>Ga0102815_10000036_pt1 | contig 98264 bp, 100 predicted proteins | sample ColrivemetaGS759_FD_79113 | JGI IMG/M metagenome (GOLD analysis project Ga0102815, IMG submission 79113) | Estuarine microbial communities from the Columbia River estuary - Ebb tide ETM metaG S.759 | ecosystem: Environmental > Aquatic > Marine > Intertidal zone > Estuary | place: USA: Columbia... | reverse complement strand
CGCGCTCTTCGATCATCGCGGCGTTTTTGAAGCCATGGAAGAAGCGGTCGCGCGCGATGCCAAGCCGTTTCTGGGCATTTGTATCGGGATGCAAATGCTGGCGCGCGAAGGCCTTGAATACACCCCCACCCCCGGCTTCAACTGGATTGACGGCACGGTAGAGAAAATCAGCGCGCGGGCCGGGCGCAAAGTGCCCCATATGGGTTGGAACGATCTGATCATTGATCACCCCCACCCGCTCTTTGATGGGCTAAAAACGGGCGATCATGCCTATTTCGTGCATTCCTATCACTTTCGCGTGGCCAACCCTGCCCACAGGCTTGCCCATGTGGATTATGGCAGTGACGTCACCGCTATTGTGGGCCGCGACACTATCGCGGGCTTCCAGTTTCACCCGGAAAAGAGTCAGGCAATCGGCCTTCGCCTGATTGCCAATTTCCTGAACTGGCGCCCCTGACGTGGCGAAACGCGCGTCTTAGGGCTTGGACACCATCCGCCCCAATACGCGCCCGCCCATCACATGCACATGCAAATGCGGCACTTCTTGCACGCCAGCCTCACCTGCATTGGAAATCAACCGATAGCCTCCAAGCCCATCACCGGGCCGCACGCCGACCAATTCGCACACCTGATTCACCGCCCTTGTGAAATCGACGATCTCTGCGTCGCTGGCCTCAGCCGCAAAATGATCATAGGTCACATAGGGCCCCTTGGGGATCACCAGCACATGCACAGGCGCCTGCGGGCCAATATCGTGAAATGCCAAGCTATGCTCGGTTTCCAGAACGGTTTTATTGGGAATCTCCCCGCGCAAAATCTTGGCGAAAATATTTTGCGGATCATACACATAGGCCATGAGCGAGCACCTTCAGTCGGCAAAGAGATATTGCGTTGCGGCGACTTCATGCGCCTTGTCCTGAGAAATGGCAAGAAACTGCGACAGTTTCAATGTGTTCACATCCACCGGGTCCGCTTCGCGAAACTTGATATAACCCTCATAATTCGCCTCGCGGATGCGGTCGCTCTCAAAGGCAATATCGTTGCGAAGTGTCGGCAAAAGACGCTCCAACGCATCGCGCGGCGTGCGTTCCCCCGCCAGCCCGACCCGCATCGCATGGCCGATCAGATATTCATCCGAGAACTGGCATTCGATTTCCAGCACCTTGGTCTTGGCGCGGTCGCCGCAAAAATCGTTCAACAAATCTATATTTGACGGGTCCATGCAAACGATCAGGCGATCCGTATCATAGTAGTCAAACAGCATCCGCATAAGCGCCCGGCGGTGCCGGGTGCGCTTGCCAATGCTGGATTGAATGCCGCCCAGATCCGGCAAAGGCGTGCTTTCTTCGTTAAAAAGGTAATCAATGGCGGGCACACTCACCACAGTCCGGAACCGCTCCATCAGGCGCTTGGCCACGTGCCATTTTTTGCACACAACGATCATCAACTCGCGCTCGCGCCCGATCGAACTCTCCTTTTCCCAAAACCGAGGCGCAAACCGCTGGCCAATCCGGCCCCGCCCGGCGAGAAATTTGAACAGGCTCCGCCCCTCGTTCGAGATGCGGAATTGCACACCTTCGGCGGCATAAAGCTCACCCAGCCGCGCCTTCATCTCTCGGGCATCCGGGCTTATTTTTCGTGCAAAAAGAAAATCTTGGCTCAAAAGCAGATCATAGTGATCATTGTAGAACACAACGGGCATGCCATAGTCGGTGAACATCAAGAACGTCAGCGTGCGCGCGCGAATTTCCGTGTCCGGCACCAGATGGCGAACCAGCGTTTGGAAAAAGGTTTCATCCGGGATCCACGTCGTGCGGAAAAACCGCATGACATCACGGCGTTTTTTGACAAATTCGAGAATCCACTCCACCGTGCGCCGCCGCAAACACCACCATTGCGAGCCGATTTGCACCTGAATATCTGCGGGAATGTCGCGTGTCAGGCCAAACCGTTTTTGCAGGTTGTAACTGGCATAATAGCGCCATTTTTGCGTGCGCTCGTTAAAGAAATGCCGATAGATCAATCGGTCTTCCTTCATTCCCGTCTTGATCCAGTCACTGTCAAAAAAGTCAAAGCTTTCAATATAATCCACGTCCTCGCCATCCAGGAACTCATGGGCATATTCCGCTGATTTGATGGCCATGCAATCGCCAGACAGCATGTAGAAATGCGTGGCGCGCGGAAAGGCTTCGACGGCGCTCTCAACCGCATAAAGCGTGGCTTGCACCAAACTCCACTCTCCCCAGCCGCATTTGATCCGCTTGCGGGCAAAGGTGACATTGGGATTGTCTCTCAAAGCGGTCCGGATGCGCTCGTATTCCGCGAGCTTGGAGCGCGCATCATAATGGATGGACATATAATCCCCCGCAGCCGTCAGACGCTCGGCCTGACGGATGATCCCCTCCGGGTCCTTGTGGGAGAGCAGGATATAGGCGATCTTTGCCATGAGAGAGAATTAAAACCTATGTTTACGGGTTTGAAATAGCTAGATACAAGCGAAGCGTCATTGAAGAAACGGTGTTTTGCTGGTTTTTTGTGACAGTGACTTGAAGGGCGCGCAAGACGCCCTGATGACGGAGGCGAGCAAATGGGATTTCCCGGAACCTGGATGACTGAAAGCGAAAGCGTGGTGTACCGCGTGGTGCCCAAATGTGCATGCTCCACCATCGGTCAAATCATGTTTTATTCCGATCACGGTCGTTTCTTTGATGGCGACATTCATGACGCCACTGACGGGATGCATAAATGGGCCATCGAGCCTAGTCAGCCCCTGATCGAGCAAAACGTCACCTCGCACAAATCCTATGCTTTCACTGTGGTGCGTAACCCCTACACCCGGATTCTGTCGTCCTTCTTCGACAAGATTTGCGGCATTCAACGTAACGGCAAGCGCTATCGCGGTAACCTCGTGCCGCTCTTGGTGCAGAAATACGGCGTCGATGTCGGCGGCGAAAGTGGCACGGAAGACTTCGATCAAATTCAAAGCTTCCGCCGTTTCTTGCTTTTTGCGCGTGACACCATCCGGTGGCGCCGCCCGATGGAGCCAGACATTCACTGGTCCGCCATGTCCGGTCACATCTCGACCTTTATCGTCAATGGCGGCACCTATGATCACATTTTCTGGACCGAGAAATTCGACGAAGGCATGGCGCATGTGCTCAAGAACATCAAAACCAAGAAGAAAGTCGACCTGAAAAAGATCCCGCGCTTTAACGAAAGCGAAGGGCACGGTCCGAAACGCCTGCATCCGGTCGAAGACTATTTCGACGATCTATCCATGCACTTGATGTATGAGATCTACAGAAAAGACTTTGAACTCTTCCGCTACGACTTCGACAACCCGGCCAATAAAATGCCGATTGGCGAAATCGACCTGGCTGAGGTGCACGCCAAACTCGGCGAATAAGGCCCCATGGCCATTGCGCCGCAAAGGCGCTAGGCCATGGCATGCGATCGCACGAGGGCACAATGACAGCGGAAGACACACCAAAAGGCTTCGCCCTTGGCCTGACGGCCTATCTGCTTTGGGGGTTCTTGCCGCTCTACATGAAAGCCGTAGCGCATATTCCGGCCGCCGAGATCATCGCGCATCGCGTGCTTTGGTCAATCCCGGTGGCTGCTGCTGTGCTGATCTGGCTTGGGCGGACGGGGGATTTGAAAACTGCCCTGCGATCTCCCCGCACGGTCGCCATGGCCGCGCTGACTGCGGCGCTGATCTCGGTCAATTGGGGCATTTATGTTTGGGCCATTGCATCGGGCCACGCGCTGGAAGCGGCCTTGGGCTACTATATCAATCCGCTCTTTTCAGTCTTCCTTGGTGCAGTGCTCTTGGGCGAGCGCCTGCGCCCCTTGCAATGGATAGCCATAGCGCTGGCTGGCGCGGCGGTCTTGGTGCTCACCATCGAAAACGGCACGATCCCCTATGCCAGCCTGTCATTGACCGTGACATGGGGCTTTTACGCCTATTTCAAGAAATCACTCCCGGTTGGCCCCAATCAGGGGTTCTTGCTGGAAATTCTTCTGCTTGCCCCGGCGGCTCTGGCTTATGTGGTCTGGTTGGAAGCGACAGGCGCGGGCCATTTTCTGGCTGGGCATGCGCCGGATATGTGGCTGATCCTCGGACTGGGCCTTGTCACAGCAGGCCCGTTGATGATCTACGGCAATGCCGCCAAATTGCTGCGCCTCTCCACGATCGGTATCATGCAATATATCGCCCCAACGATGATCCTCCTGCTCGCGGTCTTCCTCTTTGGCGAGCCGTTCGGCACGGCGCGGGCCATTGCCTTCCCGATGATCTGGGCCGCCTTGGCACTTTACACATGGTCAATGGTTCGCGCGCGTCGCGCGGCCTGACAACACCATCCACGCGTCCAATTCCGCCGCGAATTGCGCCTGCGTGATCCTTGAAAACCACAAAGCGTGATCGGGTTTAGGGCCCAAGAACGCGTGAATCGTCTTGACGCGCCCGTCTCCTGTGCCACCTTCAACCCATCAAGGATAGGAGAGAAACCATGCCAAAGGGCTATTGGGTCGCGCATATGGAAGTAACCGATCCGGTTGCATATGAGCGCTACAAGTCTCTGAACGGAAAAGCGTTTGCCGAGTTTGGCGGGCAATTTGTCGTCCGAGGCGGCACGCAGCAAGTCATTGAGGGCAGCGCGCGGGCCCGCACAGTGGTCATCGAATTCCCCAGCTATGAAGCGGCCCTCGCTTGCTACCACTCAGCCGCTTACGCCGAGGCAATTGCCGCGCGTGAGGGGGCGTCGGTTGGGGATTTGGTGATCGTAGAAGGTTTTGCGTGAGCGCTATGTTCAAGGAGCTCATGGCCCGATTGATGTCGCCTGCGCCCGAAGCGCTGGCTGATCCGGATGCACGTTTGGCACTGGCTGCGCTTTTGGTGCGATTGGCGCGCACCGATGGCCATTATGCACCCGCCGAGATTACGCGCATCGATCGCCTGCTCGAAGCCCGCTATGGTTTGAACCATACCGAGGCGCAGGCCTTGCGTCGCGCCGGTGAAGGCTTGGAAGAAGAGGCCCCCGATACGGTGCGTTTCACCCGCGCAATCAAAGAGGTCGTCGCCTATGAGGAGCGCCTTGGGGTGATCGAAGCCCTATGGAGCGTCGTTTTGGCCGATGGCGTGCGCGAGGCCGAAGAAGATGCGCTCATGCGGCTGGCGAGCAACCTGCTGGGCGTGAATGATCGCGATTCCGCAATGGCGCGCCAGCGGGTCGAGCGCGCTTAATGATCGCCTCTCTTCCGATGTATGACCGCCCCGAATTGCGGATGGAAACAGATGCTTTATGGGCAGAGATCCGCGATGCGCTGCGCCGCCGGGGCGAGCCCGCACCAGAGCGTTTGACGCGCGATACACCTGTGCTCTGGTCACATTGGCAAGACCCCGATCTGGTGTTCTCCCAAACCTGCGGAATGCCCTATCGCACGCGGCTTCATGGCCATGTAACCTTGCTTGGCACCCCGGATTTTGGCTTGCCGGCCTGCCCCCCCGGATATTACCGCTCGATTTTGGTGATGCGGCGGCTGTTTGCCACGAACATGCCGTCGGAATGGGGCAAATTGCGTTTGGCGGTGAATGACTTCTCGTCGCAATCAGGCTGGGCAGCGCCACAAAATTATATGGCGGGGCACGGGTTTTCCTTCAACAAGACCGTTGAGACTGGCGCGCATCAGGCCTCGGTCGCCGCAGTCATCGCCGGGGAGGCCGATATCGCCTCCATCGACGCGCAAACATGGCGTTTGATGTGCCGCTTTGACGATCCGCTCTCGGCTTTGGTCAAAGTCGGCGAAACGCCCCCCACCCCCGGATTGCCCTATATCACGCGGATCGGCGCACCCGCGAACCTCTATCGCGCGGCGGTGGACGAAGCTATTGCGCGCCTTGCCCCAAGAACGCGCCGCAGCCTCGGGCTTTTGGGGTTCACGCAGATCCCTGCCTCGGCCTATTGCGCTGTTCCAACGCCGGACTTGTTGGAAAACTAAGCCATGACCCTAAGTCAATCGAGGCGTTCCTGTCCCTTTTCGCCGCGTTTCAGCCGTTGCAAATAGTGGCATTTTCAGCCCTATTGACGAGACCCTAAATTACGTCATCAGGAATCCTCCCAGTGTCCGAGACCACCGCGGTCATCCAAATTCGCGATCTCCACAAGTCCTATGGGGCACTGGAAGTGCTCAAGGGCGTGGATGTGACCGCGCATCAAGGCCAAGTCGTTTCGCTGATCGGCTCCTCTGGCTCGGGAAAATCGACACTTCTGCGGTGCTGCAACCTACTCGAAGACAGCCAGCAAGGCGAAATCCTGTTCAAAGGCGAACCCGTGTCTTGGCGCGGCACAGGGCTGGGCCGTCATCCGTCTGACAGCCGCCAAGTGCTGCGGATCCGCACCAATCTTTCCATGGTGTTTCAGCAGTTCAATCTCTGGGCGCATATGACTGTGTTGCAAAACGTCATGGAAGCGCCCGTCACCGTGCAGGGTCGCGACCGCGCCGAAGTCGAAGACCGGGCACGCGCCTATCTCGACAAGGTTGGGATTGGCGACAAATGCGATGTCTGGCCCGCGCAACTCTCTGGCGGGCAACAACAACGCGCCGCGATCGCCCGTGCGCTGTGCATGGAGCCGCAGGCCCTGTTATTTGATGAACCAACCTCAGCCCTTGATCCAGAACTGGAACAAGAAGTTGTGCGCGTGATCAAGGCCTTAGCCGAAGAAGGCCGCACCATGCTCATTGTGACCCATGATATGAAGATGGCCGCCGATGTCTCAGATCACGTGATCTTTCTGCACCAAGGCCTGATCGAAGAAGAAGGTGCTCCTGACGCGCTTTTCGGCGCGCCCAAATCTGAGCGCTTGCAACAGTTCTTGTCGGCAACTGCCCCCGCCTGAAGGGGCCCCGATATGAAAAACGAAGTCCAACCAACGGAGACCCAAATGAAAAAACTGATCCTGACCGTTGCCGCGCTGGCCCTTTCGGCTGGCATGGGCATGGCGGCAAGCCATGGCAAAACCATCCGCCTTGGCACCGAGGGCGCCTACCCTCCCTATAACTACATCGACGACAAAGGCGAAATCGCCGGCTTCGAGCGCGACCTTGGCGACGAGCTGTGCAAACGCGCCGAACTGACCTGCGAATGGGTGAAAAACGACTGGGACTCGATCATCCCAAACCTCGTTTCGGGCAACTATGATGTGATCATTGCGGGCATGTCGATCACGGCTGAGCGCGATCAGATCATCGACTTCAGCCAGGACTACTACCCACCAACCGCCTCGACCTTCGTGGCGAAATCTGCCGATGCAGATCTCAAAGGCGTCGTTTCGGCCCAGACCTCGACCATTCAGGCAGGCTATATCGCTGAATCCGGCGCGACATTGCTGGAATTCGCGACCCCCGAAGAAACTGTCGCCGCTGTGCGGAATGGCGAAGCCGACGCGGTTTTCGCGGATTGGGACTACCTCAAGCCCATCGTAGAAGCGTCGGGCGGTGAGTTGGTTGTGGCGGGCGAGCCCGTGCCTCTGGGCGGCGGTGTTGGCCTCGGCATCCGCGAGTCCGACAAGGACCTGCGCGACAAGTTCGACGCAGCCATCACAGCCATGAAGGCCGATGGCTCGCTGAATACACTGCTGAAAAAGTGGTTCGGCGAAGAAACCGCCACCTATTGATTCAAGGATCGGAAGGGCGGGTCTTACCCCGCCCTTCTCCCCTCACATATGTTCACCTATTGCACTGATCCCGCAGCGCTTGAGGGCCTAAAATGGCTTTCGTGCTACCTGACGACGGCGAAACACGCCGCCTTTTACCAATCCTTCGGGACGGTGCTGCTTTTGCTTGCCGTGACGGCTCCGGCCTCACTGGCCATGGGCTTTGCTGGCGCCATGGCCGCGCGGGCCCGCTTCGCCCCGCTGTCGTTCTTGGGCAAAGGCTATATCGCCATTGTGCGCGGCGTGCCGGATATCGCCTTCTTCCTGTTCTTCGTGATCGCCCTTGATCAAGGCATCGAGTATCTGCGCCACATCACACTGTGCCCCGATTGGGATCAACCCATTCGTCAAGGCAATGACTTCATCGTCTGCCAAGCCGCCAAAGCGCCCTTGGGCAATGCCCCGCAATGGGTGCATGAGGTTTACGGCTTTGGCCTCGCTGTCTTTACCTTCGCCATTGTCTTTGGGGCCTTTGCGGCCAATGTGCTCTTTGGGGCCATGCGCGCCGTGCCCCATAACCAGCTGGAAACCGCTGCCGCCTATGGCATGAGCCCGCGGCAAATCTTTTGGCGGATCCTCGTGCCACAAATGTGGGTCTATGCCCTCCCCGGCCTGTCAAATCTCTGGATGGTGCTGATCAAAGCCACACCATTGCTGTTCCTGCTGGGTGTCGAGGACATCGTTTATTGGGCGCGCGAATTGGGCGGCACCAAGACACCGCAATTCACCGAATACCCGCATGGTGACTGGCGGATGTGGTATTTCCTCTTTCTTCTGGTCTTCTACCTAGCCTTCACACGCGCCTCTGAGATCGTGCTCGACCGCATCATGCGCCGCCTCACCCGTGGCCAAGCGACCTTTGGCGGCGAAGCCCAACGAAAGGCCGCCGCATGAGCTGCTGGGAAACTCTTGCCGATTACGGCCTGCGCTCCCTCGGGATCGGCGAGCGTCTGTTGCCGCGATCCGATTTCACGCTGTGCCAACAAGTGGTGCTGATCGGCTCGGGCATGTTGTGGAACATCTATTTTGGCACTTTGGCCCTTCTGTCGGGTTTTGTGCTTGCCACTGGGCTGGCGCTGGCCAAGGCGGCGAAACATCCTTTGGTCCGCCAACCCGCGCTGTGGTTCATCTTTGTGTTCCGCGGCTCTCCGCTGTTCATCCAGTTCTTTTTTGCCTATTTCCTGTTTCTTTCGCTCAAACAGGTCTACCCGATCCTGACGCCCTTCACCTCGGCATGGGCGGGTGCGTTGGTGGTGCTCTTCTTCAATACCGCTGCATATTCCGCCGAAATCTTTTACGGCGCGCTGCAATCGGTGCCAAAAGGCGATATTGAAGCCGCCGATGCCTATGGCTTTTCCGGTGCACGTCGGTTTCGCCGCATTATCTGGCCCACCATGCTGCGGCTCGCGTGGCCCGCCTATACCAATGAAGCGATCTTTCTGTTTCACGCGACGACATTGGTTTTCTTCTCAGGTTTTCCCGCCTCCAAACAAATGGGAGACGCGCTCTATTACGCCAATTACTTTGCCGACAAGACCTTCAACCCTTTCGTGCCCTACCCCATTCTGGCGGGCTATTTCATTGTGTTGACCTTGATTATTCTGGCGCTCTTTGGCGCGATCAATCGTCGCCTCAACCGCCACCTCCCCAGCGCCCCAAAGCGCCCAAGCCGCGGTCTGCGCCTTGGCTTTTTGCGCTAATCATCCAAACTTAGGGCAATTTTAGCGTCTTTTCACCAATCCTTGCACGCCCCCCTTGCCAGACACATGGCGAGAGGGGTAAGATTTGATCAAATTCCAACAGGTGTATCATGCCCCCCTCTTCTCTGAACTGGCTGCGAAAGAATACGCAGGTCAGAACTATTCGTGTTGCCGCAGCAGACTTGAATGGCCAACCACGCGGCAAACGCGTCCCCTCTCGCTTTGCCGATGCCGTCGTCGAAAACGGCACCCGCTTTCCAGTCTCGTCGCTCAACCTCGACATCTGGGGCGAAGACATCGACGACAGCCCCCTCGTCTATGACAGCGGAGATGCGGATGGGGTTTTGAAACCCACCGAACGTGGCTTCATGCCAATGCCATGGCTCGAAGCGCCCACTGCCTTGCTGCCCATCTGGATGTTCCGCGAAGATGGCCGCCCCTATGAGGGCGATCCCCGCCACGCGCTCCGCGCCGTAGTGGACCGCTACAAGGCACATGGGCTCACGCCCGTCGTGGCGATGGAGCTGGAATTCTACCTGATCGACGATTCCGGCAAATCGCTGCAAGTGCCCGTTTCGCCGCGCTCCGGCAAGCGCCGCAAGGCCGCCGAGATCCTCTCGATCCGCGCACTCGATGCCTTCGACACCTTCTTCACCGACCTCTATGACGCCTGTGAAGCCATGGACATTCCCGCCGATACCGCCATCTCCGAGGCAGGTTTGGGCCAATTCGAACTCAACCTTGTCCATCAAGAAGATGCCTTGCGCGCCGCCGATGATGCATGGCTCTTCAAGATGCTGGTCAAAGGCATGGCCCGCCGCCACGGTTTTGCCGCCTCATTCATGGCAAAACCCTACGAGGATTATGCAGGTTCGGGCTTGCACACCCATTTCTCGGTGCTCGATGCCAATGGCAAAAACGTCTTTGACGACGGCGGCCCGATGGGCACCGATACCCTGCGCCACGCCGTGGCGGGCTGCATTGGTGCCATGCATGATTCCACACTGATCTTTGCGCCGCATCTCAACAGCTACGCCCGCCTTGCCGGGGGCTCGCACGCGCCCTCCGGCATTTCCTGGGCCTATGAAAACCGCACCTCCGCTATCCGCATTCCCTCTGGCAATCACAAAGCCCGCCGGATCGAACACCGCGTCGCCGGGGGCGACGTCAATCCCTACCTGCTGCTCACGGCCATTCTGGGCGCGGCGCTTTGGGGGATCGAAAACGAAATGTCCCCTCCCGCCCCCATCACGGGCAACGCCTATGCGCTTGATCTGCCACGGATGGCCGAAAGCTGGAGCGAGGCCATTCAGGCCTTCGAGAACAGCAAAGTGGTGCCAGAGTTCTTCACCCCAGACCTGATCCGCAACTTCACCTCCACCAAGAAGCAAGAGCTGCATTACATGGCCGATCTCGAACCAAACGAGCAGCTTGAAATCTATCTCGACACCGTCTGATCAGCGCCACTTGCCCGGCTTCGCGGGGCTTGCTAGCCTCTCCCTATCCACTTCTTTGGTGACCCATGAAAATCGGCATTCTGCAAACAGGCCACGTCGCGGACGAAATCCGTTCGATGCTGGGCGACTATTCTGACATGTTCGTCCGCCTGCTCAATGGGCACGGCTTCGACTTCGTCGTCTACAACGTGGTTGACATGGACTTCCCCGCTGGGCCCGAGTTGTGCGACGGCTGGCTGATCACCGGATCGCGCCATGGCGCTTACGAAGACCACCCCTTTATCCCGCCCCTCGAAGCGCTGATCCGCGCCATCCAAGAAACCGGGCGCCCCTTGATCGGCGTTTGCTTTGGCCATCAAATCATCGCACAGGCTCTTGGTGGCAAAGTCGAAAAATTCGCCGGGGGCTGGTCTGTCGGTCGGCAGGAATACACATTCGATGGCGAAACCGTCGCGCTCAATGCTTGGCACCAAGACCAAGTGGTCGATCTGCCACCGGGGGCAAAGGTTGTGGCCTCTTCCGCGTTTTGCGCCAATGCAGCCCTTGTCTATGGCCCAAGGATTTTCACGGTTCAGGCGCACCCCGAATTCACCTCCTCCATGGTCGAAGGGCTCATCGCCCATCGCTCGGCCAAAGTTCCCGACGCGCTGCGTGATCATGCCCGTAACGCCCTGCCCACCCCCACCGACAACCAGCGCCTTGCCTCCCGCATGGCCGCCGTCCTCAAGGGAGAGACACAATGAGCGACTGGACTGATAAATTACCCGAAGCCGCCCGCGCCTATCTGGAAAATCGGCGTCTGGACGAAGTCGAATGCATCATCTCTGACCTGCCCGGCATTGCCCGCGGCAAAGCCATGCCTGCCAGCAAATTTGCAAAACAGGAATATTTTCACCTACCCGACTCGATCTTTTATCAAACGATCACAGGCGATTGGTCAGAAGCCGCTGGCGAAGAAGGCTTCATCGAACGCGACATGATCCTCAAGCCCGACTTTTCCACGGCCTCCGCAGCGCCATGGACAGCAGATTGGACGCTCCAAGTCATTCACGACGCCTATGACCGCAAAGGCGCCCCGATCTCCTACAGCCCGCGCAACGTGCTCAAACGTGTGGTCGACCTCTATCACAAGCAAGGCTGGAAACCCGTCGTCGCGCCCGAGATGGAATTCTACCTCGTCGCCCGCAACCTCGACCCGGCAAAAGACATCGAACCGATGATGGGGCGCTCTGGTCGCCCGGCCGCCGCGCGCCAAGCCTATTCCATGTCCGCCGTGGATGAATTCGGCCCTGTGATCGATGATATCTATGACTTCGCGGAAGCCCAAGGCCTTGAAATCGATGGCATCACCCAAGAGGGCGGCGCAGGCCAATTGGAAATCAACCTCCGCCATGGAAGCCCGGTAAAGCTGGCCGATGAAGTTTTCTACTTCAAACGCCTGATCCGCGAAGCGGCCCTGCGGCACAATTGTTTTGCCACCTTCATGGCCAAACCCATTGCCAACGAGCCGGGGTCCGCCATGCATATCCACCATTCGGTGATCGACATCGAAACCGGGCAAAACCTGTTCTCTGGCCCGCAGGGCGGAGAAACCGATGCCTTCTTCCACTTCATCGGCGGGTTACAAACCCACTTGCCCAAGGCCATCGCCGTCTTGGCCCCCTATGTGAACAGCTACCGCCGCTACGTGCGCGACCACGCCGCCCCGATCAACCTCGCGTGGGGCCGCGACAACCGCACAACAGGCATCCGCGTGCCACTCTCCGGTCCGGTCTCGCGCCGGGTGGAAAACCGCTTGGCCGGCATGGATTGCAACCCCTATCTCGGGATCGCGGTCTCGCTGGCCTGTGGCTATCTTGGCCTCATGGAAGAAAAACGCGCAGGCCCCTCGTTCAAAGGCGACGCCTATGAGGGCGAGGAAGATATTCCCCGCGTTATGGGCGACGCGCTTTCGCTCTTTGAGGAAGCAAAGGCCCTCCATGAGGTGCTCGGCCCCGATTTCGCCCGCGTCTATACCATCGTCAAACGCGCAGAATACGAAGAGTTTCTGCATGTCATCAGCCCCTGGGAGCGCGAGCACCTGCTGTTGAACGTCTAAATCTGAGGGACGCACCAGAGCGGGCGAAGCCACCCGGCTTCGTCTCCCCCTCGGGATACTTGGAAAAAAGAAAGGCGGGGCGCGATGAACCTGCTTCATGCCAATGATCGGCGCGGGGAATATCCAGCCAGCTGGTACGCGGCCACTGCGCGCAGCTTGGCGCCTTTCCCGATGCTCAAAGGCGCGGCGCAAGCAGATGTGGTGGTCGTCGGTGGCGGCTATACCGGGCTTTCCGCCGCGCTGCATTTGGCCGAACGCGGGTTTGATGTGGCACTCTTAGAGGCCCATCGCGTGGGCTTTGGGGCCTCGGGGCGCAATGGCGGGCAATTGGGCTCCGGTCAGCGGCTGGACCAGATAGCCTTGGAGCAGATGCTGGGCGAACAGACCGCGCGACGGCTCTGGCATCTCGGAGAAGAAGCCAAGGGATTGGTGCGCGGCTTGATCGACGCCCATGGCATCGACTGTGCGCTCAAGCCGGGGGTCGCTTGGGCCGGATTCAAACCCGCAGAAACCGATTGGATGGCGCGCTATGGCGCGCATATGCAGGCGCAATATGGTTACAGCGCGATAGAGCCGCTGGACCGCGCCGCAATGCAAGCACTTTGCCCATCGCCCGCCTATCACGGTGGGCTATTGGATCACGGCGCGGCGCATTTGCATCCGCTGAATTTCGCGCTTGGGCTGGCGCGCGCGGCTGCGGCGGCTGGCGTGCGGATTTATGAACGCTCCGAAGTGCATCACATCAAACACGGGGCACGCGTGCGGGTGGCCACCGATGCCGGGCACCTTGAGGCGGATTACCTGATCTTGGCCGGAAATGGGTATCTGGGCGGCTTGGAGCGCGCCGTGGCCGCGCGCGTCATGCCAATCAATAACTTCATCGTCGCCACCGAACCGTTGGGAGAGCGCGCCGCAGAGGTCTTGCGCGCAGATGTGGCGCTTTGCGACACAAAATTCGTCGTGAATTACTTCCGCCTTTCCGAGGATAACCGACTGCTTTTTGGCGGCGGCGAAAGCTATGGCTATCGGTTTCCAAAAGATATTCGCGCCGTCGTTTCCAAACCGATGTTAGAGATTTTCCCCAGCCTCAAGGATGTGCGCCTCGACTATGCTTGGGGCGGCACTTTGGCCATCACCACCCGTCGCTTGCCGCATTTTGCCCGTGTTGCGCCCAATGTCCTGTCTGCCGGAGGCTATTCCGGCCATGGCGTTGGCACTGCGGTGCATGCGGGGCTTTTGCTGGCCGAGGCGGTCCGAGGGCAAGCAGAGCGTTTCGACGTGATGGCAAAGCTGCCCCTGCCCGCTTTCCCCGGTGGCCCGGCCCTTCGCACGCCGCTCTTGGTCTTGGCCATGACGTGGTTCGCCCTGCGCGATCGTTTGGGGATTTAGACACGCGCGACAACTTCTCCCTTGGAGCAAGCCTGATTATCGTTTAGCTTTCCCGAAAAGACATTTCAGAAAGACTGAACATAAATGCTGCCTCCCAATGTCTATGACGCCGAGCCAATCCCGGTAGCCGCCCGCGCCGAAATCGAACGCCTGTTAAGCTCGGGTGATCTTTTTCGCTACACGGCACCCGCAAATGCGCCTGTGACCTTACTAGAGCAGGACTTCGCCGCGCTGCTTGGCGTGCGCTATGCCTTGGCTGTGTCATCTTGCTCTGCTGCGCTCTTTTTGTCGCTCAAAGCCCTCGATCTGCCACGCGGGGCGCGCGTCGTCATCCCGGCCTTCACCTTTGCCGCCGTGCCCTCCGCGATAGTTCACGCCGATTGCACACCAGTTCTGTGCGAGACGGGTGCGAATTACCGCATCGATCTCGATCATTTCCGCCAGATCCTCGACAGCGGGGTTGAGGCGGTGATGATCTCTCACATGCGCGGACATACCTCCGATATGGATGCCATTCTTGCCGAAGCCGCCGCGCGCGGTCTGCCTGTGATCGAGGATGCCGCACATTCCTTGGGAACCACTTGGCGCGGCACCCCCATCGGCACATTGGGCGATATCGGCTGCTATAGCTTCCAATCCTACAAACTGCTCAACGCGGGCGAAGGCGGCATTCTGGTCTCCAATGATGCCAATCTGATTGCCCGCGCCGTCATCATGTCCGGGGCTTACGAACATAACTGGGCCAAACATGGCACCGATGCCGCGCTTGAGGCGGCTTTCCTGCGCTGGCAAAATGCCTTGCCGCTCTACAATCTGCGTCTGGGAAATCTTTCTGCGGCGGTCATCCGCCCGCAACTGGCAGAACTGGCGCGCCGCGTCCGCGATGGACGGCGCAACCATGATCATGTGGCCCAACGCCTCAATGTCAGCCCATGGATCGACGTTCCCGAAAAACTTGCCCTCGAAGAGCGCGCCCCGGATTCCATCCAATTCAACCTTATAGGCCTCAACGATACCGACGTCGCAGCCTTCACAGAGGCCGCCGCCGCGCGCGGGATCAAGGTGCAGGTCTTCGGAGCGAGCCAAGACAATGCACGGGCCTTTTGGAATTGGCGCTTTTTGGGCGAGCCACCGGACTTGCCCCAAACCCGCGCCATGCTGATGAAGGCCTGCGATGTCCGCTTGCCCGCCCGCCTGACAGTGGCCGAATGCGACCTCATCGCCGAGGCAATCTTGCGCGCCGCGCAAGAGGTGATGGGAAATCTGCGCGCCTTCGGGACCTGAGCGCTCACGCCAAACGCAGTCGCGCCTCCATCCACGGATGCGCGGCCACCATCGGACGCACCACAACCTCGTCAAGCACGGGGATCAGCTGCGTGGCCACACGCGCCGGCATATCGCCCAAAATACCACGCCGCGCCGTCAGGCTGATCGAGCGCGTCAGCGGCGCAAATGGCAGATCCATCACATCCACCGCATCGCGAAACCGCTTGGCACGCGCCAAGGCAAGTGGCGTCAGGATCGTCCATCCGGCCCCCTGTGCCACCATCGCCAAGATCGCATGGTAGCTATCAAGCTCGAAACGATGCGCCAAAGTCAGGTTCTGCCGCGCCAAATGAGCCGCAATCAACCGCCCCATATAATGCCGCGTGGTATATTGCACCAAAGGTAACTGCTTGAGTTGCTTCAAGGTTTCGCGGTCAGCGCGCACCATCCCCTTGGGGGCGGCCACCACAAACCCCTCGGTGAGCAAAGGATGCACTTCCATCCAATCCTCTTCGGCCCCCATATCCGCCGCCACGATCACATCCAAGGCGCGCGCATCCAATTGATCATGCAGCGCATGGCTGGCACCTGTCTCCAAAAGAAACTGACAGCCGCGCAGGTCTGCCGCCAATTGCGTCAGCAATCTGGGCGTCACATCCGCTTCGAAATCCTCGATCATCCCCAGCCGGAACCGCGTCAGCACCGACATATCGGCCATCGCCAATTCCGCACGGGCTTGGGCCGCCTCGTTCAAGATGGCACTGGCACGACGCCGAAAGAGCTCGCCCGCCGGCGTCAGCACAACGGGCCGCGCATTGCGCTGCAACAGCGTGGCGCCAATCGCCCCTTCCAGATTGGTAAGTTGCTGTGACACCGCCGAGGGCGATGCCCCCAGCCGCCGGGCAGCAGCAGAGATCGAGCCTTCCTCAGCGGTGGCGACGAAAACTTCGATGCCCCAGAGAGTGATCCGACCGGGGCTATCGACCATGGCCCTGCCTTATTTTTCCATCTTGTTCAGCTTGGACTGCAATTCTGCCAGCTGCTTCTTGATCGCATCAAGACCATCATCTTCTTTTTGCGCGGTGGGCGTCTCTTCACGCGCGCCCGGTGTCGGCCAATTGGCTTTCATCGCCGGCATGCTTTGCATCATCGCCTTAAGAAAGGTTTCCTGCTGGGCTTGGATTGCCTCAAATCCGGGCATTTTGGCGATTGGGTTGGCCTTGGCCATATTCTCCACCATCTTGGTCTGCCCATCCCGCATCATGTCAAAGGTCGATTGCAGGAATTGCGGCACAAAGGATTGCGCCTGCGTGGTGTAGCTTCGCACCAGATCAGTCAGAATATTCACCGGCAACATCGTCTCGCCCCGGCTTTCGTGTTCCGCGATGATCTGCAGCAGATATTGCCGCGTCAAATCATCCCCGGATTTCAGATCAATAATCTGAACTTCCCGTCCCTCGCGCACGAAACCCGCGATATCATCCAGCGTCACATAATCGCTGGTCTCGGTGTTATAGAGCCTGCGGCTCGCATAACGCTTTATCAACAAAGGCTTGTTGGTGTCGGCCACGGGCTGGTCCTCCTTGTGAGGCTGCGGTGCAGCAAAGCCTAAGCCAGAGGGGGGGCGAAAGGCAAGCGCAGGTTTGCTCTCGCGGCATACGCTGTCGTATGTCCAAATGAAAAAGGCGGGCCATTGGCCCGCCTTCTCGCATATCGCCGCGCATCGCGCTCTTCAGAGGGAGGAGAGGGGAGAACCCGATCTCGCGGCGTTTAGCGATTACTTCGCAGCGGCTTTCTTGGCAGCAGCGGTTGCTTCTTTGGTGACCTTCTGAACAGCAGCAGTTGCTTCTTCAGCAACGTCCTTGCCAGCAGCCATCAGCAGCTCGACAGTGTCCATCTGGAGCTTCTTGGCGACTTCTGCAAAGGCAGCCATGTTCTCAGCAGCAACTTCAGCAGCGGCCGACGCGAAATCGGTTACCGACTTGGCATAGTCTGCAGGCTCAGCAGGAACCTTGGTCATTGCAGTCAGCTTGGTGATGGTGTCTTTGGTCCACTTCGAGGAGATGTCCGAAGATTTCTCAGCAGCGGTCAGCGCGACAGTTGCGAGCTTCTCATTCAGAGCCGAAGTGTTCTTCATGGCTTCTTCAAACGATTTGGTGTCCACGGGGAACGCGCCCATCATGTCTTTCATGATCGCGGTGAAGTCTTGTGTGTTAGCCATTTCAAAATTCCTTTGCTTAGCGCTCCGGGCCCACCCCGGTTTCTGCGTATGCAAAAGGAATACATGCTGCGATGCAGAATATCAAGCCTATTTTCTGCACCGCAGCAAGCCTTCTGATTGTATTGGGAAATCAGGTGCTTGGAACTGCCGTCACGTAAGATCCGGGTGCATCGCAAAGAATCGGATGATCCGAATCGCCCGGAATCCGCGCCGGAACCTGTGCGCCGGACCGCCCTTTCAGCCAAGCCTCCCAGCGCGGCCACCAACTGCCCGCATGATGTTCTGCGCTGGCCTTCCACTCCGCTGACGAAAGGCTCAGATCGGTGTTGGTATAATGGCCATATTTCTTCTTGGTGGGCGGGTTGATGATCCCGGCAATGTGGCCCGACTCTGACAAGATAAATGTCTTGTCCTTCGATCCCATCTTCTGGGCACCGCGATAGCTGTCCACCCAAGCCGCGATATGATCGGTCTCACAGGCGATCAAGCAAACAGGTACGTCCACATCCCCCAAATGCAGCCGCTCGCCGACGAACTCGACACCTTGATTGGCGAACTGGTTCCCCTGACACAGCCCCCGCAGATATTCCTTCGACATTTTCGCCGGCAGGTTGGTGCCATCGCCATTCCAGTAAAGCAGATCAAACGCCGGGGGTTTCTCGCCCATCATGTAATTGCGAATTGCCGGCTGATAGATCAGGTCATTCGACCGCAGGAAAGAGAAGGTCCGCGCCATGATGAACGAGCGCAGAACCCCGTTCTCTTCCACTTCCCGCTCGATCCCATCGATGAAATCGTCTTGCAAGAACGGGGTGAACTCGCCTTGTTCGCCAAAATCGGTAAGCGTGGTGAAGAATGTGGCCGATTTGACCGTCTCATCGCCGCGCGCTTTCAGCAGCGCCAGCGTCATCGACAGGGTGGTTCCCGCAATGCAATAGCCCACCGCGTTGATCTGCGGCTGTGCGGTGATCGCCTTGATCTCCCGAAACACCGTCAGATAACCATCCTCGATATAGTCCCCCATCCCGACATCGCGGTAGGAAGCATCGGGGTTAACCCAGCTCACCACAAACAGCGTATAGCCTTGGTCCACGATCCAGCGAATCAAGCTGTTTTCCGGCTTCAGATCCATGATGTAAAACTTGTTGATCCACGGCGGGAAAATCACAATCGGCGTTGCATGCACGGTTGGCGTGGTCGGTGTGTATTGGATCAGCTCCAACATCCGGTTGCGAAACACCACCTTGCCCGGCGCCGTCGCAATATTCTCCCCCACCTTGAAAGCATCGTCATCGGCCAGCCGCACCAGCATCTCGCCTTTGTTCTTCTCAAGATCCTGCACAAGGTTTTCCAAACCCTGCACTAGGCTCTCGCCCTCGGTTGCCACCGCCCGCTCCAGCGCATCCGGGTTCGTCCCTAGAAAATTCGTCGGCGCCATCATGTCTACGATCTGCTGGGCGAAATACTCCAGCTTGCGCTTTTCCTTGCCCTCCAGCCCGTCAACATCCGCCACAGCTTGGCGAATGGCGTCCGCATTCATCATGTATTGCTGTTTGATGAAGTTGAAATAAGGGTTCGTCTCCCATAGCGGGTTGGAAAACCGACGATCCTTTGGCGTGCGATCTTCCGGGGCTTTCGGCCCGTTTTCCACGATGGCCTGCTGCGCTTCGATGAAATGTTTCACCGTATTCGACCAGTATGACGCTTGATGCTCAAAGATCCGCGACGGATTCTTGACCATTTCGTGCCAGTACCCCATCGCCGCCCGGCTCATCAAATCCGGCGAAGGCGCGTTCAATTCTTCCCGCGCTGGCTCCCTTTTTGACAGCGCCGCAACCAAACGTTGTGTCAAACTCTCCATACGAGCAAGATTTGCCGCAAGTTTCTCGCGATTTTCGCCTGCGACACTGTCTTTTGTTGTCATGTTAAATCTTCCCTCGTATCCTAGCTGCATTGCAGCATCCCAGCTTTCGGTTCGGAGGGGTCAGAGAATCGGGTCGTTGCAGAATGTAACCAAGGAGACGCTTGATGCGCTACATGGCCACTTACGACCTAATGGAAACCATCCGAAACACGAACCAGTGGCTGGGAGCCTCCGCCCTTGCCATGGCATCGTATCCGGTTTTCAGCATGGTGCCAAATCCTGCGTTGCAGATGATCGCCGCTTGGGGTGAAGTTACCGAACGCACCTTCTCGCGGATGGTTGCCAAACCCGATTGGGGCATCCGCACCTTCACCGACGATGGCAAGGACCATTTGGTCAAAGTTGAAAAAGTCGTCGAGAAAGCTTTCGGCGACCTGATCCATTTCCGCGTGTCCGGCCGCCACACCCGCCCGCGCAAAGTGCTGCTCGTGGCCCCGATGTCGGGCCATTATGCGACGCTCCTGCGCTCGACAGTGAAATCATTGATCGTGGATTGCGAAGTCTACATCACCGATTGGCACAACGCGCGCGACATTCCAGTGTCCGAAGGCCAGTTCGACGTCGAGGATTACACCCTCTATCTCGCCGACTTCATGAAGCATCTCGGCCCCGACACCCATGTCATCGCCGTCTGCCAGCCCGCGCCGCTGACGCTCGCCGCCACGGCCTATCTGGCCGAGATTGATCCCGCAGCCCAGCCACGCACCCTGACCCTCATCGGCGGCCCGATCGACCCCAACGCCGCCCCCACCGAAGTCACTGACTTCGGCCACTCCGTGACAATGGGCCAGCTCGAAGAGCTGATGATCCAGCGCGTCGGCTTCAAATACAAAGGTGTCGGCCGCAAGGTCTACCCCGGCCTGTTGCAACTCTCGTCCTTCATCTCGATGAACTCCGAGCGCCACGGTCAAGCTTTCCTCAACCAGATCCAAAGCGTTGCGCGCGGCGAAGCCTCCGACCATGACGCGCATAACCGCTTCTATGACGAATATCTCGCGGTGATGGATATGACAGCGGAATTCTACCTCTCCACTGTCGACCGTGTGTTCAAAAAAGCAGAAATCGCCGCCAATAACTTCACCATCAAAGGCCACAAGGTTGATATCGGCAAAATCACCGATGTCGCGGTGAAAACCGTTGAAGGCGCCAATGACGACATTTCGGCCCCCGGCCAATGTGTCGCTGCGCTGGCGCTCTGCACGGGTCTGCCTGACAGCATGAAAGCCAGCCATCTCGAACCCGGCGCAGGCCACTACGGCATCTTCGCGGGCAAAAGCTGGCGCAACAATATCCGCCCCTTGGTGCTCGACTTCATCGACACCCACTCCGGCCCGCGCGGCAAAGCCAAACCCGCCAAAGTCGCAGCCGCAGGTGGCAACGTCATCTCGCTCTGATCACGAAACCGACAGACCGTCCAAAAACCCCGCTCCGGCGGGGTTTTTTTATACCCGCAATAGCCGACGCACTGGCGCGACCCAGCCTATAGCGCATCTCCACGGCAAGGCGCCTCCAATCGGTCAGCCGTGTTTGGCGTGCCATCATTCTCGATCGCATGGTGCCGAAAAATGGGCATATGCGCCGGGAGCAGCGTTTCGGCCCGCGCAGTCTCGGTGAAAATATGCTTATCCGTCTCTGCGCGGATCACCACCCAATTGGGGTCATCCAAGGTGCCCGCGTAAATCCCAGCCGCCCCGACAAAGCGCTCAAATTTTTGATAAACCTTGGTCCCGCAGGTCTCGCAAAAATGGATGTAGATCTCTTTGCCACTGCCCTCCGAGCGATGTGCATAGACCTTGGGCGCGCCCTTGATCACCGCCAAATCCGTCTCGGCTATGGCAGGTTGCACCATATAGGCCCCCCCGGTTGCGCGCTGGCAAAAGCGGCAATGGCACATCGTCACCCGTGCTGGCCGCGCCGTCACCCGATAGCGCACCGCCCCGCACAAACACCCGCCCTCTGCTACTGTGGTCATCTCGCCCCTCCAGTATAGCCCTGCGGACTGCGCTCCAACCCAACCCAGCGTCCGGCCAAAGCACATCCGACTTGACCCTTTCTAGGCCAAAGGCTCTCCTTGACCAAAGGAGTTTCGCCATGCCCATCACCTTCCTTGAATGCGCCCTCAACGGACCGTGGTCGCAGGCGCGCCAGCCCCTCATGCCCATCACCCCGGATGCGCTGATCGCCGAAGGTATTGCCTGCGCCCGCGCCGGGGCCGCCGTGATCCACCTGCACGTCTATGATCCCGCCACGGGCCTGCAATGGGAAAACCCCCAGGCCTATGCCCGCGTCATCGAAGGCATCCGCGCCGTGGAAGATGTTATCGTCTACCCCACCTTGCCCCTCGCCGGCTCCCCCGAAACGCCCTCCCCCATGACCCCCGAATCCCGCTTCGCCACTGTCGAAACCCTCGCCCGCCAAGGCCTGCTGGAATGGGCGGTGATCGACCCCGGCTCCACCCAACTCTCTGCCTTCACCGATATCCCCAATGGCCCCCCCGGCTTTCTCTATCGCAACAGCGAAGAAGAAATCCGCCACGGCCTCGCCCTCGCGCGCAGGTTCAATTTCCATCCGTCCTACGCGATTTACGAGCCGGGCTTTCTGCGCCTCGGGGCGGCCTTGGCAATAGGTGTCGCCTGCCCGATGCCACTTTACCGCTTCATGTTCTCCGATGGCTTCACCTTCGGCTTCCCCCCGCGCGCCTATGCGCTCGAGGCCTACCTCGCCCTGCTGGCCAACTGCCACCCCGGCGCGCTCTGGATGATCGCGGGGCTCCAAGTCGATCTTGATCCGATCTTCGAGGCAACTCTCGCCCTTGGCGGACATATTCGCGTTGGCCTAGAGGATGCCCCCTTCGGCTGCCCCCTCAGCAACCGCGCACAAACCGAGGCCGCCGCAGCCCGCATCCTGCGTGCGGGCCATAGCCTTGGCACCGCACCTGAATTGCGCGCCAAACTGCGCGGTTCACTTTAAAACAAGCGGCTGCGTCATCCAGTGTCGCAAAATCGCGGTAACCACCTCAGGCTGCTCCAACGTGGGCAAATGCCCGGCATCGGGCACGATTTCCAACCGGGCATATGGGATCAACTCCGCCATGAATGTATGGCGTTTCACAGGTGTAAGCCCGTCATGCTCACCACATAGCACCAGCGCGGGCATCTTGATCCGCCGCAACGTCGCCTGCTGATCCTTGCGCCGCTGCAACGCACGACATTGCCGGATAAACACATCCGGCCCCATCGCCCGCCCCATTTCGGCAACCTGCGCCATCACCTGCAACCGCTGCGGCCCCGGTGCCAGATGCTCGGGCTTGAGGATCATCCGCATCATATCCTCAAATCGCCCCGCACGCGCCCCCACGATCAACGGTTCATACCCTGCCGCCGATTGCGGTGTCTCGGCCAAAGGATTGGTGTCCATCAACGCCACCCGCGTCACCCGCTCTGGCGCGCGCCGCAAGATCTCCATCGCCACGATCCCGCCCATGCTCAACCCAGCCAAAGCGAATTTTGCCGGCAAGACCCCAAGCAAAGCCGAGGCCATTTCCTCTACCCGTTCACCCATCGTGATCGGGGCCACTGTGACCGCCATCTCGCGCGACAGCGCCGTTACCTGCGGCGCGAAAAGCCGCGCGTCACACATCATACCCGGCAGAAAAACCAGCGGCTCCATAGGGCCCTCACTCTTTTCCCGTCAAACTGGCAGAAGTCGCGCCAAGGTCAACTGCCGGGACGTCACAAACCTGCCGCCCATTGCGTCAATGCCGCAACCGCACCCGCCGTATTGCCCGGCGACATGATATCGCCCGCGATCACATGGAGGTAGGGGTCCACATCAGCGCCCGCCGGGGCCATTACCTGCGTCACCGGACCGCCCCAGCGCGCCGCCACTTCCCGTGTCACCTCCGCACGCACCACGCGATCACCATCATTGAAAAACAAAAACAGCGGCACCGAGATTTTCCCATGGTCAGCCTGTCGTGCCGCCTGCGCCACACGCCCCATCGGCAAAGTTGCCAAAACCGGATAATCCGTTGTCCAATGCGCGGCTTGGCCCGCATTGCGCGGCTCGAAACTGCGCCGCTCGCCCACCAGCGCAGGCACCCAATAGCGCGCAGCCGGAAAGGTCAGCAACATGGCGGCGGGATTGTTTACCGCAAAATTCGGCGAAACCATCGCAACCCCGGCCACCCCCTCCGCAAGATCGCTTTGAGTCATCGCCAAGGTCGCAATGGATCCCCCCGTTGACGTCGCCAGCACAATCACCCGCTCGCCCACGGCCCGCGCCACCGCCAGCCCTTCGGCAGCATCCAGCATCCAATCCGTCGCATCAGCTTGCGCCATTGCCTCTGCAGATGTCCGCCCATGGCCCGCAAAACGCGTGTAAACCAAATTCGCACCCAAGGCCTCTGCCAGCTTGTCAGGCACGGGGCGAATTTCTTCTGACGAGGCGGAAAAACCATGCAGATACAATATACTTAGAGGCGTCTTTTCATGTGACGCATGAGCATAAATCACCCGCTTTTCTTCGCCTGCGCGCAGGTCGGCAAAGACGGCCTCGCGCGTGACGAATTGCTCTACTGTCACATCCCCCGGCCGCGCCGTCAGGTCCAAAGGCTCATAAGGCCCAAAAGCCCAAAGCGCTCCCGCCGCCACAATCAACACTGCCAAGATTCGCCCCAGCCAGCGGAACACCCCCCGGATCAAACCGCGCATGCCAAAACCTCCTCAACCATGCGCTCAATCAGCGCCAAACAGTCCGGACTGGAAAAACGATGATCCGCGCCCTTCACCAGCGTCAGCCGCATGTCCGGCCCCTCTGCATGGTCCAAAAGTCGCAAGGCCACCGCTTTATCCACATCCGCATCTGCCGTGCCTTGCAAAAATCGAACAGGAACCCCCAGCCTCAATCGCTGGCGCAACACAAGGTTCTCGCGCCCGTTCTCAATCAGCCGACGCGTGATCACATAGGGTCCTTCGTCATAGTCCGAGGGCAATTCCACCCGCCCCTGCACCATCAGCGCCTCGCGCTCTTGGGCGGAAAACCCCGCCCACATGCTGTCCTCGGTGAAATCCGGCGCCGCCGCGATTGTCACCAATCCCGCCAGCTTCTCCGGCATGGCCAGCGCCACCAACAGCGAAATCCAGCCCCCCATCGATGAGCCGACCAACACCTGCGGCCCCTCGGTCAGCGCGCCAATCGCAGCCATCGCATCCTGCGCCCAATCCCCGATAGAGCCGTCAAGGAAATCACCCGAGGATTGACCGTGCCCGGAATAATCAAAGCGCAAAAAGGCCCGGCCTTGGCGCATGGCCCAGTCATCAAGGGCCTGTGCCTTTGTGCCTGTCATATCCGAGCGAAAGCCGCCCAAAAACACCACACCCGGCCCGGTGCCCTTGCGGCGCTCATAGGCGATGCGCCGTCCGTTTGCCTCGAGAAATTCCATCACCTGCTCCGAAACGCCACGCCACCTGTGCCCGCGCCCCGCAAATCAGCGGGCACCGCCCAAGTCGCCTCATCCATGATCAAAGCCGCCAGCGCTCCGGCGCCCGCTTCCAAAATAGCTTCGCCCTTTTCTACAGTGGAGCGCGTCGGGTTCCCGGCCACCCCATTTGCAGTTATCGCCGCAAAAGGCCGCCACCGATACGAGGCCTTGCCCGCAGCCAAAAAGCGCCCCCCCTCCATACCCTGCGTCAAGGACGCCAGATCAGAACTGTCCACCAGCCCCGGCTCGCAGACCATCATCATCGACGTCTCTGCCTCACAGGCATGCATGACACCCTTTTGATCCTCCAGATGCCGCGCCAGATCCTCGCCCGCCTCTGTCACATAAGTCGCCCCGACCAAGGTCGCGCCACAGCTTGCGGATAACTCATCACAGATCTGCTGCATGGCGATCATATTGCCACCATGGCTGTTGGAAATCAGGATATCGCGAAAGCCTTGCCGCACCAAAGCCGCCACCAAATCCCCAATCAGCGCACGGAATGTCGCATGGCTCACTGTCAGCGTGCCGCCAAAGGGCATGTGATGTTCCGAAAGTCCCGACCAGACCACAGGCGTCACCACCACAGGCCGGGTGCCGCTGGCCTTGCGCGCCGCGCGCACAGCCACCTCATGACCCAGCCGCGTGTCGGTCATTGTCGGCAAATGCGGCCCATGCTGTTCAATCGACGCAATCGGCAAAATCACCACCGCATTGGCCTCGGCCAAGGCACGCACCTCTTGCGCCTTCAGGCGCTGCCACTCCACTTCGGCCATCCAAGAACCTCCCCTGTTGCTTTGGCGTCATCGTGACCCCAGTTCTTGATGCACGCAAGCCGCTCGCGATTGACTTTATGCGCCCCACCGCGCAAACCGCGCGCATAACACATAACCCGCAATCGGGCGTTCCGTGGGCGCCAAACCGACGAGGAGAGCCGCTATGGCCCAGATTTCTCTCACTTTCCCTGATGGCTCGCAGCGCGAGTATCCCGCCGGGATCACCCCCGCCGAAGTCGCAGCCGCCATCGCACCCTCGCTGGCCAAGGCCGCAATTTCCGCCTCGGTGAACGGCGCGCATTGGGATCTCCAATGGCCGATCCCCCAAAGCGCCTCCCTCGCAATCCACACCATGAAGGACGAAGCCCCGGCGCTCGAACTGATCCGCCACGACCTCGCCCATATCATGGCGCGCGCCGTCCAAGAAATCTGGCCCGACGTCAAAGTTACCATTGGTCCGGTGCGGGACTACGGATGGTTCTATGACTTCGACCGCGCAGCCCCCTTCATGCCCGAAGATCTGGGTCAGATCGAAACCAAGATGAAACAGATCATCGCCGCCCGCGACCCGGTGAAAACCGAAGTCTGGGACCGCGCGCGCGCCATCGCCCATTATGAAGCCGCAGGCGAGCCCTATAAGATAGAGTTGATCAACCGCATCCCCGAAGGCGAAGACCTGCGGATGTATTGGCATGGCGATTGGCAAGACCTGTGCCGTGGCCCCCACCTGCAACACACAGGCCAAGTCCCCGCCGATGGCTTCAAACTGATGAACGTCGCCGGGGCCTATTGGCTCGGCGACAGCTCTCGCCCAATGCTCCAGCGCATCTATGGCGTGGCCTTCAAAAACCGCGACGACCTCAAAGCCCATCTCACCATGCTCGAAGAGGCTGGCAAACGCGACCACCGCAAACTCGGCCGCGAGATGAACCTCTTCCACATGCAAGAAGAGGCCCCCGGCCAAGTCTTCTGGCACCCCAATGGCTGGACCATCTACACCGAACTGCAAGATTACATGCGTCGCCAGCAAAAACGTGGCGGCTATGTCGAGGTGAACACGCCCCAAGTGGTCAATCGCCACCTCTGGGAAAAATCCGGCCACTGGGCCAACTACCAAGAAAACATGTTCATCGTCGAAGTCGAGGAAGAGCACGCCAAACAGAAAACCGTCAACGCCCTCAAACCGATGAACTGCCCCTGCCACGTTCAGATTTTCAACGTTGGCCTGAAATCCTACCGCGAATTGCCGCTGCGGATGGCCGAATTCGGCTCGTGCAACCGTTATGAACCTTCGGGCGCTCTGCATGGCATCATGCGGGTGCGCGGCTTCACACAAGACGACGCGCATATTTTCTGCCGCGAAGATCAGATCGAAAGCGAGAGCAAGAAATTCATCGAATTTCTGTCCAACGTCTACCGCGACCTCGGCTTTAACGCGTTCAAGATCAAATTCTCCACCCGGCCGGAAAAGCGCGCGGGCGATGACGCGACATGGGACAAATCCGAAGGCGCGCTGGCAAATGCCACCTCCGCCGCCGGGTATGACTTCACGATCAACCCCGGCGAAGGTGCGTTCTATGGCCCGAAACTGGAATTCGTGCTCACAGACGCCATTGGCCGCGACTGGCAATGTGGCACCCTGCAAGTGGACTTCGTGCTCCCCGAGCGCCTCGATGCGGTCTATATCGGCGAAGATGGGGCCAAACATCGCCCCGTAATGCTGCACCGCGCCACGTTGGGCAGCTTTGAACGCTTCATTGGCATCTTGATCGAAAGCCACGCGGGCAAACTGCCCTTCTGGCTTGCACCGCGCCAAGTGGTCGTCGCCTCCATTGTCTCAGACGCAGATGACTATTGCGAAGAAGTCGCCGCACTGCTGCTCGACGCAGGCGTCCGCGCCGAAGTCGATCTCCGCAACGAAAAGATCAACTACAAGGTCCGCGAACACTCCGTCGGCAAGGTTCCAGTGATTTTGGCGATCGGCGCACGCGAAGTGGCCGAGCGCACCGTGACCCTGCGCCGCTTGGGCGAGACTCAAACCCGCACCGTCGCACTCGACGAAATCGTGAGCGCGCTCGCAGTCGAAGCCACACCGCCCGACCTTTTGTAACAATTCAAACCACAACCGCCGGGTTCTCCCCGGCGGTCGTAACGTTCTCCCCCTAAAAATCCGTCGTTTCTGCGCTGCCGCAACACATCGTTGTGAAAGTCAATGACGCCCGCGTGTAGCACGACCTCGTGAGTAGCGCGCCACATTGCCCTCCCGCTATCCCTTTGGCTATCCCCGGCACAGTGCCGAGGAAGGATGCCACGACAATCACTCACCAAAGGGAGTTCCAACAATGACCATCAATCTCAAGACCGTCAGCCTCGCAGGCGCCATGGCCGCAGCCCTCGCCGCCCACGCCACCACTGTTTCGGCCGCAGAAAAAGAGAAATGCTTCGGCGTCGCACTGGCTGGTCAGAATGATTGCGCCGCTGGCGCTGGCACCACCTGCGCCGGCACCTCCAAAGTCGACTTCCAAGGCAATGCCTGGAAGCTTGTTGACGCAGGCACTTGCGTCGCAATGGAAGCCCCTGCCATGGCCGATGGCTCCAAGCGTATGGGCTCTCTCGAAGCCCTCGATCGCGATCTGCCCAAGAGCTAAGGCATCAACACGGCGGCGGGTCATCCGACCCGCCCCGTCCTTCTTCGGAGTGACCCGATGCGCGACACCCACCACCCCCACACCGCCCTGCCCCTAGCGCCGGGCGTTGGCTACAAGCCGCAGCATTACACGGCCCTGATGCATGATCCGGGCACAGTGCGATGGCTCGAAATCCATGCCGAGAACTACATGGGGGGCGGCGGTCGCCCATTGGCGCAACTGCGCGCATTGTCCGAACGCTTTGCGCTCTCCGTCCATGGTGTTGGCCTTTCCATTGGTGGCGAATCCCCCCTCGACACCGCGCATCTGGCCCGCCTCGCTTACCTGACAAGCTGGCTCAACCCCGCCAGCTTCTCCGAACATCTCGCATGGTCCACCCATGATGGCGCGTTCTTCAATGATCTGCTGCCGCTTCCCTATACAGCCACGACTCTGGCCCGCGTCTGTCGCCACATCGACCAAGTGCAAACCGCGCTTGGCCGTCAAATGCTGTTGGAAAATCCCTCCTCCTATCTCGCCTTCGTCGAAAGCGATTGGTCTGAGCCGGAATTCCTGTGCGAAATCACCCGCCGCACGGGCTGTGGTCTGTTGCTCGACGTAAACAATGTCTTTGTGTCCGCAACCAATCTTGGCTTCTCCCCCGAAGCCTATATCGCGGCCTTTCCGCTCGATGCTGTCGGCGAGGTTCATCTTGGCGGTCACGCCCCCGACGTTGACGATCACGGCGCGCCGCTGTTGATCGACGCCCATGGTTGCCCCGTCGCCGATCCGGTCTGGACGCTGCTGGCCACCACTCTCGCACAAATGGGCCCGCGCCCGGTGCTGATCGAATGGGATAATGACGTGCCCGATTGGCCCTTGCTCGCAGCCGAAGCAGAGCGGGCCGCCGAGGCTCTCAAAACCGTCCAAACGGTCGAGATTACGTCATGACGAAAACCATACGCAAAACAGACGCAAATCATACGTTGGATTTAGCCGCTGAAATCAGCCAATCCACCTTTCTGGCGGCCCTGCTGCAGCCGGATCTCGCCCCTCCAGAGGGGCTCATCGATGGTCAAAATCGCCCCACCGGACGGCGCTTTTCGGTCTATCGCAACAATGTCATCGCCTCGCTCATCGACGCAATGGAAGTCGGTTTTCCAAGTGTTTTCAAATTACTAGGAGCTGAAAATTTCCGCCCCCTCGCCCGGCTCTTCGTGGCAGAACACCCGCCGCATTCCCCTCTCTTGATGCACTACGGCACCGCGTTCCCCAGCTTTCTCGCCAAGATTGACGCCCTGTCTCGCTTTCCCTACCTCCCCGACATGGCCCATCTCGACCTCGCGATCCGCCAAAGCTACCACAGCCCAGACGCCCCCCCATTCGACCCACAAGATTTAGAAGGCAATCCACTGGAATCACTGCGCTTTTCCTTTGCACCAGCGACGAAAATTCTCGCTTCACCACAGCCCATTTTCAGCATTTTTCAGCACCTTTTCAACGCCGCGCCCCGCCCAAATCCCGGGCCAGAGGCCCTGCTCATCACACGCGCCGAGTTTGACCCGATCCCCCATAGCCTGCCCCCGGGCGGGCATAGCTTCATCTCGGGCATCATGCAGGGTCATACCCTTGGAATTGCTTATGAAAATACGCTCACAACCACTCCGGACTTCGACCCTACCCCACTCCTTTCCCTCCTGATGACCAGTGGCGCATTATGCGCCGAGGAAGGCCTGCCATGATCCGCCTGCTGACTGCCCCGCTCAATTTTCTGTCGCAACTTCAGAGACTTGATCCTTTACTGCCCCTTTTCGCCCGCGCCACTTTCGCCGCCACGCTCTTGGTCTACTTCTGGTCCTCTGCCCTCACCAAAATCGGCCCCAATCCATGGACCCCGTCCTCTGGGGCTTTCGCGCAAATCTTTCCCCGCGCCCTCGAGGCGGTCAGCTATGATGCCTCGCGCCTCAGCCCGATCCATCATTTTATCGTTCTTTCAGGCACTTATGCGGAATTCATTCTTCCGGCGCTGCTGGTTCTCGGCCTGCTTACCCGATTGATGGCATTGGGCATGATGGGCTTCATCACCCTTCAGTCGCTCACAGATCTCTTTGGCCACGGCGGCATCGCTCATGCTGAAACGCTGGGCCGCTGGTTTGACCGTTTCCCTGACGGTGCGATCCTCGATCAACGGGCCTTTTGGATGCTGACCCTGAGCATCTTGCTCGTCAAAGGCGCAGGCCCCGTCTCGCTCGACGCGTGGTGGCTCAATCGTCGTCAATAATCACAGGCGTGCGCGCCCCCAAAACCGCGATCACCGCCCCCGCCGAAACAAAAACCACAGGCGCCATCGAAAAAGCCGTATAGCCATAGGTGGCAAACATCAGCCCCGATGCAATCGCCATCAAAGCCGCGCCCCAACCAGCATAGCGCAAAGAAAGCACGCCCCCGGAGATTGCCAACGCCGGCGCCAAATACACGGATTTAAACGATAAAAGATACGGCACCGCCGAGAAACCTGCGGCGTCAGGATCCGCATCGTGCCCCGTCAATTCGGCCAATCCCGCCAAGAAAAAGCCAACCATCAACCCGGCAAGCCCCCCAACAACACCCAATAAAAACGCCGACTTACGCATAATCACATCCAAAGGCCTACCACACCCTAGGCCAGATCCCCCAAGAGGAAAAGGCACCCTAGCCTTACCGCTCCACCAATGCCGCCTGCACTGCAGGCGTCCACCCCAGATAAAGCGTGCCGTCTTCTGTCTCTATCAACGGCCGTTTCATCAATGCCGGATGTGCCCGCAACAAGGCCGCAGGCGCCATAGCGCGCTCTACTTCACTCAATCCACGCCATGTCGTCGACCGCTGATTGACCAGATCGCCCGAAAATTGCGCCAATGCCCGTTCTAGCAGCACCTCCGCCAGCGGCGTTTCGCGCAGGTCTACCAACTGCGCTCCCGGCAATAGTTTCAACGCCTTACGGCATGTGTCGCAGGCCTTCAGCCCATAAATCCGCATCTCATCGCCTCCCGTTTTCCGCTCATTGCCGGATTCTTCTCGCCTTGTCGCTTGATTTTTGCAAAAGCCGTGCAATCCTCTACTGCGTAACTTGGTCTTTTCGCCTCTGCTTCCCACAAAGACGCCGGGCCATGACCCGGTGACATGGGCCCCGACAATCCGGGGAGTTTGGAAAAGACGTAAGAGGAGACGCGGGTCATGCCCACCGGCACCGTGAAATGGTTTAACACCACCAAAGGTTTTGGCTTTATCGCGCCTGATGGCGGCGGCAAGGATGTTTTCGTCCATATTTCCGCCGTCGAACGCTCTGGCCTCACAGGCCTTGCGGACAACCAAAAAGTCAGCTTCGAGCTGCGCGATGGCCGAGATGGCCGCCAAATGGCCGCGGAACTCAAACCAATCTAACAAAAGGGCCGGGCGCAGTCTTTGCTCCCGGCCTCTCGTTCTCTTTCGACGCTGCTCTTCCGCAGGGCGCGCGCCTTTGCCGCTTGGCGAGTTTATTCGTAGTAGCAGCCCTTTTCACCCACAGGGCACACCATCCGGCGTGCGGACTTTTTGTAATGCACCTTCTTTACGCGGGTCACATGCGGATGCGCGAGCGCTTGCTGATAGCTGATCGACTGATTTGGCGTGCCGCAGCAAATCACCCCATCAATCGAAATCGGCTGAAGCCCAGACGGGCAGTAATTTGCCGAAGCGTGGTAGGGATAGATCTTTGCATCCATCGCGCTTGCCGGAAGCGCGGCCAGAACAGCCAGACCAATGCCAGACATAATGGCAGCTCTGATACCCATGAATAAATCCCCCAAATCGTTTGTGATTGTTACTAATCCTACGCCTAGATTAGCCGACAGGATGGGGGGGGGCGTCCAGCCCCAATTTATCTCATCGCGCGAGTTTTCATGCCTGTTTTGTAAACAATCGCAGCAAAACCACCCCCGACCACGCCGAAAAGCCAGTCAATAGCGTGCCCCAGCTCAAATCCAGCACAACCATTTTCCACGACCAGGCCTTCAATGTGGCCATATTTGTGAACTCATACGTCCCATAGGCCATAGCTCCGATCACCGCGCCACCAATCAGCGCCGCCATTGGCGTGCCCGCCACGAACGCAGGCCACGACACCAGCCACAAAAGACCTGCAATATAAGCCAGATAGAACAACCCCGCCGCCGTCAAAAGCGGGTTTGGCCGCATGGCATCGCCCAAATGCGCCTCAAAAAGCGGCGCCATCACGCGCGACAACATCACAGCATCAAGTGCCAAAAACACCGTCACCGTGATCGCATAAAGCGCTAAAATCTGCATTCCGGCATCCCTTCTCTTTGAAAAGGATACGCGCGCGGCAACGCGTCAGATCACTCCGCACACCTCAGGCCTCGTCAAGCATCGCACGAAACTCGCGCCATTCCCCCTTCGACATGCCACAATTCTCCTCGGTCACCGTTTCTCCTGCGATCATTCGCCGGATACACGCCAACCCGGACCGCGACAGCGCCGCTCCCCCCAGCCGATAATCTTCAAACGCCGCCCATGTCTGCGGCACCCAATCAGCAACGATCTTGCACATCGCTTCGGCATAGACCCGGATTTCATACTGAGCATGGGCATCCGCCCGCAAACGCAGGAAATGCAGCAGGTTATGCAGGTCGGTCTTCCAATACCACTGGGTGTAAATATTGGCGGGCAAGTTCATCCGCGCCAATTCACGTGCCAAACCCTGCTGACCATCTTGGCTGATCATCGCTTCGTAATGGTCATAGGCGCGGGTGCAATCCTCGCGCAGCCAGCGCAGCACACGCTCTGCCTCTTCCCCCGAAAGCGCCTCACCCCGGCCTTGATTATTCACCACGGATTGCGCGGCCAATGCATCTGGTTGCGGAATATAAAACTCCCGGTCCATGATCGAATAGCGCGCCGAATATTCATTCACATTGGCGGTCCGGTGCCTGATCCACTGACGCGCCACAAAGACTGGCAATTTCACATGCAGCTTGATTTCGCACATCTCAAACGGTGTCGAATGCCAATGACGCATCAGGTAGCGAATAAGTCCGGCATCGTTTTGAACGCTCTTTGTGCCTTTGCCATAAGATACCCGCGCGGCCTGACAAATCGCTGCGTCATCGCCCATATAATCGACAACCCGCACAAACCCGTGATCCAAAACCGGATGTGCGGTGTAAAGATGCTTCTCCATCCCCTCTGAAACAGCCCGCAACGTCGCCCGCGTATGCGCGCGCTCGGCTTCGATTTCGGCGATCTGTTCTGATGAGAGCGGCATGGATACCTCCATTTAGAGCGAGTCGGACTTCGGCCCCCATATTGCCCACTCAGCCGCTCAATGCCACCGCCTTTGCCACGGCACGCCCTAGCCGCCCGTGTAAGCCAAGCCGCAGGCTGCATTCAAAACGGGTTGATTGAGTCTATATCGTTGACAATCGCCCCCAGCACCCGGATTCTGCGCGCAATGCAACCACCCCCGAATGAGGGCAAAGATTTGTTTTTTCGTGTTTTTTCGCTTATAGCCACAACAGCCCTTCTTTCAGCCTGTGGCGGATCGAACCCATTTATCGACAATAACACGGATGAAACGCCCGCTGAGGTCGAAACCGACGATCCCAGCACGTCCAATTCTTTATTCCTCTTTGATCAGGCAAACGGCCTGACTTTGAATGACGTTGTGTTTGATCCGGCCAATGGTGGTGAGCTGATAATCAACAACCTGCCCTTCGATGGTCCCACGGGTCGCTACACCAAATTGCGCGACCAAGGCGATGCTGCCGTGTTTCGCAATGTGCAAACCGCTACAACGGGCGTCCTTGATTATTATGCCGTCTATGTCCATCGCAACGACGTTCAGGCCTTCGCAGCAATTGGCGAAGATTGGGCTGATTTCGGGTATGGCGGCGCGAATTTGAAACGGACGGGCTTTAACCTGCCTCAGGGCGTTGGCGAATATATCTACACAGGCAAATACGCGGGTCTGCGTAAACTCCAAGACAGCACAGCCGCCCACCGCTTGGAAATCGTCACAGGAGACGCCGAAATCTTGCTCGACGTCCTCGATTTTGACCCCCAAGGCAACATTCTTGGCGCGATCACTGGCTCTGTAACTGATCGCAAACGCACCACAATCGGCAACACGGCTCTTATCGATCTACCGCGCCTCAATCTCAAACTCGTTTCCTTCGATGGCCCAACCGCCACGTTCAAAGACGGCATTGCCGGAACCGTGGGCCTTAACGGGTCCGACCGCGATACGGGCACGTTCCAAGGTTTCTTTGGCGGGGCTGATGGCTCTGAAATTGCGGCCAGCATCATGGTCGAAGGCATTTCCGAAGAACAACGCGTCAGTTTCGAAGTGATTGACTGGACCATAACCGAAAACGTCACCTCAATCGTCAACAACATTCCCGTCGTGACCGCGGTTACGCGGACGGGCTCCGTGCGTGGCCTTAACGACACCAATCGCGAGGCCGTGGAAACCAGCGTCCAATCCGGCCTTGCAGTAGGCATCCTCAGTGCACCGACCACGGATATTCCGGTTGGGGCCACCACCACCATTACCACAGAAACCGAAATAATTACAGGCGAGGGCAGAGCCCGCGAAATCGGCGTGCTTGTCACCGAGCAGCAATGATCCACACCACTCTCGCCCCCTCCCTGCGCCGCACCGCCGCATTTGGGCGGGGCCTGCTCGGCGCGACAATCGCCTTATGGCTCGCACTCGTCCCGCCGCTTAGGGCCGAGCCGCAGCGCCTCACTCTGACACAGGCGCGCGATTACGCCGCGCAACTCTTGGCCGCCGATGAAACCCGCGCCGCGCATGCGGTGATCAAGGGACTCTTGACCGCCAATCCCCGCGATCCCACAGCACTGCTCCTGCTGGTACAAGCCGAGCGCCGCTTGGGAAATCTTGCTGCTGCCGAAACCGCAGCGCGCCAAGCCCATCGCGAGGCGCGCAGCCCAACCGAAGCATTCGCCGCCGCCTTTTCGCTGTCGCAAATCCTTGCCCAGCAAAAGAAATTTACCCAATCGCAATTTTGGCTCCGTCGCGCGCGTCAAGACAGCGACCGCCCCGATTACGACGCCTTGGCCGAAGATCGACACCGCAAAATCACTCAACTCAATCCGTGGCGCAGCGAATTTCGCTTCTGGCTTTCACCCTCCGACAATATCAACGGCGGCCCCACCACCAATACTTTCGCCATCGGCACCTTGGTCTTTATCAATCCCGCAGCCGTGCCCGCTTCCGGTGTCGAATACGGCCTGCGCTTCGCCACCAGCCGCCGCCTTGGCCCCCTCACCCCCGAGCGCGGGGAAACGCGCCTCGGTCTGCGCCTTTTGGGCACCCGCTACAGTCTGACCGACGCCACCAAGGCCGCCCTTCCCGGCCTCAGCGCCGCCTCACTTTCCTATTCCTTACTGGAAGCCGAGATCGATCATAGCTGGACCAGCGCCTCTGGTGCCCGCAGCTATGGCGCCCTCACGCTCGGGCGCGACGAAAGTGGCGGCGCGCCGCTGTCCAATATCGCCCGGATCACGCTCCGCCACGACCTCCCCGCAGGCCCTCAGCGCGCCTATAGCCTTACCGCCGATCTCGAACGTCGCAGCCGCCTTGATCAATCGTTGCGCTCTTCCACCACCCTAGGTTTGGGCGGTGAATTGCGCCAGCGCCTCGCCAACGGCACGCTCCTGCGCCTTTCGGCGCGCCTGTCCGACACCAACTCCGCCTCTAATGAAATTGCACAGCAAGCCGCCGAAGTTGGTGTTTCACTCTCCGGCCTACCGTCGTTTTTTGGCACCGACCCCAGCCTTTCCCTTGCTTATCAACTGCGTGACTACGACATCGCCCGCTACGGCCCCGATCCGCGCCGTGATCGTCAGCTACGCCTTTCCGTCGATTTTGCCCTGCCAAAGTTCGATTACATGGGCTTTTCCCCAACCCTTGGTCTCACCTTCAAGCAGACGAAATCCAATGTGCCGCTGTTCACCACCCAAGAAACCGGAATTTCACTCGGGTTTCGCTCAAACTTTTAGACGTGACGCGGCGCGCGTGGCGACTATGGTATGGGCCTGAAACATCCATCGAGGGGCGACATGCAAATCAAGTATCTTCACACCATGGTCCGCGTCAAAGACCTGGAAAAATCCGTGGCCTTCTTCGAGCTTCTGGGCCTCAAGAAAACCCGCCATTACGACAGTGAAGAGGGCCGCTTTTCCTTGATCTTCATGGCCCCTCCCGGCCAAGAAGACTGCCCCGTCGAGCTGACCTATAATTGGGACGGCGACGACGGTTTGCCCTCTGACAGTCGCCACTTCGGGCATCTCGCCTATGCTGTCGAAAACATCTACGACATGTGCGAGCACCTGCGCGCCAATGGCATCACAATCAATCGCCCCCCCCGCGACGGTCGCATGGCTTTTGTGCGGTCCCCCGACAATATCTCGGTCGAGCTTTTGCAAATGGGTGAGTCCTTGCCCAAGCAAGAGCCTTGGAGCTCCCTGCCCAATATCGGACATTGGTAAACCCGGCGCTTAACAAGCGACGTGAATGCAGCCCGATCTCCCCGCCGCGCGTTTTATCAAGAGGCGCGGCGGGACGGGTTTCATACATCCCGATCATCACGCATTCCCAACATCATGCATCCCTCACACCGCGCGCTCTAAACGCCGCGCATTCCCAACATCATGCATCCCTAACGCCGCGCGCTCCTAACACCGCGTGCGCCTAACTCCGCGCATCGCCAACTCCGCGCGCCCATGCTGCGATGTCCGCGCGTCAGTATATGTAGCGGATCTGATCGGTCCAAAACCGCTCCAACCGCCGCAATGCCATTGTGACATCCTCAATTCCTGAAGCCCCCAGAATACCGCGTTGATCCATGCCTTCGGCTTGGCGGGCAAACAGCGCTGCGATCAACTCGCGAATATGGCGCCCCTTCGCCGTCAGGCGCACCCGCACCGAACGGCGATCAATCTCACATCGCTGATGATGCATATACCCTGCCTTAACCAGCTTCTTGAGATTGTAGCTCACGTTGGAGCCTTGGTAATAGCCGCGCGACTTCAACTCGCCCGCCGAGACTTCGTTCTCTCCGATGTTGAACAACAACAGCGCTTGAACCGAATTGATTTCAAACACACCCACGCGCTCAAACTCATCCTTGATCACATCCAGTAACAATCGATGCAGTCGCTCAACGAGGCTCAACGCCTCCAAATATCCCGTCAGCAAGGCCGACGACCCGCTTTTGTCGGCCACCGGGGCCGAAAGGGGTGCATGAATGCTCATTATCTACTCCGTGCTTTCCTGCCTTCTCACAGGACCATGACGGAGAATCCCAAACATCCAGTTAAGCAAAACTCTGTCGCTTAAAATGCTATGCAATTGCCATTTGGCGTAACTACCGCCTCAAGCGGCAATCAACGCCTTGATATCGCGAACTAATTCCGCATGGGCGGCGGGGGCATCGACTTGCCCACTCACCCATTGATAGAGGTCTTGGTCATTTTCCTCCAACAAAGCCTCATAACGATCCAGTTCCGTGCATGTCATGGCCTCCAGTCGCGCAGCCGCGAAGCGGGACAGGATCAAGTCCATTTCCTTGATCCCACGCCGCATCGACCGCATGACCAGCCGCTTGAGCCGGATGTCTCGCGTTTCATTCATCTCTGCGCTCCTCGGCCATCGTTGCTTGCAGCGCTTTTTCCACTTGCGCGATGCGAATGGCAAGCGCCTCTGCGTCGCTCTTCATCGCGCGCAAATCCGCCAATACCTTGGCCATACCCGGCGCGGGCGCCGTTTGCCCGGGCGGTGTCACCCCTGCGCCCTCGCCCGTCAGCAGCCAGACTACAGAAACGCCCAACATGCCCGCCATCGTGGTCAACCGATTGGCCCGAGGATCGGCGCGATCCTCTTCCCAGTCTTCAAGCGTCGAGGTCTTCACGCCCAGCCGCTTGGCCAATTGTTTTGCTGTCATTCCGGCCTCTTCGCGAGCCGCCGCGATGCGATCCCCAAGCGTCGCCACATCTGCTGCATAGTAGCCGCCCTCTTGGGCATAGCTCTGTGTTTCTGCGCTCTGGGTCATTCATCAGTCCTTCCATGGTCACGTGCCAAGTCTACTTGATCGTGCGTCAGCGCCACCCTATGAGGAACTGTCCATAAAGACAAATTGGAGCTCCCCATGTCTATCCTCGCCTCGGCCCTCAAGCGCGTAAAACCTTCGCCCACTATTGCCGTTTCCAGCCTTGCGATGGAACTCAAAGCGCAAGGGCGCGACATTATCTCTTTGGGCGCAGGCGAGCCAGATTTCCCGACCCCAGCCAATATCGCCGCCGCAGGCATTCGCGCGATCGAAGAGGGCAAGACCCGCTACACCGCAGTTGATGGTATCCCCGAGTTGAAAAAAGCGATCTGTGCCAAATTCAAGCGGGAGAACGGGCTCGAATATACGCCAGCTCAAATCACTGTCGGCACCGGCGGCAAGCAAGTGCTCTACAATGCCTTCATGGCCACGCTGAACCCCGGCGATGAAGTGATTATTCCCGCCCCTTACTGGGTCAGCTACCCTGATATGGTGCTTCTTGCTTCCGGCACACCTGTCATCGTCCCCGCATCGCTGGAGACGAATTTCAAGATCACCCCCGCCCAACTCGAAGCGTCAATCACCCCCCAAACCAAATGGTTCCTCTTCAATTCTCCCTCCAACCCCACGGGCGCGGGCTATTCACGCGCCGAGTTGAAGGCCCTTACCGATGTATTGCTGCGCCATCCCCATGTCTGGGTAATGACCGATGATATGTATGAGCACCTCGCTTATGACGACTTCAAATTCTGCACACCCGCCGAAGTCGAACCCGCCCTTTATGACCGCACCCTCACTGTGAATGGCGTCTCCAAAGCCTACGCCATGACAGGGTGGCGCATTGGGTACGCTGGTGGCCCGAAAGACCTCATCGCAGCCATGCGGATGATCCAGAGCCAATCCACCTCAAACCCCTGCTCCATCTCGCAATGGGCCACCGTCGAGGCGCTCAATGGCACACAAGATTTCATCGCCCCTAACGCGCTGATGTTCGCGCGCCGCCGCGATCTGGTGGTCTCTGCACTCAATGCCATCCCCGGAATCACCTGCCCCAATCCCGAAGGCGCGTTCTATGTCTACCCGTCCATTGCAGGGCTGATCGGCAAAACCTCCGGCGCCGGCAAAAAGATTGCCAATGACGAAGACTTCGCCACTGCCCTCTTGGAAGAAACAGGCGTCGCTGTGGTGTTTGGCTCCGCATTCGGGCTCTCGCCAAACTTCCGGATCAGCTATGCAACCTCGGAAGAAGAGCTTGCAGAAGCCTGCACGCGCATTGCATCCTTCTGCAAGGCCTTGACGTAAATCGAGAATAGGTCAAGGTAAGGCGACGTGATTGAGGAGGCCGTATGGCCGGAGATTTACCCGAGTATTACTTTCGCGTGCGCGAAAACGGTGCCTTCGTGTTTCGAGTCGATTCCGAAAACCGTCAGCGGCGCATCGAAATGGATCAAATCGCCACGGTGAATATCCGCAATGGCGAGATCAAACCGCAAGGCGAGCGTCAATTGACGCAAGAAGACGTCGTTGTCATCCGCGAGTGGATGGAACAGCGCGTGGCCACTCTGGCCGCGCGCGACATCGACGACATCCACCGTGCCGTCGACTACCTCAATCAAACCACGCATTGGGTGCAAACCAAAGCCACCGAGGCCCAACTCGACTTGATCTCCGATGCGCTGCTTCTGGCCATGCATGACCTGCGCTCCGTTTTGGTGCGGAAAAAGGCCGACAGGCTCTTGGCGGCCATTGAAAACACAGCTGCCCAAAGCTGACATCGCTCCCCCACCGCACATATCGCCACTGCATCTAGCGTCACCGCACGTGGAGTCACCGCGTGCCAGCTTTCAGCCGCGCCTCAGCCCCTAGAGCCTTAGGCGCCGCTTGCCCCGCTCGGCGCCGAAGCGCCGCCGCGCTGCTTTGGCAAACTTACCCGCCAGAACCGCAGCATCATCAAGCCGCCCGCAATCGCCAGACCGCCCGCCAACCCCAGCCAGACGCCGACGCCATCCCACCCCAGAACAAACCCAAGAACATAGCTGAGCGGCACACCGACCACCCAATAGGCGACTGCGGCAATGATCATCGGCACACGGGTATCTTGCACCCCGCGCAACAGCCCCAGCGCCATCACTTGCGCCGAGTCTGCCAATTGAAATAGGGCCGCCGCCGCCATCAATCCGATCCCGATCGCAATCACCGCGTCCCGGTCCGGATCATCGGGGTTCAAAAACATCCCAATCATCGGCCCCGGCAGGGTCAAAAACAGCACCACCGTTGCCGCCGCAGCGGCAAACGACAGCAAGATCACCATCTCAGCCCCCTCGCGCAGCTCCGCCACCTGCCCCGCGCCCAGCGCGCGGCCCGCGCGAATGGTCGCCACATTCGACAGCCCCACATGCATCATAAACGTCATCGAAGACAGTTGCAGCGCAATCCCATGAGCCGCCAAAGGAACCGTGCCAAGCCACCCCATCATCAGTGATGCCGCCGAGAACAGCCCCACTTCCGCGATATTGGTGATCCCGATTGGCCACCCCAATCGGAAAACCCGCGCCAAAGCTTCCCAATCCGCGCGCCAAAAGCGGCGAAACAGCGTGTGTTCGGGAAATATCCGTATGGCATAAAGGGCGATGACAATCATCGAAGCCGCCTGCGCGATCACCGAGGCCCAAGCCGAGCCAACAATGCCCATCTCAGGCGCGCCCAGATTGCCAAAAATCAGCACCCAGTTAAGCCCCGCATTCACGGCCAAAGCCGCCAAGGTTGCCCAAAGCACGATCTTGGTCCGCTCCAGCGCCGACAAATAGCTTTTGAGCACCATCACCATCAGGGCCGGAAAAATTGACCATCCCGCAACCGCCAGATAATCCCCCGCCCCTGCCGCGATAACCGGATTTTGCCCCAAGGCCAAAAGCACGCGTTCCGCACTCATCAGCGCAGGCAATGTCGCCGCCCCATAAGCCAGCGTGATCCACAAGGCCATGCGCGTCACACGGCGCACCTGTGTCACTTCCCCCGAGGCCTCCGCTTCGGCCACAACAGGCATCACCGCCCAAGCAAAGCCCGAGCCAAAAATGAACAAGATAAAGAAATAGGTCGAGCCCATGACCTGCGCGGCCAAAGCCTCCACGTCATACCACCCCAACATGAGCGAGTCGGTCAGCCAGATCGAGGTTTGCGCCAGATGGCTCCCGATCAACGGCAGCCCCAAAGTAAGGATCGCGCGAATATGCTCTTTACGTGTCATGACCTAGCGCTACCGCCGCGCCTTACCCCACGCAAGACCGGAAACCATTTTCCGCGTGCCAAAGCAATTTAGGTCCCCTGCTCTCTCCGCGCCAGCACCGCAGCCTCACCTGCAAAACCAGACGGCCCCAGTCTCAGATTGCCCGCAACAAAAGCTGCAAGGCCGCCGCCGCCACAATCAACCCGGCCCCGGCTTCCAACGCGGCCAAGGCCCGCCGAGTGCCTGTGCCCCCCGCCATCTGCGCCAAAATTCCCTCTCGCATTGTCACCGATGCCATGGCCACTGCGACAGTCACACTCGCCGTGCCCAACCCCATGGCAAAAGCGCCTGCAATTCCGGCGGCACCAATCCCCATTCGCGCGGTGATAATCAGCAAGAAAATCGCCCCCGTGCAGGGTCGCAACGCAACTGCGCCCACCAACATCACCGCATCGCGCAGCGATCGCACCTCGGCCACTTCTGCGGCGCTTGGCCCATGCGAATGACCACAGCTGCAGGTATCCGCCGCGTCAGAAGGGTGCTCATGATGCGCGGAATGATGATGATCATGATGCGCGTGGTCATGCTGCATCGCCACCGCGCCCTGCGCGCTCCGTGCCGTCCAATCCGTCCATCCGCGCCGCAGCCCACGCAGCATCAGCCACAGCCCGACCAAACCAATCGCCGCATAGGACACGGGGGCAAACCAAGCTTCCGCTGCGCCCTCCAACGGTGCCCGCCCCCAGTTCAGCACCCAGATCCCGACATAAACCAAAATCACCGCTGTCAGCGCCTGCGCGAGACTGGACAGCACGGATAACAAGGCCAATCGCCCCAACGGCACCCGCTGCGCCAACCCATAGCCACCAATCAAGATCTTGCCATGCCCCGGCCCTGCCGCGTGGAAAAAACCATAAGCAAAACAAAGGCTCATCAGCCCCCAGATCGCCCCGGCCTCACCCGCCTTCAAGGCGCGCACCAAACGCGCCATCGCCGTCTGCGTGCTTTGCTGCCCCGAGGCCGCCCAGCGCTCCACCAGCCCCATCCCGCCAAAGCCCCAAAGCCATAGCGCAAGCGCCAAGATCACCGCCAAAAGTGCGGCCCAAACCAGCCGCATTCTCGGCCCAGCCCCGCCTGTGCTTACTTGCGACATGTCACCGCCACCCGGTCGGCAAAGGCCGCCCCCACCTCTGGATACTCGTCATCATCCTTGGGAGGGTCCTTATAAAGCGCCTCCTCCACCAAAGTGTAAGCCGCATCCAAATCCGCCGGAGTTATCTCAAAATTGCAGCCCTCAGGCACCTGCACCCGCCCCGCCAAATCATAGGCCGTGTAAAAGGTCGGATCATACCCGCGCAACACCACCTCGCCCTGCGGCACCTCCAGCGAGCGATAATGACGACTGATCAATTGCCCAGCCACGACCTCGGTTCCCCGCCCCTCAGGCGCAGTCAAACTCAAAGGTCCGCCACGTGCTTCCACATAGATATCGCCTTGAAACTCGGGAATCCAATTCAGATCAAATCCCTGAACCTGCTCCAGTTCCTGAGCGGTCAAAACCCCATCCGCCTCGGGGTCCAATCCCATGTCCTCTAGGATCAGCAAAGAATAAAGCTCATCATAGCGCCACTCGACCTCAACGCCCACCACATGCCCCTCGGCATCGGCCACAAAGGTCACAGCCAAATCCACAAACACATGCGGATGCGCGGCCAAAGGCCCCGCCCAACTACAAGCCACCACAGCCAAAGAGGTCAGATATCGTTTCATACCCGTTTTCTACTGCAGACCCAGACCCCGCGAAAGTCCCGTCACACGCCCCCAAACGCGGCCGCGCAACTCTCCGCTCACCACCACCGCTCTCGGCCCAGCCCGCAAGCTTGCCATGTCCCCGCAAAGCGCAGGCGCATCGCCCGGCCTACAAGAACCGCAAGATCGCCGCAGCCACCGCATCAGGCACCTGATGATGCAACCAATGATCTGCGCCGGGCAGGTTCACCCGCGTCAAATCCGCAGCATAAGTCTCCAAACCTTCGGTCGCTTCCGGCAACAGCGCGCGGTCCTGCGTGCCCCAGATCAACAAATGCGGACAGGTAATCCGCAGCCGATTAGGATTGGGCGCAGGGACGTCACGCAGCGGTTCTCCCGGCTTGGCCACCCGCATCGGCGAGGCGCGATACCAATTGACCATGCCCCGCATCCGGCCCGGTCGCGCCCATTCAGCCTGATAGGCCGCAAGCCGTTCCCCTGAAAGCCACCCCATCTCCATATGCGCGGCAAAAAGCCCCCGCAGCTTGGCAAAATCCGCCGCCGCCAATACCTCTTCCGAGCCATCCGCCCGCAACCAATCAATGTATTGCGACGCAGCCGATTGCGCGCCCCCTGCGGCCAAGGCGCGTTGAAACGGGCCGGGATGAACCCCATTCAAGACCACCAGTTTCTCGACCAACTCCGGGCGCAAAATCGCCAAACCATAAGCCACCGCCGAGCCCCAGTCATGACCGACCACCGCAATCGGCCCCGCGTCCAATTGCGTCACGATCGCCGCCATATCCGCCACCAAGCGCGCGGGGGCATAGTCTGTTACGGCATCCGGCGCCGGGCTTTGCCCATAGCCACGCTGATCAGGGGCAATGCAGTAATACTGCTCCGACAGGCGCTCCGCCACTTCCTCCCACGCCCCAGAATACTCTGGAAAACCATGCAAGAGCAGTAAGGGCGGCAAATCCGCTGCGCCCCAAACACGCGCGAAAAACCGCTCCCCCTCGACCTCAAACCAACGCGCGCCCATCGTTCCTCCCTCGCACAAAGCAGCGCCGCACTTGACCCTCATCAAGGCGCGCCTCGCCCAAACGTGCAACGCAGGGGCAACGTCTGCAAGGAGAACCGCAATGGCCACCCCCCCAACTGCTCTCATCGCGCCCACAGCCCCCAGCGAGATCACCTCACCAACAGCAGCCAAACCGCGCGCGCCGCGCAAAACCAAACCCACGCCCGAAGCCGTCCGCCACGCCTTTGAAAGCGGTGAATACCCCTATGCCGATCGCCTTTCGCGCCGCGTTTACGAACATCAAAAGGCCAAACTCCAAGCGGAATTGCTCAAGGTGCAACTCTGGGCGCAAGAGACAGGGCAAAAGTTCGTCATCCTCTTCGAGGGCCGCGACGCCGCAGGCAAGGGGGGCACCATCAAACGCTTCATGGAACACCTCAACCCCCGCGCCGCTCGCGTCGTGGCACTCAACAAACCCTCCGATGCCGAACGCGGCCAATGGTATTATCAGCGCTACATCACACATCTGCCGACGGCAGGCGAAATGGTCTTTTATGACCGCTCTTGGTATAATCGGGCGGGCGTCGAACGGGTGATGGGCTTTTGCGAACCCAACGACTACTTGGAATTCATGCGCCAAACACCGGAATTGGAACGCATGTTCGTCCGCTCCGGCATCAAACTCTACAAATACTGGTTCTCCGTCACCCAGGCAGAACAACGCCGGCGCTTCACCTCACGCGGATCAGATCCGCTGAAGCAATGGAAACTATCCCCCATCGACAAAGCGTCTTTGGACAAATGGGCCGAGTATACCGAAGCAAAAGAGGCGATGTTCTTCTACACCGACACTGCGGATGCACCTTGGACCGTGATCAAATCAGACGACAAGAAGCGCGCAAGGCTCAATTGCATGCTGCATTTTCTCAACTCAATCGACTACCCCGGCAAAGACCCCCATGTCATTCATACCCCCGACCCCCTGATCGTCGGGCGCGCAGGCCATGTGATCCATCGCTCCGATCACATCCTTGGGGCGGCACTTGCAGCGACGGCCACATAATGGAAAACCCCGCCACCATCTCTGGCGCGCGGGGTTTGTTCTTGGTCGGAGCCAAAACTCCAGCCCGATCTGGCGTCACTTATGGCCGTGACGTTCCAGCATCTTTTGCTCGAGGTTGGAAAACAGCCGTGCCTGCAACTCCGGTCGCACCGTATGCTGGATGCAATCGGGACAAAAAAGATCCACAAGCCAGTTGCCGGACCGATCCAGAACATTCGACAAATACCGCCCCGCACCACGTGCCGACTGCGTCAAAAAGCCCTGTCCCATGTCTCAACTCCTGTCTCGCCAAGAGCCTTCTGCTCTTGCACGCCCCGCGCGCATTCTGCCGCTGGGTCTCTTCGAGACAGAATACAGGAAAGCCGCTGCCGAAACGGGGCCTCAAAAAGGTAAGTGGCCAACCCTTTCGGCGAGAAATACTCTCCCTTAGCGATATTTCCCCCGCGCACGCGCAGCGCTTTCCCTTCGCGCCCGCATCCGGTAGAGGAGACGCGATCACGATAAAGGGGTGCAGCCATGGCCATGGAAAAGACATTCGACGCAGCCTCCGCCGAGGCCCGCATTTCCGCCCGCTGGGAGGATGAAAACGCGTTCCGTGCCGGAGCGAATGCCAAGCCCGGCGCCGAATCCTTCTGTGTCATGATCCCCCCACCCAATGTGACAGGCTCGCTGCACATGGGGCATGCTTTTAACAACACGCTGCAAGATATCTTGGTGCGCTGGCACCGGATGCAGGGCCATGACACGCTCTGGCAGCCCGGCACCGATCACGCAGGCATCGCCACGCAAATGGTCACCGAGCGCGAAATGGCCAAACAAGGCGCTCCATCGCGCCGCGAAATGGGCCGCGATGCGTTCACCCTGCGCGTCTGGGAGCAAAAGAAAAACTCGCGCGGCACCATCATCGGCCAGCTCAAGCGCCTTGGCGCCTCTGCCGATTGGTCTCGCGAAGCCTTCACCATGTCAGGAGCGCCCAACGCGCCCGCTGGCGAAGAAGGCAACTTCCACGACGCCGTCATCAAGGTCTTTGTCGACCTCTACGCCAAGGGCTTCATCTATCGTGGCAAGCGATTGGTGAACTGGGACCCCCATTTCGAAACCGCCATCTCCGATCTCGAAGTCGAGAATATCGAAACCGATGGGGCGATGTGGCATTTCAAATACCCGCTCGCAGGCGGCGCGACCTATGAATATGTCGAGAAGGACGCAGAGGGCACCGTCACCCTGCGCGAAACCCGCGACTATATCTCCATTGCCACCACACGCCCAGAAACCATGCTGGGCGATGGCGCAGTGGCCGTGCACCCCTCCGATGAACGCTATGCGCCCATCGTGGGTATGCTGTGCGAAATTCCCGTGGGCCCGAAAGAGCATCGCCGCCTGATCCCGATCATCACCGATGAATACCCCGACGCCAGCTTCGGCTCTGGTGCCGTCAAGATCACTGGTGCCCATGATTTCAATGACTATGGCGTGGCCAAACGCAATGGCATCCCCTGCTACCGCCTGATGGACACCCGCGCCCAGATGCGCGCCGATGGCCCCTCCTATAGCGAGAGCGCGACGATTGCAGGCGAAGTAGCGCGCGGCGAACGCACGCTCTCCGAGGCCGAAACCGACACGCTCAACCTCGTGCCCGAACACCTGCGCGGCCTTGACCGGATGGAGGCCCGCGCCCGCGTGGTCTCTGAGATCACCGCCGAAGGCCTCGCTGTGATGACAATGGCCGCCGACCCTCGCTTGGGCAAAGCCGCGCTGAAACCCGACGCCGAAGGGGCCGATGCACCGGCCGCCTTGGTCGAAGCCAAGAAAATCATGCAGCCCTTCGGCGACCGCTCCAAAGTCGTGATCGAACCCATGCTCACCGACCAATGGTTCGTCGACACCGCCAGGATTGTCGGCCCAGCCCTCGATGCGGTGAAATCGGGCAAGGTGAAAATCATTCCCGAAAGCGGCGAGAAAACCTATTACCACTGGCTCGAAAACATCGAGCCATGGTGCATCTCGCGCCAACTCTGGTGGGGCCACCAAATCCCCGTGTGGTATGATGCCGATGGCAACAGCTATTGCGCGTCCACCGAAGCCGAGGCTCAAGCTTTGGCGGGCGGCAAGGCGCTAACCCGCGACCCCGACGTGCTCGACACGTGGTTCTCGTCCGGCCTCTGGCCCATCGGCACACTCGGCTGGCCGGAGCAAACCCCGGAACTGGCCAAGTATTTCCCCACCTCCGTGCTCATCACCGGGGCCGACATCCTCTTCTTCTGGGTGGCGCGCATGATGATGATGCAACTCGCCGTCGTCGATCAAGTGCCCTTCCACACCGTCTACCTGCACGGCCTTGTACGCGACGCGAAGGGCAAGAAGATGTCCAAATCTTTGGGCAATGTCATCGATCCGCTGGAAATCATCGACGAATACGGCGCCGACGCTCTGCGCTTTACCAATGCTGCCATGGCCAGCTTGGGTGGCGTCCTCAAACTCGACACCCAGCGCATCGCAGGGTACCGCAACTTCGGCACCAAACTCTGGAATGCCTGCCGCTTTGCCGAGATGAATGGCGTCTGGGAAGGCCATAGCACCCACGCCACCCCGCCCAAAGCCACTGCCACTGTCAACCGCTGGATCATGGGCGAAACCGCCCGCGTGCGCGAAGCAGTCGACACAGCTCTGGCCGATTACCGCTATAACGACGCCGCCGACGCGCTCTATAAATTCGTCTGGGGCAAAGTCTGCGACTGGTATGTCGAGTTCTCCAAACCGCTTTTGATGGATGGGGCCGAGGCAGAACGTGCCGAAACCCGCGCTGTCATGGCATGGGTCTTGGATCAATGCATGATCCTTCTGCACCCGATGATGCCGTTTATCACCGAAGAGCTGTGGGCCGCCACCGGGACACGGGCGAAAATGCTGGTCCATGCCGACTGGCCGACCCTCGCCGCAGCCGATCTCGCCGAGCCGGACGCCGACCGCGAAATGGGCTGGGTCACTGGCCTGATCGACGAAGTCCGCTCCACCCGCGCGCAAATGCACGTGCCCGCGGGCCTGCATGTGCCCCTCGCGGTGACAGAGTTCAGCCCCGAAGCCCGCGCCGCTTGGGCGCGCAATGAAGTGCTGATCAAACGCCTCGCCCGTATCGAGAGCCTTACCGAAGTCTCTGAATTCCCCAAAGGCACGGCGACAATCGCCGCCGATGGCACGACCTTCGGCTTGCCGCTGGCAGGTATCATTGACGTGGCCGAGGAACGCGCGCGCTTGGAAAAGTCGCTCGAAAAACTCGCCAAGGAAATCGGCGGCATGGAAGGGCGGTTGAAAAACCCCAAATTCGTCGAAAGCGCCCCGGAAGAAGTCGTCGAGGAAACCCGCGAATTGGCCGCGCAGAAATCCGAAGAAGCCGCGATCCTGAAAGCCGCCCTCCAGCGGCTGGCTGAAATCGGCTAAGCTTGCGTCGCTGACAACAAAGGGGGGCGCTTTCCGCCCCCCTCACTAAATTCTCAAAAGCGACAGAGCGGCTCAAAGCCGCCAGTCACCCCGCGCCAGAGCTTCCACCAAAGGTTTGCCACATGACCTCTGTCGCGATGCCTTCGATCATGAAATCCCGCTCAGGCTCGGCTTTTTCCCCGCATCCACTGCGGGGCCATCACTCACTCATCGCGCTTTGAACGCGGGCGCGCGGTTTTGCAGGTTTGCCGCGATCTGTTCCATCTGGTCGGGTTTGCCAATCAGATCCGTCTGTTCGCGGCTTTCCGCATAGAGGACGTCGGCTTGAGAAGCCCCGCTTTCCGCCAGTTGCAAAAGGCGTTTGGCCGCCCGCATCGCCGAAGGGGACTTCGTGGCGATGGTTTTGGCCAGTGCCGTTGCCGCCTCTCGTGGCGTGTCAGAGAGTTCGGTCACCATGCCCCACTCCAGCGCTTGGGGCGCAAGGATCGGTTCGGCGGTAAAGGTCATGCGACGGATCACATCGGCCCGCGCCAGTTTCGGCAGCAGCACCATTCCTCCCATATCCGGCACCAAACCCCATTTCATTTCCATGATTGCCAGTTTCGTCTCGGGGTGCGCGATGCGAATATCCGCGCCCAAGGCCAGCTGAAAGCCTGCCCCATAGGCCACCCCATGCACAGCCGCGATGACCGGCACCGGCACGCGCTGCCAAACCATCGCCACCTCTTGCATCAGGTTCGCGTCATCATGGGTGCGCGGCATGATCCGCCCCTCGGGGTCGCTTGAGGCAAACCGCGCAAAAGAGGCCACATCCAGACCGGCGCAAAAGCCCCGGCCTTCGCCAGCAATCACCACAGCGCGCAAGTCGCCCAGCCCCATCAGGTGCCGCCCCGCCGCGACGACCGCCTCCGCCATCTCGGGATCAACCGCGTTCATCTTATCTGCCCGCGTCAAGCGCACATGCGCCACGTGATCCACGATATCGATGGTCACACGATCTGGATTGATGCTCATGGGGGCCTCCTTCGCTCTCGCACAGAGTGTGGCAAAGCCCTTGCCCTGCGGGAAGAGGCGACGTTACGGCACGATCTGGTCAATTGCGCGCATCATGCCCAGCGACTTGTCATAGGCCAGCGTCAGCACCCGCTTCACAGGGGGAGCCTTGGCAAGGCTGGGCACATAGCGCAGCCCGCTCGCGGTGACAGGCGTCGCCAAAGCTGTCGCCAGAAAACGACGCCGCGTGAGTTTCTGTGTGGTCATATCTCTGCCTCCGCTGCCCCATTGGGGCCTCCCGCCCCTGAAACACGGGCGCCGCACAATCATGGCGCATCGCGCCCTCTTGCCGGAGGGGAAAGGATCGGCTTATCTCCCCTCATGATCAGACCTCGCTACACCCCGCTTGTCGAGACGCTTCCCGCCACCGTGCCCTTCGTTGGGCCCGAGGCGCAGGAGCGCCGTATGGAACGCCCCTTTGAGGCCCGGATCGGTGCCAATGAGAGCGTCTTTGGCCCATCGCCGCGCGCCATTGCCGCAATGGAAGCAGCCACCCGCGACATCTGGATGTATGGCGATCCCGAAAGCCACGACCTGCGCGCCGCACTGGCGGACCATCACAACGTCACGATGCAAAACATCATTGTCGGCGAAGGCATTGACGGGCTCTTGGGCTATCTCGTGCGCTTGCTTGTGTCCGAGGGCGACCATGTCGTCACCTCAGATGGCGCATACCCCACGTTCAATTATCACGTCGCAGGCTTTGGCGGCACCTTGCATAAAGTGCCCTATACCGCCGACCACGAAGACCCCGCCGCGCTCTTCGCCAAAGCAGCCGAAGTGAACGCCAAACTCGTCTACCTCGCCAACCCCGACAACCCGATGGGCAGTTGCTACAGCGGAGCCGAGATCGTCGCCTTTCTGGACAGCCTGCCCACGCAAACCCTCCTCGTGCTGGATGAGGCCTATATCGAACTGGCCCCCGAAGGCACCGCAGCCCCCATCGACATCGACGATCCCCGTGTCATCCGCATGCGGACCTTTTCCAAAGGTCACGGCATGGCTGGCGCGCGGGTCGGATATGCGCTCGGCGCCACCGAATTGATCCGCGCCTTCGAAAAGGTGCGAAACCATTTCGGCATGAACCGCGTCGCCCAAATCGGTGCGCTCGCCTCATTGGCCGACCCGGACTGGATTGCTCATGTCCGCGCCGAAGTGCACAACGCCCGGCTCCAGATCGCCGAGATCGCCAAAGCCAACGGTCTCACCGCCCTGCCCTCCGCTACCAATTTCGTGGCCATCGATTGCGGCGCAGATGGGGCCTTCGCCAAACATGTGCTCGATGGGCTGATTGCGCGCGGTGTCTTTGTGCGAATGCCATTTGTCGCACCGCAAAACCGCTGCATCCGGGTCAGTTGCGGCACCAAGGCCGATCTCGCCGCCTTTGCCGCCGCTCTGCCACTGGCCCTTGCAGAGGCAAAAGCGCGCTAACGCCCTTCAAACGTCAATCCGCAGCCTTCGCTGACTGCGGTTTGCGGCGAAAGACTTGCGCCAATGCCCCAAGCACCAGCCGCACCATAGCCCAGCCCAGCACCAAACCTGCCCCGGCAAACACGGCCCCCGCAAAACTCAGCGGCAGGGCAGGCACGAAATCCCCCCACGTGCCCCGCAATAGCTCCCGGTCCCCCATCCGCCTTGTGTGGTAAAGCCGCATGAACGGACCAGCCGCGCGCATCTGCTGATAATCCGCCGTCAGCCGGGCATGGCGCAAGAACAGCGCCTCCATATCGGCCCGCCGGGCTTGCACAAACGCCGTGCCCTGCATTTGCTCCAAAGCCTGAAACCGCGTGAGCGACAGCTTGGCCGCAGAGCCATCGAATTCCGCAACCACCTCATCAAGCGCCTGCACCGCCCCACCCAAGCGTTGCAAATACTGTTGCGAAAATTCTGGAAACTGCGCGCTCACACCCGCCGTCGTCAGCCCCCCCACCAGCGCCAAAACCCGCCCGATCATCGCCAGCCTTTCCTCTCGCCGCGCATCTCCTGTCTAGACCAGCACAGCACCACCGCGCAAAGCAAAACCCTCGGCCACTTGCGGGGCCGAGGGTTCATGCCGAAACCAGACAATTTCTTACGGATGCGCCGCGTAAATCTCGACCAACCGCGCCACAGCAGCCTCTGGCGTCATTTCCTCACTCTCACCCGTCCGGCGCGACGTCAACTCGACCACACCATTGGCCAAGCCGCGCGGGCCAACGGTGATCCGCCATGGCAAGCCAATCAGATCCATCGTGGCAAATTTCGCCCCTGCCCGCTCGTCGCGATCATCGTAAAGGCACTCCAGCCCCTTGGTGGCCAAAGCCTTGTAAAGCCCCTCACAGGCCGCATTCGCCGCCTCATCCCCTTGCTTGAGATTGACAATCCCCGCCTTGAACGGAGTTACGCCTTCGGGCCAGATGATGCCCTTTTCGTCATGGCTGGCCTCAATAATCGCGCCCAGCAACCGCGACACACCAATCCCGTGCGAGCCCATATGCACAGGCACTTTCGTGCCATCTGGCCCCACTACGGTGGCCCCCATCGGCTCGGAATACTTGGTGCCGAAATAGAAAATCTGGCCCACCTCAATACCCCGACCCACTTTGCGGCGCTCCTCAGGGATCTGGTCGAACAACGCCGCGTCATGGGTCTCATCAGTGCGGGCATAAAGCGTGGTGAACTCTTGGCACACGCTCAAAACATCTGCGCGGTCATCATAATCCACCGCCCGATCCCCCAGCTTCAACTCGGTCACCGCGCTGTCGTAAAACACCTCGGACTCACCCGTCGAGGCCAGCACGAGAAACTCATGCGTGTCATCGCCGCCAATCGGGCCGGAATCCGCGCGCATCGGAATGGCCGTCAGGCCCATGCGCTCATAGGTCCGCAAATAACTGACCATATGGCGGTTATAGGCGTGAATGGCATCATCTTTGGTCAGGTCAAAGTTGTAGCCATCCTTCATCAGGAATTCGCGGCCCCGCATCACACCAAAGCGTGGCCGCATCTCGTCGCGGAATTTCCACTGGATGTGATAGAGCGTCATCGGCAGATCTTTATAGCTGCCGACATGGGCGCGGAACACATCGGTGATCATTTCTTCATTGGTCGGCCCGAACAGCATATCGCGCTCGTGACGGTCCTTGATCCGCAACATCTCCTGACCGTAATCATCATAACGGCCGCTCTCGCGCCACAGATCCGCAGGTTGCAGCGTTGGCATCAGCATCGGAATGTGGCCCGCGCGCACTTGCTCTTGGTGCACGATCTCTTCAATGCGCCGCAACACGCGGTAGCCAAGCGGCAACCACGAATATATTCCCGCTGCCTGTTGCTTGATCATCCCCGCCCGCAGCATCAGCCGGTGCGAGACGATCTGCGCCTCAGAGGGGTTTTCTTTCAGAACGGGCAAGAAGTAGCGGGACAGACGCATCAGGGACCACCTTGGATGAAAGCCAGAGTTGTCACGCGACGTATCAATCCCGCCCGCCTGCCGCAAGCACGCCGTGCAACAGGCCGCGCGCCAATCCACTGTCTCGCCCTCCGAAAGGGCCCACGCGGCCCAAGAGGCGCTCAAACGCGCCGCCGCTACGGATTTTTGTGTGGATCGCAAATTTAGGTGAAAAACCCCTGCCAAATGGCGCGCACAGCCCCGGTCATATTAACCACTTTTCAACGGCTCCAACGTCATGACGTCGGCCAGACGCCACCCATACGTAAATCATACACGGAAAAATTGCCCCTCTCGCACGGTTAACTCCCCATCCGCAGGCTTCACCTATAGCGCCTATGGCACGTCCCATGCCTGCACCACCAGCAAGGGCTTGAAATTCCATAGGCGACAGGTGAGATAGGTACGAACTGAGGAGCGCAAAACCATGGGCCTGCCCGTCCGGGATCAGCTAAAATACTGGAGCATCGCCGCCGCGATTTTCTTTGTGGTCCTCTACCTTTTGGGGAATGTGATCCTCCCCTTTATCTTGGGGGGGGCTATCGCGTATCTCTTGGATCCCGTTGCAGACCGCCTTGAGCGCATGGGGTTTAGCCGCGGCTTGGCGGTCGGGGTCATCACGATCGGCGCACTTCTTGTTTTCGTCATCATGGCGCTACTCGTGGTGCCAACGCTAATTCAGCAATCAGTTCAACTCTTTAACACCGCGCCACAGCTCGCACGCGACCTGCAAACCTTCCTGAGCCAGCATTTCCCAAGCGTTTTTGACACCAACAGCGTCCTGCATCAGACATTGCAAAGCTTAGGCGAGACCGTCCGTTCCAAAGGCGGCGCGCTTCTCGAAACCGTTCTCTCTTCGGCGGTCTCCTTCCTCAACGTGATCGTGATCCTCGTCGTCGTCCCTGTGGTGACTGTCTACCTGCTTTATGACTGGGACCGCATGGTGGGCAAGGTCGATGCCCTCTTGCCGCGCGACCACGCCCCCGTCATCCGCAAATTGGCCCATGAAATTGACACAGTGCTCGCGTCTTTCATCCGGGGCATGGGCACTGTGTGCATAATCTTAGGGCTCTATTATGCCGTGGCCCTGATGCTTGTCGGCCTGCAATTCGGCCTTGTCGTCGGAGCGATTGCCGGGCTTATCACCTTCATCCCCTATGTCGGGTCCCTCGTCGGCGGTGCGCTTGCGATTGGCCTTGGGCTCTTCCAATTCTGGGGTGACTGGACAACCATCGGGCTCATCGCGGCCATTTTCCTTTCGGGCCAATTCATAGAGGGCAACTTCTTGACCCCGCGTCTTGTAGGCTCTTCGGTCGGCCTCCATCCGGTTTGGCTCATTTTCGCGCTTTCGGTCTTTGGCACGCTCTTTGGCTTTGTCGGTATGTTGGTCGCGGTTCCTCTCGCCGCAGCAATTGGCGTGGTTACCCGCTTTGTCGCGAATCAATACCATGACAGCCGCCTTTACCAAGGCGTGTCAGGACGGCCCCCAAAGCCCCCGGCTTCGGGAGATGCGTCGCAGTGATCCGCCAATCGAGCTTTAACCTTCCCGTGCGAACCGCACTCGGTCGCGAAGATTTTTTCGTCGCACCCGCCAATGCTTTTGCAGTCGCAATGATTGAGGGCTGGAGGAATTGGTCTGCCCGTAAGCTTATGATTATTGGCCCAAAAGGTGCGGGGAAAACCCATCTCTCTCATGTTTGGGCCGCGCTTTCGGGGGCGACGATCATCTCGGCTTCCGGCCTGCCATCCGCAGATATCCCAGAACTCGCGACGCGCCCCATTGCCGTGGAGGACGCAGATCAAATTGCGGGTGACCCTGCGGCAGAAGCCGCGCTTTTTCACCTCCACAACCTGACCCTTGCCGAAGGTCACGCCCTGTTATTAACCGCAGAACGCCCAGCCCATCTTTGGAAGATTACGCTGCCGGATCTTCGTTCACGCATGGAAGGCACCCCCGCCGCGACCCTCGAGGCCCCAGATGACACGCTACTTTCCGCGCTTCTGATCAAGCTTTTCTCGGACCGCCAGATCGTGCCGACAGCCGATACGATCCCCTATCTGATTGCGCGGATGGACCGTTCCTTCGACGCAGCGCGCAGCCTTGTCGCCACCCTCGACCGCACCGCCCTTGATCAAGGCCGCGCAATCAACCGCCGCCTTGCGGCCGAAATTCTTTCAACCAGCCACTAAGCTGGACAATTCCTTCTAATCCCGTCACTTTTCGACATATGGGCGTTACATTCGCCCCTCATCGCAGCGTATCATGACACAAGCAGATTTTCTTCATTCGCCCTTCCCTGCGGCAACCGAACTGGCTCCACTGGACCTGACGAGTTCTCAGAGGTTCTATAATCGCGAGTTAAGTTGGCTTGGCTTCAATTGGCGTGTCTTGGAAGAAGCGGAAAATCCCCGCGTACCGCTGCTAGAACGTGTGCGATTTCTGTCGATCTCAGCCAATAACTTGGATGAGTTTTATACCGTGCGGGTCGCAGGTCTGCGGGAGTTGGCCAATAATGGAAACACAACCCCCGCAGCAGATGGCCTGATCCCGGCAGAACAACTCGCCCTCATCAACGATGACGCGCGCTGCCTTTTGCAATCCCAACAGCGCATCTTTGAAGGTCTCAAAACCGAGATGAATGCGGCAGGGATCTCCATTCTGGATCGCAAGACGGTCACTGACGAAGATCGCAGCTTTCTCTCCGAGACCTTTCTTAACAAGGTTTTCCCGGTCCTTTCGCCTCTGGCAATTGACCCGGCACACCCTTTCCCCTTTATCCCCAACACAGGCTTCGTTCTGGCCCTCCAACTCGAACGCCGCCGCGATAAACGCCCGCTTCAAGCGCTTTTGCCCATCCCCGCGCAGGTCAGCCGCTTCATCGCTTTGCCTGCGGAGCCGGGCCAAAACCGGTTTCTCCCTCTTGAAGAGTTGCTATTGAAACATTTCGGCAAGCTCTTCCCGGGATATGAGCTGATCGGCCACTGCATATTTCGGGTTTTGCGCGACAGCGACCTCGAAGTGGAAGAAGAAGCAGAAGACCTCGTGCGCGAGTTCGAAACTGCTCTAAAGCGCCGCCGTCGTGGCGAGGTGGTTCGCATGAAAATCACCGCAAATGCACCAGCAGACCTGCGCGCGACAATCATCGAAGAATTGCGGGTCAAGCCCGACGAGGTTGTTGAAGTTGAAGGCCTTATCGGCCTCGCAGATCTCAAGGAACTCGTAATCGACACACGCTCAGACCTGCTGTGGACGCCTTTCGTCCCGCGCATTCCTGAACGGGTGCAAGATCATGACGGCGACATGTTTGCTGCAATCCGGCAAAAAGACATGCTTTTGCACCACCCTTATGAAACTTTTGACATGGTGGTGCGCTTCCTCGCTCAAGCCGCGCGCGATCCAGACGTGGTTGCCATCAAACAAACCCTGTACCGCACCTCAAAAAACTCGCCCATTGTTGATGCGCTATGTGAAGCGGCCGAAGACGGTAAATCCGTAACCGCGCTCGTCGAGTTGAAGGCGCGCTTTGACGAAGCTGCCAACATCCGCCAATCCCGCCGCCTTGAGCGCGCCGGGGCGCATGTGGTCTATGGGTTTCTCGACCTGAAAACGCATGCCAAGATCTCCACTGTTGTGCGTCGCGAGGGCGAAAACCTTGTGACTTACACTCACTTTGGCACAGGCAACTATCACCCAATCACCGCCCGGATTTATACCGACCTCAGTTTTTTCACATGCGACAGCCGCCTTGGCCGCGATGCTACCAAAGTGTTCAATTATCTTTCGGGTTATGTGCAACCGGAAGAGCTCGAAAACCTTGCAATTTCGCCGATCACGCTGAAACCGCGCCTATTGCACATGATCGCCTCCGAGGCGGAACATGCCCAAGCAGGCCGGCCCGCAGAAATCTGGGCAAAAATGAATTCGCTGATCGACCCGGAAGTCATTGATGCGCTTTACTCGGCCAGCCAAAAGGGGGTGAAGATCAGCCTCGTCGTGCGTGGCATTTGTGGATTACGCCCCGGTATCAAGGGCTTGTCGGAAAACATCCGCGTCAAATCGATTATTGGACGTTTTTTAGAGCACAGCCGAATTGTTTGTTTCGGCAACGGGCACGGCCTGCCGTCAAAACAAGCCCGCGTTTATATTTCTTCCGCCGACTGGATGGGCCGCAACCTTAATCGCCGCGTCGAGACTTTGGTGGAAATCGAAAACCCAACTGTAAAATCGCAAATTGTGAGCCAAATCATGGCTGCAAACTTGGCCGATGTCGCGCAAAGCTGGGTGATGGCATCTGACGGAAAATTCACCCGAGCGCGGCTTCCAGAGGGCGAGTTTGCCTTTTCGGCGCATAGGTTTTTCATGGAAAATCCCTCCCTCTCCGGGCGTGGCTCCAAAGGCGCGGGTGACGTTCCCAAATTGACCCACACCGACGATTGACGCATACCCAAACAACGGATGCGTCAGAGCAAGTGGGAAAGGTCCTCGAATGGACGGCAGCGAAAAGAAAGACTGGGGCCTTTTCGGGCGCCCGCTTTTCAACGACGATGATTCCAGAGCGCTCTCACGTGTTGGCGTGCTCGACGTCGGCTCCAACTCTGTCCGGATGGTCGTTTTTGATGGGGCTGCGCGCAGTCCTGCCTATTTTTACAATGAAAAAATCATGTGCGCCTTGGGTGCGGGCCTTGCCACGACGGGCTATCTGAACCCTGAAGGCCGACTGCGCGCTTTGGCAGCAATGCGGCGCTTTGCCAAACTTGCCGATGGCATGGGCGCCTCCCCCCTCACAGCCGTCGCCACGGCCGCTGTACGGGAAGCCGCCGACGGGGCGGAGTTCTGTGCCGAGGTCGAGCGTGAAACCGGCATTCGGATTTGGGTAATCGATGGCGAGGAAGAGGCGCGCCTGTCTGCACAAGGTGTCTTGCTCGGTTGGCCGGGGTCATATGGTCTTGTTTGCGATATTGGCGGCTCCTCAATGGAGCTGGCTGAAATTTCCGGCGGACGTGTCGGTAGGCGCGTGACTTCGCCACTTGGCCCTTTGAAACTAAAAGACTTTCAAGGAAGCAAGAAGGCGCGCAAAGAGCATATTGCGACGATTGTGAATGGCTTGGCCGCCGAGCTTGGCCCACAGAAAAACCGCCTCTTTCTTGTTGGTGGCTCGTGGCGTGCCTTTGCGCGCATCGACATGGAGCGCCGCAATTATCCCCTGCATGTACAGCATGAATACCGAATGAACGGTGCGGCGGTTTCGGCCACCGTCGATTATATCGCCGAACATGGCATCGACGCGCTTCGTGCGCGGACAGGGATTTCCAAAGAGCGGATCGGTCTTGTTCCCTTGGCATCAGAAGTTCTGCGCCAAGTGGTAAGAACGTTCCGCCCGCATGATATCGCAGTCTCCTCCTACGGTATTCGCGAAGGAATGCTTTACGAACAAATGCCGCAAAAACTGCGCGACAGAGATCCGTTGATCGAAAGCTGTTATTTTGCCGAAGCAAAAGATGCCAGACTGCCGGGCTTTGGTCTTACTCTATTCAACTTCGTTCTACCGCTCTTCAAGTCCGCTACACGCGATCATTTGCGGCTGATCAAAGCCGCTTGCTTGCTTCATGATGTCAGCTGGCGCGCGCATCCGGATTATCGAGCTGAGGTTTGTTTTGATAATGCAACGCGCGCCAATCTCGGGGGGCTCAAACATCGCGAACGTGTATTTCTTGGGCTGGCTTTGCTGCATCGTTATTCCAACTCCCGAGAGGGCACACGTTTTGATCCTGTCTTGAGTTTGTTGGACGCAAAAGACATTCACGAAGCCGAAGTTCTTGGCAAAGCAATGCGTTTTGGCGCAATGCTTTGGCTACAAAACGAGCAGCCCCCCGGTGAAATTCGTTGGTATCCCAAGAAAAAGGTTCTGGAACTGATCCTTGCCAATGAAGCAGAAGCCCTCTTTGGTGAGGTGGCACAGGCGCGGTTCCAATCGCTGGCCACCACCCTTGGTGCACAGACCGTGATCAAGATCCGAGGTTAAAGTTCGATGTCCTCAGGACGCGGCGCAGCCGGATCAATAGGTGTCGCCTCGGGTTTGCGGCGTAGAATGATGTCGCCATTGGGCAGCATCTCTGGCAGTTCATAGTGACTCAAGTCACCCATTTTCTCAGTCAAAGCGATAAACGCAGGCCCCATTTCCAACAGAAATTGGCGGAGTTGAGGCTGCATCTGACCAATTGCTCCCTCAAACTCGCGCAGAGCGGGCTCGACGTCCTTCATCAGCCCTTGAAACAAAAGTTGCGCGCCGCGCTCCAATAGGCTCAAGCCTTGTGCGGTTTCGTCATTGGCAGCCGCAGGGGCCCCTGCGAAGGCAGCAATCAAAAGGGATGTGAGCAAGGGTTTTACACGCATGAGGTTAATATAGGGAAGGCGCCTTGCAAATTTAAGAGCCTAGTTCGAGGTCCATGGTGACGGGAAAATGATCTGAGGCATTGATCAGCGCTTCACGAAGCGCCTCATCTGCCCAGCACGTCATGTTGTCGAAAGGATGCCAAATCCGCCAGCGCGGGTTACGAGCCATCAAGTCCTCCGAAATCATGATGTAATCCAAAAGGGCCTGCAGAAAGGAACCTTCGGCTGGTGGTTCCGCCGGGATGAAAAACCGCGCCGTTGTCGGGCTCGCGCCAAGGCGCCGCTGTAGGGCTTGGCGCGCATGGGGATCAAAAAGCCCCATCGGCCCTGCAAGTCCCATGATGATCTCTACAGAGGACCGACCAAAGAGCGCTTCATACTCATCCAGCCCCGGACCATCATTCAAATCCCCCATGACGATCAGGCGCGCATTTTCCTTAAGATGCTGGTCAATCCGACCCCGCAGCCAAATGGCTTGCGCCAGTTGCTTGCGGCGATTGAGGATACCCAAGCGCATCACCTCATCACGATTGCGCGCCCCATGGGGTGCCTTGGATTTGAGATGTGCGCCAATAAGGCGAAACGCGATGCCATCATGCGTTTCACATGCCAGTTCAAGCGGCGGTTTCGAAAAGGTGACCAGATCCTCTGTTGCATCAAAATCCAGATCAATGCGGAAAACACCGTCAAACCGAGGTGCGTCTGGTTTGCCTTTTCTTCCCGTGGCTTCCCCCTGGGGATCATGGTGCGCGTTCAGTCTTTCGGGGTCAAAAAGCAGTGCAATTTCCTGCTGAGTGTCATTGGCAAAACCCATCACGGCCTTCGATGTACGAAGCCCGAACAGCTTGGCGAACCGCTCGAGCGCCAAGACCGTATCACGTTGCCCACTTTGGTCTGGCGCTTCGATAATCATGATTGCGTCTGCGTCCAACGCACGCAAAACATGAGCAATTCCCTCAATCTGCATGCGTCGCGTCACATTGTGGCGTGCAGACCATTCTTCATCTCGCAAGGGGCGATTTTCCTCATCAAAGAGATTGGAAAACCACTCGATATTCCAAGTCGCAAGCCGCATCAGGCCGCCCCTGCCTCGATGGCCTCCCACGCGCGGTTGATATCCGCCATCCTTCGTTCCGCCAATCTGACGGCCTCTTTGGGTAAGCCACGCGCCATCATGGCATCAGGGTGATTTTCGCGCACCAAGCGCTTCCATTGCGCGCGCGCCTCAGCTGGAGTCGCGTCTGGCCTCAGCCCCAAAATCACCCATGGATCTTTCGGAGCATCGGGTACGAACCGCGCCCGCAGAGCGGAAAAATCCTGCACAGGCAGACCAAAGATTTCTGCAACCCGCGCCAAGAACGCGTCTTCTGCCGGGTGATATTGGCCGTCGGCCATGGCTATATGGAAAAGCCCTTCCATCAAGTCGCTCAAACAGTCGACGCGCTCACGATACATGGCCTTGATCTTGCGCGCATAGTCTTCGAACCCGGCAACATCTTGGCGCGCCAAGTTAAAAAGCCGGGCAGCTCCTGCCTCATCTTCCCGTGCAATTTGAAAAACATCGCGAAACGCGGTGACTTCATCTCGCGTTACCAGCCCATCGGCTTTGGCCATTTTCGCCGATAAAGCGATGACCGCAATGGTAAACGCAACCGAGCGCTCGGGCGGCGTTCGCAGCCGTTCAAAGACCTCTGACAGGCTTTGACCCGCCGCAAGTGCCTGAAGGGCTTCCGTTATTCGTGTCCAGATCGACATGATCTGAGTTTAACTCGCGCATCTGCGCTTGTCCCGCGCATTCATAGTTTGCGTTGCATCAGCACCAAATCCATCCATCGGTCAAATTTGTATCCGACCTCGGACAAACGGGCGATTTCTTCAAACCCTATACGTCGATGGAATGCAATTCCGGCGCTGTTCTCGCTACTGACACCGCCAATTAAGGAATGCACATCACGAGAGGAGGCATATTGGCCCAAACGCGCCATCAGTAATCGACCTGCCCCTTGGCCATGGATCGCGGGGGCGAGGATCACGGTGTGTTCCATCGTGCGAAGATACCCAGGCCCAGGGCGGAAAAAGCCATAAGTAGCAAAGCCTTGAACAATTCCTTCCTGCTCTAGAACCAAGAAAGGGTGACCCAACTCTGCCTTCAAGGCCAAATCCGCCGTTAGGCTGGAGGAGGTTTTTTCGACAGTCGTGAACGTGACCGACGTTTCCCGGATCAAAGGGTTCCAAATCTCGGCGATGCGGGCCGCGTCACTCTCGATCGCCTTCCGTATCTTCATAATGATACCAATCCCTTAGGTGTCTTGAATAGTGCCGAAATTCCGGCTGTCTCTGCCTCGGCAAAGTCAATCCGTGCATCTTGGAGACGTGGCAACACCGTTTCGGCTAATTCAAGCGCGTGTGGATGTCGGATCGTCAAGCGCTCCAAGGCCACGGGCTGGGGCGTTAAGCGTTGGATGGGATGGGCCGCGCCTTGCCAGCGGATTGCCGTTGGAAAACCACCGTCACGCGGGAGAGTGCCGTCTTCGGGAACGGAAATTTCCCAACGAAGATCGCCCCTTTCAAGCGGCACCACCTGCCCCAACCCCGGCAAGCTGCGACAGGCTTGCGCCAAATCATCTGTGCGCGCGATCCAATTTGTTACTCTCGGTGGGCCTGAAAACCGATCAAGGTCAAACCAGCGCGGATGCGGCAGCGGTGGCGCTGTTGGATCGATGGTGATCACTTCCAAGTAAAGCCCATCAGCCATTCCCATCAACAGGTTATGCGTGCCGAAATGCGAATGGCGTCCGCCAGCTTGTAGCGGAACGCCGAGCTGCTCCTCGACCCAAGCCGCACCTTGTGTCAAACTTTCTGCTGAGATCGCAAGGTGATCCAGTCGCAACATCGCTCAAACCTTCTTCGAAAAAATCAGCAAAAACCTTGAATTGCTCGATCAAACGCCCAGTTTGGATAAATATAAGTTTTTCACTCGGGATAAAACAATGCTCCTGCGCGCGATCGACCGCTTTTTCTCTCACGAAGCTTCTGGGGGTATCCTCCTTATGCTTTCGGCCTTCGCAGCCCTTGTCGTTGCCAATTCGGGCCTCGCTCCTTTTTATGAAAGCTTCTTGGGGGCTAAACTATCTGTCACGCTCGATGGCGAGGGACTATCCAAGCCATTGATATTGTGGATTAATGATGGTTTGATGGCGATATTCTTTTTCCTTATCGGGCTTGAATTGAAGCGCGAGATGCTGGAAGGGAAATTGAAAAACCCGAAAGATGTCTTGCTGCCGGGAATGGCCGCTGTTGGCGGCATGGCGATGCCGGCCTTGGTGTTTTTGTGGTTCAACTGGGGCATTGTGGAAAATATTGGCGGCTGGGCCATTCCAGCGGCGACGGATATTGCCTTTGCGCTTGGAATCTTGGCGCTGGTTGGCTCAAGAGCGCCGACGTCGCTGAAAGTGTTCCTCCTTACGCTTGCGATCCTTGATGACCTTGGGGCCATCGTGATCATCGCGCTATTCTACACAGCAGAGTTAAAAATTCATTACCTCACCCTTGCGCTGCTGCCGCTTGCCGCTCTGGTGTGGCTCAACATCAAGGGTCAGCACCGGATGGCGCCAATGATCCTTCTTGGCGTGGTCATGTGGTTTTTCGTGCTCAAATCGGGTGTGCATGCCACTTTGGCAGGCGTTATCACCGCCTTCTGCATCCCCAATGTGGACAAATGGAGCAAGTCGCCTTTGCATGCTCTTGAGCATGCGCTCACCCCTTACGTGCTATTCCTTATCGTTCCCATCTTTGCCTTCGCAAATGCGGGCGTCGTTCTGCAAGGGCTTACTTTCGCTGATCTTTTTGCCCCCCTGCCGCTTGGTATCGCGTTGGGACTGATCTTGGGAAAGCAAGTTGGTGTGTTTGGGTTCACGTGGTTAATGGTAAAATCTGGCCTTGCCCGGATGCCGCATGGCGCAAATTGGGCCCATATTTACGGCATCGCCTGCCTTGCGGGCATCGGGTTTACCATGTCGCTGTTCATTGGGTCTCTCAGCTTTGCAGATCCCGCGCAAATGAACGCTGTGCGGCTGGGCGTGCTGTCTGGATCAGCGGTGTCGGCGGTGCTGGGGTATGTGGTTTTGATTATGGCCTCTCAGCGCGAAATGAAGGCGGTCTCGGCGGAATAATGCACCGAAGTCAGCGCGTTAACTAATTTTGAAGCGCGATTTTGGACGTATGATTTGCGTATGGGTCGCGTCTGGCTGACGGCATGACGTAAAAGTTAAGGGCGCGAGTTAACCACTTCGCGCCCTTATTTTATTGTTTCTTAGTATTCCATCGACGGACGCGGTTCAGAAGGCGCGGGGGCAACGCCCCGCCACCCCTGTTTTCGCTTATGCCCGCGCCTCACGAATAAGCCGCAAGATGTCACGCGCCGCCTCTGGGATATTCGTGCCCGGACCAAAGATGGCCTTCACACCAGCCTTGACCAAGAAGTCATAGTCCTGCTGCGGGATCACCCCCCCGCAGATCACGATGATATCTTCGGCATTCTTGTCTTTGAGGGCTGCAATGAGTTGCGGTGCCAGCGTCTTGTGACCTGCGGCTTGGCTGGAAATGCCCACCACATGCACATCGTTATCGACTGCGTCTTGTGCCGCCTCATCCGGGGTCTGGAACAACGGGCCGACATCGACGTCAAAGCCGATATCCGCAAAAGCCGTGGCGATTACCTTGGCACCGCGGTCGTGGCCGTCTTGGCCCATTTTGACCACCAGCATACGAGGGCGGCGGCCTTCGTCTTCGGCAAAGCTTTCCACGTCGCGCTGGATTGCGGCGAAGCCTTCGTCACCCTCATAAGCGGCCCCATATACCCCTGCGAGGGTTTTGACTTCGGCGCGGTGGCGACCGAATACTTTTTCCATAGCCATGCTGATCTCCCCAACCGAGGCGCGAGCGCGGGCCGCTTCGACGGCCGCTTCCAGAAGGTTGCCGCCCTCTTTGGCACGGCGTTCGAGTTCGGCGAGGGCCGCAGCACAATTGGCCTCGTCACGGGATTTGCGAACACTCTCCAGCCGGGCAACTTGCGAGGCACGCACGGCTTGGTTGTCGATGTCGAGAATATCGATCGGGTCTTCTTTGGTTTTGCGGTATTTATTGACCCCAACGATGACCTCTTCGCCCCGGTCGATCATCGCTTGGCGCATGGCCGCGGATTCCTCGATGCGAAGCTTGGGCATGCCTGTGGCCACGGCCTTGGTCATGCCCCCCATTTCTTCGACTTCTTGAATGAGCTTCCAAGCATCCTCGACCAATTGATGGGTAAGGCTTTCGACGTAATAGCTGCCTGCCAACGGATCGACGACACGGGTGACTTGCGTTTCTTCTTGCAAGATCAGCTGGGTATTGCGCGCGATCCGTGCGGAGAATTCGGTCGGCAGGGCGATTGCCTCGTCGAGCGCGTTGGTGTGCAACGATTGCGTCCCGCCAAGAACCGCCGCCATCGCTTCATAGGCGGTGCGGATGACGTTGTTATAGGGATCTTGCTCTTGCAAAGAGACGCCGGAGGTTTGGCAATGCGTGCGGAGCATTTTCGAGCGCGGATCTTTGGCGTCGAATTCGGTCATCACGCGGTGCCACAGCAGACGCGCGGCGCGCAACTTGGCGACTTCCATAAAGAAGTTCATGCCGATGGCAAAGAAGAACGACAGACGCCCTGCGAAAGCGTCCACATCCATGCCGCGGGCGATCGCGGCACGAACATATTCACGCCCATCCGCAATGGTATAGGCCAATTCCTGCACGAGGTTCGCGCCAGCTTCTTGCATGTGATAGCCGGAAATCGAAATCGAGTTGAATTTCGGCATCTCGTCGGACGTGTATTCGATAATATCGGCAATGATCCGCATCGATGGTTCGGGCGGATAGATATAGGTGTTGCGGACCATGAACTCCTTGAGGATGTCATTCTGAATGGTGCCGGAAAGCACGGCGCGCGAATGACCCTGTTCCTCGCCTGTGACGATGAAGCTGGCAAGGATCGGGATCACGGCGCCATTCATCGTCATGGAGACGGAGACTTTGTCGAGGGGGATGCCGTCGAAGAGGATTTTCATATCCTCAACGCTGTCGATGGCAACGCCCGCCTTGCCCACATCACCGACGACACGAGGATGATCGCTGTCATAGCCGCGATGGGTGGCAAGGTCGAAAGCGACGGAGACGCCTTGTTGGCCTGCGGCCAAGGCTTTGCGATAAAATGCGTTGGACGCTTCAGCGGTGGAGAAGCCTGCATATTGCCGGATCGTCCAAGGGCGGCCTGCATACATGGTCGCCTTCACGCCGCGCGTGAAGGGCTCAAAGCCGGGCAGCGTGCCCATATGGGGCAAGTTGGCGGTGTCTTCGGCAGTATAGAGCGGCTCGACGGTGATGCCTTCGAGCGTTTTCCACTGTAGGGTCTCAACGGGCTTTTTCAGCTCCTTTTCGGCGAGCTTACGCCACGCATCCTTTGCGTTGGTCATGGTTTGATCCTCTTTTCGTTTGGGCGGGCTGCGGGTTTGCCCCGTCTTTGGCCTGCCAGTTCCCGGTTAGTTGGGCCAATCCCTCGGCTCCGGCGGCCAGCCAGAAGAGGTCATCGGCATATTTTTCATGTAATACAGCAGCTTCGTCTTGGGTGAAGGGCTGCCAGCGGTAGGGCGCGCCTTCGGCGGCTGAGGTTGCGCTTTCAAGGTGGTCTGGATCTTCGCCGCGGTCTTCCACGAGGCGGCGGAGCGCGGCAAGGGATGGTGACGGGTTCAAATCCGGGCCATGGCCCCCGGAGAGGGTTTGCCCCGTCATGGCATGGAGTTTGACGGCGGGCTGCCCGGCCACTTCTTCATAGAGGCTGACTTGCAGCGCGGCGCCGGGAAAGGCGCAAGCGACATCCGTGATGAGATCGCGCCAGCTGCGCGGGTTGGCGGCAATGGCGGCAAAGCTGGCGCGCGAGGGCACAGGCTCGCCGCGCGACACCGCGAGGGCGGCAAGCGAGGCCCACCAGCGATCAAGCGCGCGGATGGAGAGATGGACCGTGCTGACCCGCCCATCAAACGCCGCCTGATGGCGCGCCAGCCGGAGCCCCGCGCCCTGATAAAGGCTGCGGTCGCGCAGGGCGCGGCGGGGTGTGCCGAGCAGATTCTCATCGGAAATGACCAAGGCACGCAGGCCTTGGGCCTCGGAGCGCGCAAGCTGAAGCGCAATGCGCCCTCGTGCCCGGTCGAGCTGTTGTTCGGCGCAGAGCAGGCCCGGTTGCGGCAGAACGCCCGCCAGAAGCCCGCTGCGCGTGCGGTGGGGGCCCCAGAAGCCAATATGGCATGCCTCAAGGCGAGATGCTTGGGCCCGCATCCAAGATTGGAAGCTCGTGGTTGCCGTGCGGTGCGCGCCTAAGTGAAGAATGATGTCCATGGCCTGCCATCGCTGAATTTGGGGAGAGGCGTCATGCTCTCTGGTCCATGGAACTGTGACAGCTGGGCGTGGAGGGAAGGTTAATGCATGCGCGGGAGGGCGCATTTGCAAAGCAGAGGTCGCAATCGCTGTGGGAGTGTCTATATGATAGGAAGCGGAGGATACGATGAACCTGAGCCAAGTCTTTGCGATAGTTGCCTTTGTTGCGGTTTGCGCCGCGCCGCTGCATGCGGCTGAAGAGGCACCTTCGGGGCCTTTTGTGACGCAAGACAGCGTGGATTTAGCGCAATTTCTCTGGATAAATCGGCCAATCGTGGTGTTTGCAGACAGTCCCGCAGACCCGCGTTTTGTCGAGCAGATGAAGTTTCTTGAAGCCGATCTGGATGCGTTGGTCCAGCGTGATGTGGTGGTGTTGACCGACACAGATCCCGCCGCCAAAAGCGCGCTTCGCACGGCTTTGCGGCCACGCGGATTTGGTCTGGTGCTGATCGATAAAGACGGGGAAGTGAAGCTGCGGAAGCCTGCGCCTTGGTCCACGCGCGAAATCTCGCGGTCGATCGACAAATGGCCGACCCGACAGCAGGAAATTCGCGAGAAACTGGGCAAGGAATAGGGCATCAGCGCCTCAAGGAGGGGGCCAGCCCGAAGGCTGACCCGGTCTGGTGTTATTCGAACTCGATGATGACCGCGTCCACGGCAAGACTGTCGCCCGGCTTGGCCTTAACCGATTTCACAATCGCTTTCTTTTCGGCGCGCAGGATGTTTTCCATCTTCATCGCCTCGACCGTGACGAGGGACTGGCCCTCTTGCACTTCGTCGCCTTCGGCCACGTTGATTTTCACCACCAGTCCCGGCATCGGGCAGAGCAGGAATTTCGACGTATCTGGCGGCAGTTTTTCTGGCATCAGCTTGGCCAATTCGGCCTGACGCGGGGTGCGGACATGCACTTTGATATCTGCGCCACGGGTGCGGATACGGAAGCCACCAGAGATTTTGCCGACTTTCAGAACCAAAGGCGCCTCATCGACTGTGAGTTTGGCCAATTGGTCGCCCGGCGTCCAGTCAGACGCCACACGCAGTGCTGTGCCATCGGCAAAAGAGACCGTGGAGCCGCCGTGATCGGCCGCAATTTGCACTGGATAGTCAACGCCTTGCAACGTGACCACCCAGTCACTGCCGACACGGCGCTCGTGGTTATCCATACGCCCGGAGATCCGGGTCCGGCGGATTTCAGCGACGCGGTGCATCGCGGCCGAAGCTGCGGCGACGCCGCGCAGTTGGTCTTCTGGCAGGGTCACACCGACGAAGCCTTCGGGATATTCCTCTGCAATGAAGGCCGTGGTGATATTGCCCGAGGTAAAGCGCGGGTGATCCATTACGGCGGCAACGAAGGGCAGGTTGTGACCGATGCCCTCCACCTCAAAGGTGTCGAGTGCCAGCCGCATTGCCTCGATGGCCTCCCCACGCGATGCGCCCCATGTGCAGAGCTTGGCAATCATCGGGTCGTAATACATCGAGATTTCGCCGCCCTCAAAGACGCCGGTATCGTTCCGCACAGCTGTCGCGCCCGAAGGCGCGGCCCCATGCCATGTGCCTGCTGCGGCCATCGGACCGGCCATGACTTCCATCGGCGGGCGATAGCGGGTGAGGCGACCGATCGACGGCAGGAAGCCGCGATAGGGGTCTTCGGCATAGAGGCGGTTTTCAATGGCCCAGCCATTGATCTTGAGATCGGACTGCGCGAAGGGCAATTTCTCGCCGGCTGCGACGCGGATCATCTGTTCGACGAGATCAACACCAGTGATCAGCTCGGTGACAGGGTGTTCCACCTGCAAGCGGGTGTTCATTTCGAGGAAGTAGAAGTTGCGATTACCATCCACGATGAATTCGACTGTCCCCGCAGAGGCATAGCCCACCGCTTTGGCCAGAGCGACCGATTGCTCGCCCATGGCTTTACGCGTCGCCTCGTCAAGGAAGGGCGAGGGCGCTTCTTCAACGACTTTCTGGTTGCGGCGCTGGATCGAACATTCACGCTCGTGCAGATAGACGGCATTGCCATGCTGGTCTGCCAGAACCTGAATTTCGATGTGGCGGGGTTGGGTCACGAATTTCTCGATGAAAATCCGGTCATCGCCGAAAGAATTGGCGGCTTCGTTCTTGGAGGACTCAAATCCTTCCCGCGCCTCGGCGGGGTTCCACGCGATCCGCATGCCTTTTCCGCCGCCCCCGGCAGAGGCCTTGATCATCACCGGGTAGCCGATCTGATCCGAGATGGTAACGGCCTCTTCGGCATCCGCGATCAAGCCCATATAGCCGGGAACCGTGGAAACGCCGGCTTCTTGGGCGATTTTCTTTGACGTGATCTTGTCGCCCATGGCTTCGATGGATTTGACGGGCGGGCCGATGAAAGCGACACCGGCTTTTTCCAAAGCCTGTGCGAATTTCGGGTTTTCCGACAAGAAACCATAGCCGGGGTGCACAGCCTCGGCGCCGCTCTGTTTGATCGCCGCCATGATCTTGTCGATCACGATATAGGACTGGTTGGCGGGCGGCGGCCCGATGTGGATGGCCTCGTCGGCCATTTTCACATGCAGCGCATTGCGATCGGCATCGGAATAGACGGCGACCGTCTTGATACCCATTTTCCGCGCAGTCTTGATGACGCGGCAGGCGATTTCGCCCCGGTTCGCAATCAGGATCTTTTTGAACATTCCCAGTCCCTTCCGGTTCTTGGTCCAAGGAGCGGCCCCTTGGACATGACAACAAAAAGACCACCCCGGCGGGCCGGAGTGGTCTTGCATGTGAGGTGGTATTGATGCGGGCCAGCGCCCCCGCTCAGGCGTTTAGCAACGCGAGGGGTAGGCTTGGCAGAAGGCGACGTTGGCGACAGCGCCTGCGGCGGCGGTGGCAACAGGGTTTGTGTCGAGAACAACGGCTGCCGCAACGCCAGCACCCGCGCCAAGCAAGCCTTGTTCAATGCCCGTATCGCCGCACCCGGCAAGGGCGCCTGCCACAAGGCCGAAGCCAATCCATTTAGAAAGTCCCATATCTGTTTGCCTCTGTATGTTGTTCTTATTGATTGGGACTCTGCCAGAGGCAGCAAAAGAGGCAAGGGATTTATCTGTGGGCTCACGCAATCGGCATAGGTCCGCGCATGCGCGTGGATTGGTTTTTGAGCGCGAAAGCGAGAAAAAAGAAGCGCGAGCGGACGGCTCAGGGGAAAGCCGATCCGCCCGCAAGGGGAAGGGAAACGGCCCGCCTGCAGAGGCGTCAATTCATGTGCAGGGTGCGCCGTTGACCCATGGTTGACCGATCCGCGCGCGAGGTCAAAGGCATCGTGCCGAGAGCGCAAAGACTGCGCCATAATCCGCTGAAAAGGGGGGCGGATCGGCGTCATCATGCCGACGCCTCATCATCTTCGTCATCCTCATCATCGTCGAAGTCTGCGTCATCCTCATCGTCGAAATCTGCGTCGTCGTCCTCGTCGGACCAATCCTCTTCGTCAAGCGCATCCCCCTCGCCCGTGTCGAAGACTTCGGGGAAAGAAACCCGCGCAATTTTGGCGTCGATGATCAGCAGCGCTTCATAGCTCTTGGGATCGAAGGGGTCCGTATAGGCCTTGACCTCTCGGCCAAAGAGCCATGACAGGCGACCCGCGTCGAGGTTGCCACGTTCAAAGGGCTCTTCGCCGAAATGATCCCAAAGGGCGGCCATGAAAATGCGGTCTGCGGCACGATCCACGGCTTTGCGGTCTTTGAACCGCTCAAGCCGCTTGAGAGGGGTAACGCCCTTGGGATTGCCGCGACGAATGATGAATTGATAGTCGGACCCGGGCATACGCCCTGGGAACCCGCGGTGCTTTAGCATGGCACGCCTCCTGCGAAATGATGAGTTTCGGCAAGGAGGGGGCGGGAAAAGATGCGAGCGGGCGCGAACGCCCGCCCGCCGCAATCACGCGGCTTACTTGTACTTGCCGGTGTAGGTCGGTTCCATCGAGATGGGCTCGGGCTGGACGACCACGAATTCTTCTTGAGCCTGACGGCCACCGCCGCACGCGGCGACAAAGGCAACGAGGCAAAGCGCGAGAACGCCTTTAACACTGTTCGACATCTGTTTCTCCTGTCTCTTTTCGAGTTGAGGGTCCCGGCCGGAATGGCCTGACCCCAGTCGTACGAGGGTATGGTCGCTTGGGTGCAACCACGTTGGAGATTATCAGAGCACTGGCACAAAATACATTGGAAGAAACCCGTCATGCGTGTCTGTGACGGGAAAGCCTCATCTTCTGGCGAAGTTGAACTCCGCCGCGCAACATATTGTAGAGACATCAAAACACCTCCCAGATGCAGCGGTCACCTTCGAGGCGAAAGGCTTCGAAAAACTGCACTATTTCTGGAGCGATATCCCCGAAAGGGATCAATTCTGACGACAGGGAAATCACCGCCACGTCGGCTTCTGCGGCGGCCGCCTTTAGGCGCGGCAGGGCTTGGGTCTCGCAAAACCACGGGAAGTCAGGCTCGACTCTCGCAAAATCTGCCCCCTGCCCCAGATCAGGCGCGACCAAGCGAAACCGCGCCCAGACTGCGCCGGTATCCTGCGGCTCGAGCAGAAACTCATAAAGGGTCATGGCCAAGCCCGAGGGCGCGCCTTCGATGCTCTCTTGCGCGTCGCTGACCTGTGGCAAGAGCGCCAAGACCATGCCCGCCGCCCATGTCAGCCACCGGGCCTGACGCGCCGGATCTGTCAAGACTTCGGAGAGCTGGGCCTCGGTCAGAGCGCGCGGCCAGCGCGGCTCGACTTGACCACCCGCCACCACTTCGACGCCGCCCGCGACAGGGGTGACCCGCACCGCCGGAGCAAAACCACGCAGTTTTTGCAGGGCGCGCCACATGTCTTGGCGGACCGCCCGCGCCAAACGTCGCCGCGACAGGCCTTGGCCCTCTTCCACGGCAAACCGCACCGTTACTGCCAGATCGAAACGACAAGGCCAGCGGCGGGCATGCACCAAAGCGCCCCCCTCTTCCTCGATCTCGATCCAACGCTCCCGCATCGCGGCGCTCTCACTTTCTGGGTATGACATTGCTTAAAGGATCCGGGGGGGTGCAGCCCCCCCTAGATTGCCCTTACAAGGGGATATTGTCGTGCTTTTTCCATGGGTTCACCAGCTTCTTGCCACGCAAGGAGGCAAAAGCGCGCGCAACGCGGCGGCGGGTGGATTGCGGGCGGATCACCTCATCGATGAAGCCCCGTTCTGCCGCGACAAAGGGATTGGCGAAGCGATCTTCGTATTCCTTGGCGTGTTGCGCGATCTTCGCCGCATCGCCGAGGTCGGCGCGGTGAATGATCTCGGTGGCCCCTTTGGCGCCCATGACCGCGATTTCAGCGGTGGGCCATGCGTAGTTAAAATCACCCCGCAGGTGCTTGGAGGCCATCACGTCATAGGCGCCGCCATAGGCCTTGCGCGTGATTACGGTGACTTTTGGCACTGTCGCTTCGCCATAGGCAAAGAGCAGTTTCGCGCCGTGCTTGATCACACCGCCGTATTCTTGGCTGGTGCCGGGAAGGAAACCGGGCACGTCGACAAGGGTAAGGATCGGGATTTCGAACGCATCGCAAAAGCGCACGAAACGCGCAGCTTTGCGGGAGCTGTCGATATCGAGGCAGCCCGCGAGAACCATGGGTTGGTTTGCCACAACGCCCACGGTCTGACCTTCCAAACGCACGAAGCCTGTAAGGATATTCTTGGCATAATCGGCTTGGATCTCGTAAAAATCACCCTCGTCGGCGATTTTGAAGATCAGCTCTTTCATGTCATAGGGCTGGTTCGGGTTGTCAGGGATCAGCGTGTCGAGGCTTTCTTCGACACGCGCCACATCGTCAAAGAAAGGCCGCACGGGGGGCTTTTCGCGATTGTTGAGCGGCAGGAAATCCACCAAGCGGCGCACCTCGGCAAGGGCTTCGACGTCGTTCTCGAAGGCCCCGTCGGCCACGGAAGATTTCTTGGTATGGGTTGACGCACCGCCCAATTCTTCGGCGGTGACCACCTCGTTGGTCACGGTTTTCACCACATCGGGGCCTGTGACGAACATGTATGAGCTGTCTTTGACCATGAAGATGAAATCGGTCATTGCCGGGGAGTAAACCGCGCCCCCGGCGCAAGGGCCCATGATGACAGAGATTTGCGGCACGACACCGGAGGCCATTATGTTGCGCTGGAAGACTTCGGCATAACCCGCAAGCGACGCGACACCTTCTTGGATGCGGGCACCGCCTGAGTCGTTGAGACCAATTACGGGCGCGCCATTCTGGATCGCCATATCCATGATCTTGCAAATCTTCTGGGCGTGGGTTTCGGAGAGCGACCCGCCAAAAACCGTGAAGTCCTGGCTGAAGACATAGACCATGCGGCCATTGATCGTGCCCCAGCCCGTGACAACACCATCACCGGCAGGGCGTTGTTTTTCCATGCCAAAATCGGTGCAACGATGCGCGACGAACATGTCGAACTCTTCAAAAGAGTCCTCATCGAGCAAAAGCTCGATCCGCTCACGCGCGGTCAGCTTGCCTTTAGAATGCTGGGCTTCGATCCGCTTCTCACCCCCGCCGAGACGTGCTGTGGCGCGGCGATCTGCGAGTTCCTGGAGGATGTCTTTCATGGCCTTCCCCTTTGTATTTTGCCCCGTATACGCGGGCGAGACAGGGGCGCAAAGCGAATTTCCGCAAATTTGCAAACTATTGGCAAGGCATCTGCTGCATATTGCAAAAGGTGCAAATTTATCCATGCTGGCATGGACAGTCGAGCGCGGCGGTTCTAACCCTCCTGTATGAGCTCCGATCAGCCCGTCCGGCTTTTTGACAGGACGACCCCGCCCCATCTTGGAACCTTGATCCTGGTCGCAGGTGGCTCTGCGCTGGCGACCAATATCTTTCTGCCCTCGCTGCCCGGCATGGCGCTAGATTTCGGGGTAGAATATGGCGTGATGCAATTGGCCGTGTCGGTTTTCTTGCTGATGAATGCGCTGTTGCAGCTGGTCATTGGGCCGCTCTCTGATGGGTATGGCCGCCGTCCGGTGATGCTGACTGGCTTTGCCATATTTGTTCTGGCGACGTTGGGCTGCATTCTGTCAACCAATGCCTATGTCTTTTTGCTGTTTCGCATGTTGCAGGCCTCTGTGGCGGTGGCGATGGTGCTGACGCGGGCTGTGGTGCGCGATACGCATCCGCAAGATCGCGCCGCGGCGATGATCGGCTATGTGACAATGGGCATGTCTGTGGTGCCGATGATCAGCCCGGCGATTGGCGGCTGGCTGGAGGAAGCTTTTGGCTGGCGGGCAAATTTTTGGCTGTTGTTTGGTGCGGGATCAGCGGTCTTGCTGCTGGTGTGGGCCGATATGGGCGAAACGCATCGCGGCACTGCGACATCGCTGTGGAGCCAATTCAAGGAATATCCTGAATTGCTGCGGTCGCCGCGATTTTGGGGATATAGCCTAGCCTCGGCATTCGGAGCGGGAGCGTTTTTCGCCTATCTGGGCGGAGCGCCATTTGTCGGGATGCAAGTATTCGGGCTTCGGCCCGGGCAATTGGGGCTTTATTTTGCGGCCCCTTCCGTGGGGTATTTTCTGGGAAATTGGGTGACGGGGCGCTATTCAGCGCGGCTGGGGGCAAACCGGATGGTGTTGTTCGGCGCCATCATCACCACGCTTGGCGCAGCAATTTCCTTGCCGATGTCGCTGGCGGGCCATGCCTCGGCGGCGGCGTTTTTCGGCTCGATGACCATCGTGGGAATTGGCAATGGGATGACAATCCCGAATGCGACGGCTGGAATGTTGTCGGTGCGGGCGCATTTGGCGGGCACCGCCTCGGGGCTGGGCGGAGCGATGATGCTTTTGGGGGGCGCGGGACTTTCGGCCTTGGCGGGGCAAATGCTGGTGCCGGGGGCGAGCGAGCGGGCGTTGACCGTGATCATGATGGCTTGCGGCGTGATGTCGTTGTTTTCCATTCTATGGGTGATCCGACGGCAGCGGCAGTTAGGGCTGTAACAGAGCTTGCGCGCGTGACTTTGCAAACCTAGGCTTTGCGAAGTGCAAAGTTGAGGAAGTCATGGCGACGCAGAAACTCTATGCTGGTGCAAAGCTGCGGGAAACTCGGCAGAGGCTTGGGCTGACGCAAAAGGATTTTGCGGCCAAGCTTGGGGTGTCCCTGCCCTATCTCAACCAAATGGAAAACAATAACCGCCCCGTTTCGACACCCGTTGTGTTGGCACTGGCGCAGGAATTCGGCTTTGACGTCACCGAGTTGTCGACGGGAGATGCGGAGCGGCTGGTGTCGGATATGCGCGAGGCAATGGCCGATCCGCTGTTTGGGGATACGACGCCGCCCTTGGCCGATCTGCGCTTGACCGCCTCGAATGCGCCTGCGCTGGCGCGGGCATTTCTGGACCTGCACCGGGCCTATCGGCAGACCCATGAGCGGCTGGCCTCGCTAGACGAGGCCTTGGGGCGGGAGGATGCGCGGATTCAGCCTAGCCCATGGGAAGAAGTGCGCGACTTCTTTCATTATTGCGACAATTATATTGATGCGGTGGACCGCGCAGCGGAGCGGTTTGCGGGCAGTGCCGGGCCGCGCGGTTTGGCGGCACGTGCGGAAGCGGCGCTGGCGCAGGTGGGGGTGAGCGTGCTGCGCGCAGATGCGGTGGCGATCCGGCATTATGATGCAAACCTGCGGCGTTTGACCCTCTCTGCGCGGGCGGCGCCGGAGACCCAAGGCTTTCAGATGCTTTTGCAATTGGCGCTGTTGACGCAAGACCCACTGATTGAAGCGACATTGGACTTGGCGCGGTTCCACACTGACGAGGCGCGCGCCATCGCCAAGATTGGGCTGGCCAATTATTTCGCGGGCGCGGCTTTGATGCCCTATGGGGCGTTTTTGACGGCTGCCCAAGAAACGCGACATGATCTGGAGTTGCTTGCCCATCGATTTGGGGCCTCTATCGAGCAGGTGGCGCATCGGCTGTCCACCTTGCAAAGGCCCGGTGCGAAAGGCATTCCATTTTTCTTTGTCCGCGTTGATCAAGCGGGCACGATCACCAAGCGCCATTCGGCCACGCGGCTGCAATTCGCCCGTTTTGGCGGCGGGTGCCCGTTGTGGAATGTCCACCAAGCCTTTGAAACACCGGGGCGTTTCCTGCGGCAATTGGCCGAGACGCCCGATGGGGTGCGGTATATCAGCTTGGCGCGAGATGTGTCTAAGTCGGGAGGCAGCTTTGGGGCCCCTGTGCGGCGATTTGCAATCGCTCTGGGCTGCGAGGTGCGCCATGCGGGGGCACTGGTTTTTGCAGATGGCTTGGATATGGATGCGCCGCGTGCTTTCGAGCCTATCGGGATTTCCTGCCGGATTTGCGAGCGGATCAATTGTCACCAACGCTCGGTGCCTCCGCTGGAGCGGCGGTTGACGGTGAACCCCAATACGCGAGGCGTGCTGCCTTATGATGTAGAATAGGCGGCGCGCAGAGCGCACCGCTTGAGAGGCATGTCGGCTTTTTAAGCCGAGAGCATCTTGTAAAGCTCGTCCTTCAGAACGGCGCGTTTCTTGCGAAGCTCGTTTTCAGCCAAGGCTTCCATTGGTTCGACATTGGTTTCGGCCCGGTGCACCGCGCGATTGGCGGCGTGGTAGTCGTCATAGAGTTTGGAGAAATGCGGATTTCCCACTTTCATCTCGTGGATCTTATCGGCTTTTTCCGGGAATTCTTCGTGTAGTTCGTGCGGTGTGTTGGACATGCGCTGTCTCCTCTTGCGTTGATTTGACACCAACTTAGAGGCAGGAAGCGGCGCGCTCTTTGACACGGATCAACCTAGGTCGGCCCCGTATTCGAGAATGAGTGGAACAACAATTTCTTCTTCATCTGACAGGTGACGATCAAGGAATTTCTTGAATTGCACCTGAGTGGCCTCAAGCCGCCCTGCGGCGGATTTTGCGCCTTGGCCTGCTTTGATGGCCGTGAGCACCGCATTTGTTGCATCGGCCAATGCGTGAATATGGGCATCAAGCGCGTGGTGATCCTTGTCGAGGATTTCAAAACCCTGCTCAAGGCGCGCATCAAGCCGAGAGAATTGCGGGAAATAATGCTGATCCTCAATCGAATGATGGCCGTGCAATTCGTTCAGGAAGAAACCCGTGTATCGCGACAGTTCGGGCGCGTAGCGGTCTCGGGGGTCGTCAAGATAGGACTGGGTAAGGTCGAGCACCTTGTCCATCACTTGGCGAAACATGCCATGCCGTTCGAGCCAAAAGGCGGTGAGGCCATTGAAGTTTGGGTGCCCTTGCCAAGTGGCGCGGGGATAGGATTGGGCGAGCACACGCAGGTGCGGCGGCAGGCCTTTGCGGCCATCAAGATCGAGCGTTTCCATGTCGCAAGAGTAGCGCATCGACGGGCGGATGCCAGTGGGGCTTTTGCACACCGAATGTGCGTAGGCGCTGCGTGAATTAGCGTGCGGCGGGGCGCCATCCTGCGGCGCGCGCTTCCGCTGCGGAGCAAAACCAACGCTCGCCCTTGGCTGTGTTGATCCGGGTCTTTTCGTAATCTTGCTGCCCCGGAACATGAAAAATGCGGGCGTTTTTCGTCGAAATGTTACCCTTGATCATACAGTCTGACGAAACCACGGGCTGCTTTGCATGGCGAAAGCTTTCGGGGTTTTGCGAGGTGCTGGCCCATAGGCCGCGATTTGTGGCGCGGGCCTTGGATTCTAGGGAGACATAGTCCATCGAGTACCGGGCATAGGCCGTCACGAGGCCATCCGCGACCAATGTGGCCCCGAGATCATCGCCGCCGACCGAGCAGCGCGCGAGGGTGCGGTTGTAGCGATCGGTTCCAAGGGCTGTGCAATCGGCATTTGCGCCCTCGAATTGGGCCCGCACAGCTGAAACGACCCACAACCCGCAGGCCCACTTCTGACCCTGTTCTGTGCGGCAGGTTTGGTTTTCTCAACGGCGTCAACGCCATGCAGTCGGATACGGCGCGAGCCGATGTCGAACGTATCGCCGTCGATCACATGAATGGAGCCGGAAAACTGCGCGTCCACCGCCCCGAGAGGCGATGCAAAAAGAAGAACGAAGAGCGCACAAATCCTTAACATAGGTTAGGAGATGCGCGCTCTGATCCTCTCTTTCAATGATTTTCATTAACCAAGGTTAATTTTTCGTTAACTAATCCCCTAGCGCTGTGCGGTCTGCCAATTGGGATGGACCCATGGCTCGGCATTGTCTGACGGCAGGCGGCGCTCGAGAATATGGTCGGCAATTTTCTCGCCGACCATGATCGAGGGCCCATTCAGATTGCCATTGGTGATGCGCGGGAAGATCGAGCTGTCGGCGACACGCAGGCCCGTGACGCCGATGACACGGCCATGTGCATCGACGACCGCAGCGGGATCATCCGCACGTCCCATGCGCGCAGTGCCACAGGGGTGATAAGCGCTTTCGGCATGCTCGCGGATGAAGGCATCAATCTCGCTGTCGGTTTGAACGGCGGCACCTGGCTGTATCTCGTGTTTGACAAAGGGAGCCATGGCAGCTTGGGCAAAGATTTCGCGTGTCAGACGGATACAGGTGCGGAAATCGATCCAGTCTTGTTCGGTGCTCATGTAATTGAAGCGGATCTCGGGGGCGTCTTTGGGGTTTGCGGACCGCAGGGTGACGGCCCCGCGCGAAGGCGAGCGCATGGGGCCAACATGGGCTTGGAACCCATGGCCCTCGGCGGCCGCTTTGCCATCATAGCGCACCGCAATCGGCAGGAAGTGGAACTGGATATCGGGATATTCAACACCAGCCCGCGAGCGAATGAACCCTGCGCTCTCAAATTGATTTGAGGCACCCAGTCCTTTTCCCGTAAAGAGCCATTGCGCGCCGATGACGGCTTTTCCCAAGAGATTCCAATACTTGTAGAGTGTAATCGGCTGTTTTGCCGCAAATTGAGTATAGACTTCGAGATGGTCTTGCAGATTGGCACCGACGCCTTTGCGATCTGCCAAGACGGCAAGACCATGGGCGGCAAGCTGCTCGGCAGGGCCAATGCCCGACAGCAGCAAGAGTTTTGGTGTATTGATCGATGACGCCGCAAGGATGACTTCGGCGGCAGCCGAGATCACGTCGATGCGGCCATGGCGTTCGACTTCGATGCCAATGGCGCGGTGCCCCTCGAAAACGACGCGGCGTGCGAGGGCGCGCACGATCTCGACGCGTCCTGTCTTGATGGCGGGTTTGAGGTAGGCATTGGCAGCCGACCAGCGGCGACCCTGCCAGACGGTTTGCTCCATTGGGCCAAAGCCCTCTTGGCGTTCGCCGTTATAGTCGCCGGTGACGCCATAGCCCGCTTGTGCGCCCGCCTCGACAAAGGCGTGAAAGAGCGGATTTTTCCGGGGGCCGCGAGTGACATGGAGCGGGCCATCCTTGCCGCGCCAGTCCGCATCGCCGCCATGTCCACCAGAGTGCCAGCTTTCCATGCGTTTGAAATAGGGCAACACATCGGCATAGCCCCAGCCCTCTGCGCCTTGATCGCGCCAATGGTCGTAATCGCGGGCGTGCCCCCGGACATAGACCATGCCATTGATCGACGACGAGCCACCGATCACCTTGCCACGTGGGCAAACAAGTCGGCGATTGCCCAGATGCGGCTCTGGCTCGGACAAATAGCCCCAATCGTAGCGGGACATATTCATCGGATAGGAGAGGGCAGCGGGCATCTGGATGAACGGGCCAGCATCTGTGCCGCCGTGTTCGACAATACAAACGCGTTTGCCAGCCTCAGCCAGTCGGTACGCCATGGCGCATCCTGCGCTTCCCGCGCCGACGATTACATACTCCGCTTGCATTGCGGTGTCCTTTGTCTTGGGCGCGCCTTTTGCGAGGCGCGCCGGGTGGGTTGGTGGGGCGTGACCCGTGAAAGGCGGGCCGCCAAAAGACTCAATACGGGGCTTCGACTTGTCCCATTCGCACAAAGACCGACTTCATCTGGCTATAATGCTCGATCGCGGCGCGGCTGTTTTCGCGCCCGACACCGGACATTTTCGAGCCACCAAACGGCATTTCCACGGGGGCATCGTTATAGCTGTTGATGAAACAAGAGCCTGCATCGATTTGCGAAATCACACGGTGACCACGCGCGAGATCGGAGGTGAAGACCCCTGCGGAGAGGCCAAATTCGGTGGCATTGGCGCGGGTGATCGCTTCGTCTTCGGTCTCGAAGTCCAAGACACACATGACGGGGCCGAAAATCTCTTCGCGCGCGATGGTCATGTCATCGGTGACATCGGCAAAAACTGTCGGGGTGATCCAATAGCCCGGACGGTCGATCCGGCGCCCGCCAGCGACAAGGCGCGCGCCTTCGGTCAGGCCTTGGGCAATGTAGCCTTCGACGATGCCCAATTGGCAGGCCGACACCATTGGGCCGAAGGTGGTTTCGGGGTCGAGTGGATCGCCGATGCGCGCCGATTGGAGACGTTCAGCGAGGCGTTTGAGGAAGCGGTCCTTGATGCCCTTTTGAACAAAGACGCGGGTGCCATTGGAGCAGACCTGACCAGAGGAATAGAAATTGGCCAAGATCGCCCCGCCCACTGCGTTTTCAAGATCTGAATCGTCAAAGATGACCAGCGGAGATTTTCCACCCAGTTCCATCGTGACATGCTTCATTTCGGCGGCAGCAGCGGCATAGACTTTTTTGCCTGTGGGCACTGAGCCTGTGAGCGATACCTTGGCAACGCGCGGGTCCGTTACAAGCGCGGCACCGACCATGCCCATTCCTTGAATGACGTTATAGACCCCGGCGGGCAGGCCGGCTTCGTGGAGAATTTCGGCCAAGGCCAAGGCGGAAAGCGGGGTGGTTTCCGAGGGCTTGAACACCATGGCATTGCCGCAGGCCAAGGCGGGCGCACCTTTCCATGCCGCGATCTGAATAGGGTAATTCCACGCACCGATGCCCACACAAACGCCCAATGGCACGCGCATGGTATAGCCCCAGTTTTCGCCCAATGGCACATGCTCGCCTGTCAGTGCCCCGGCAAGGCCGCCAAAATATTCGAGCGCATCCGCAGCGCTGGTCGGATCGACATAGAGGGTCTCGGAGAGCGGCTTTCCGGTATCATGGGTTTCCAGAACCGAGAGATCATGGTTGCGCGCGCGGATCAGGTCGGCGGCGCGGCGAAGGATGCGGCCCCGCTCAACGCCCTTGAGGCGCGCCCAAGCCTTTTGAGCCGCTTTAGCCGAGGCGAGCGCCTCGTCGATGATGGCGGGGGTGGCCGCGTGCAGGCGCGCGATAACCTCACCCGTGGCCGGATAGAGCACCTCGATGACCTCTCCGGCAGTATCTTCGATGTAGCGGCCATTGATGAAGTGGCTGGCTTTGGGTTGCATTTTCATAGGCTTGGATCCTTCCAGCGGAGCGGCTCCCAGCTGACCATGACATGATCACGGAAAGCGGGACGGTTTTGGAGGCGGCTGTAATAGGCCGCGAGGTTGGGGGTGTCGATGCGATCGAAAGGCAGGCCGAAGTAGCGATAAAGCAAATGGCCGCAAGAGATGTCAGCGAAGGTGAAGTCTGTGCCTGCGATCCATGGTCCTTGCCCCAAGCGCGTATCCAACATCTTGGCCAGAGGCGCTATGGCCGCAGCGGCGTCTTGGATCTGGGTTGGGGGAAAGGAGGCAGGATCGCGGCGCACCAGCGGATAAAACAGACCGTTCAGCAGCGCGGGCGTAAAGGTTGATTTGATCCACTCTGCCCAGATATCGAGGGGCGCGCGGGTGCGGGGCGATGCCGGGTAAAACGGCGCATGGCCATATTCCGCACAAAGGTAGCGCAAGATCGCGGCGCTCTCCCAGACCGTCAGATCACCGTCTTGCAACACGGGCACGAGTCCCATCGGGTTGCGGGCGAGAAACTCAGGCGTCTTGGTGCTTGCATGGCCAAAGCCATAGTCAAGACGCTCGACTGCGAGGCCCAGTTCCGCTGCGCCCCACATGACCATTTGCACATTGGACGACGTCGCCCGGCCATAAATCCTTGGCATTGTCATTCTCCACGCGGGAAGCGTTTGGAGGTTTCAAGAATATTGAGGTCCATATGGTTTCGCATATAGCGCTCGGAGGCCTTTTGCAGGGGTTGGTAGTCCCATGGGAAATAGGCGCCATTTCGGAGGGCTTCATATACCACCCAACGACGCGCCTGACTTTCACGCACGGCGGCATCAAAGCGCGACAGATCCCAGAGCGCTTCGCTTTGCGCGCGCAAGGCTGCGGCTGTGGCCGCGTGGGCCGGGTCTTGAGCAAGGTTGGTGCGCTCATGCGGGTCTGCTTCGAGATCAAAGAGCATATCGGGATCGAGCGCGCAGCGGATGTGTTTGTATTTTCCGCTTCGCAGGCCAACGAGGGGGGCATAGGACGCCTCGGCGGCGTATTCCATTCGCACCGGCGACTCGCGGTGTCGGCCATCGCTGAGGCCGACAAGGGATTCGCCATCGGTCCAAGGCATGACATCCGCCATCGAGACCCCTGCGAGATCGCATAAGGTGGGGCAGACATCGAGCGTGGAGACGGCCTCTGTCACCAAGCCCGCCGACATCGAGGGCGCCGCCACCATGAGCGGCACACGCGCCGATCCCTCAAAGAAGTTCATTTTATACCACAGGCCGCGCTCGCCCAGCATGTCGCCGTGATCGGACACGAAGACGACGATTGCCTCCTGACGGGTGGCGTCAAGCACCGCCATTAACTCGCCAACCTTGTCGTCGAGGTAGGAGATATTGGCGAAATAGGCACGGCGGGAGCGCTGGATCATGTCTGGCGTAAGGTCATAGCTGCGCCAGTCGTTCGCGTCGAAGATCCGCTTGGAATGGGCGTCTTGCTCGTCATAGGGGATAGGGCCGACCTCGGGCATCAGATGCGCGCAATCCTCGTAAAGATCCCAATATTTGCGGCGCGCGACATAGGGGTCGTGCGGATGGGTGAAACTGACCGTGAGGCACCATGGCCGAGCGTCGGCTCCGCGGGACAGATCATAGATCTTTTGCACGGCGTTAAAGGCAACCTCGTCGTCATATTCCATTTGGTTGGTGATCTCGGCCACACCTGCGCCAGTGACGGAACCCATGTTGTGATACCACCAATCGATGCGCTCGCCGGGCTTGCGGTAGTCGGGGGTCCAACCGAAATCAGCCGGGTAGATATCTGTGGTCAGCCGCTCTTCGAAACCATGCAGCTGATCAGGGCCTACAAAGTGCATTTTTCCTGATAAAGCCGTATGATAGCCAGCGCGACGCAAGTGATGCGCGAAGGTTGGAATGGACGAGGCAAACTCGGCGGCATTGTCATAGACGCCTGTGCGCGAGGGCAATTGGCCCGCCATGAAAGAGGCCCGCGCAGGCGCGCAAAGTGGCGACGCCGTGTAGCAATTTTGAAACCGTGCGGATCGTTTGGCCAAGGCTTTGAGATGTGGCGCGTGCAGCCAGTCGGCTGGCCCATCGGGCCAAAGGGTGCCGTTGAGCTGGTCGACCATGATGACGAGGATATTGGGCTTCATTGATAACCTTGCGCGCGTTCGAGGTGGAAATAACCGAGGATCTGAGAGACGGCGGCAGTCGCGTTTGGCGTTTCACGGCCCAAGGATTGACGCAGGTAGGTCCCATCAATAAGGGCGGCGACCCGTTCGGCCACGGCTTGCGTGCGCTCCCCCACCAAAGGGCGCAACGCATATGTGAGATTGGAATGCAGGCGGCGGTGATAGATGGTCAGGAGGTGGCGCGCCTCTTGGCTCGCTTGGGCAAGAACGTAGAAATTCATCCACGCCGCGACGGTTTCGGTGCGAAAGTTGCGCCGCGAAAACGAAGCCCGCACGATGGCTTCCACGCGGTCACTGGGTGTATGCGCCATGACAAGTGCGCCGCGCACTTCGGCGGCATAGACACTCATCACATGGCGCATGGCGGCGAGGAAAATCTGCTCTTTGCCGCCGAAATAGTGATGCGCCAGCGCCGAGGACATTCCGGCGCGGCGCGCGATTTGTGCGACGGTCACGTCCAACGTGCCGACCGCCCCGATCTCTGCGATCGTGGCTTCCACCAGCGCCTGTCGACGTATAGGCTCCATGCCAAGCTTGGGCATAATCATACCGAATTTAGAGTTGCATCTCAGGCTTGAATGTTTTTTGTTGACTCGTCAATCAACAACAAACTTACAAGAGTGAACCGATTTAGGAGATTTCCATGACCTTTCGCAAAACGTTGACCGCACTTGCCCTTGTCACCGCCCTGCCCGCCTACGCGCAGTGTGACAAGGTTACGTTCTCGGATGTCGGCTGGACGGATATCACCGCCACCACTGCTGCGGCCACCACCGTCTTGGGCGCACTCGGCTATGAGACCGACATCAAAGTGCTTTCTGTTCCTGTGACTTACGCTTCGATGGCAAAAGGAGATGTCGACGTCTTCCTTGGCAATTGGATGCCAACGATGGAAGGCGACATTGCCAGCTACCGCGACGCCAAAACCGTGGACACAGTCCGCGCAAACCTTGAAGGGGCGAAATACACGCTGGCCATAAACAAGGCCGCAGCCGATCTTGGCATCAAGGATTTTGCCGATATCGCCGCCCATAAAGAGGCGCTGGAAGGAAAGATTTACGGTATTGAGCCGGGAAATGACGGCAACCGCTTGATCCTTGAAATGATTGAGGGCGACGCTTTTGGCCTCAAGGGGTTTGAAGTGGTGGAAAGCTCTGAACAAGGGATGCTGGCGCAAGTGGCGCGGGCAGAGAAAAAGGGCGAGCCCGTTGTCTTTCTCGGTTGGGAACCGCATCCGATGAACGCCAATTTCGCGATGTCTTACCTCACTGGCGGTGATGATGTGTTTGGCCCTGATTTCGGGGGTGCGACGGTCTATACCAACACGCGCGCCGGATATGTCGCGGAATGTGAAAACATTGGTAAGCTGCTGACCAACCTTTCATTTTCGCTGAAAATGGAAAACGAGATCATGGGCGCGATCCTGAACGATGGCACCGATCCCGGCAAAGCTGCAAGCGCGTGGCTGACAGCAAACCCGGATGTTCTGAGCGGCTGGCTTGACGGTGTGACCACCAAAGACGGCGGCGATGCGATGGGCGCGGTCAAGGCAGCGCTTGGTCTTTGAGAAGGCAATGTGGCGCAGGAGGGAGACCTGCTGCGCCACATCTTCGCGCAGAGTTTTGCGCGGGGCAGCTGCCCCGGCCTGAACAAGGCAAACGGAGACCGCAGAGAAAATGACGTGGCTTGATGACCAGAAAATCCCACTCGGGCGCTGGATGAAGGCGTTTTTCGATTGGATTATCAATAGTTTTCCCGTGTTTTTCGAGCGGATTGATGACGGGCTGTCGTTTCTGATTGATGGCACTTTATCGGTATTGGAAGCGGTGCCTGCGCTGATTTTGGTGGCTGGATTTTGTGGCCTTACATGGGTCTTGCAACGGCAATGGAGCCGGGTTGCCATTGTGGGAGGGTGCTTTTTATTCGTGATCAACCAAGGCTATTGGGATGAGACGATGGAAAGCCTGACACTTATCCTATACGCCTGCCTCGTTTGTATGGGGGTGGGTGTGCCTATTGGTATCAAGGCCGCGCATAATGCGAAGTTTTCGCGCGCCTTACGACCTTTGCTCGATATGATGCAGACGATCCCGACCTTCGTGTATCTGATCCCGATGATTGCGCTTTTTTCTATTGGAATGGTGCCGGGTCTGGTGGCGACCTGTATTTTCGTTCTGCCTGCGCCGATCCGGCTGACGGAGCTGGGGGTTTCTTCGGTGCCTGTGGCGCTGCGCGAGGCTGCCTTGGCATTTGGCGCAACACCGCGGCAAGTGCTTGCCAAAGTGGAGCTGCCCTATGCCTTTCCACAGATCATGGCGGGGCTGAACCAGACCATCATGCTGTCGCTGTCGATGGTGGTGATTGCGGCACTGGTTGGGGCGGACGGGCTGGGTGTGCCTGTGGTGCGGGCCTTGGGGTCGGTCAATATTGCGCTGGGGTTTGAGAGTGGATTTGTGATTGTCGCGGTGGCAATCGCGCTGGACCGGATGTTGAAGGTGGAACGCTGATGGGATGCGCGATTGAGTTTGACGCTGTCTCCATCGTCTTTGGCGATACGCCTGAGGCGGCGCTTTCTTTGATGGATCAAGGGCAGACGCGCTCTGAGGTGCAGGCCGCAACGGGACAGGTGCTGGGCGTTCATAACTGTTCGCTCGAAGTTGACGAGGGTGAAATCCTTGTTCTGATGGGGCTGTCAGGGTCAGGCAAGTCAACGCTGTTGCGGGCTGTGAACGCGTTGAACCCGGTCGTGCGCGGTGCGGTCCATGTCACGACGCCTGCGGGACGGATTAATGTGACCGCAGCGACGGGCGAGGCCCTTCGGCGGGTGCGGCAGACCTCCGTCTCGATGGTATTTCAGCAATTCGGTCTATTGCCATGGCGCAGCGTGCGGGAAAATGTGTGGCTAGGGCTGGAATTGGCAGGCGTGGAGAGGGCCGCGCGTGCCCGCAAGACCGAAGAACAACTGGAACTGGTTGGGCTTGCCGATTGGGCGGAGCGCAAGGTGGGAGAGTTGTCGGGTGGCATGCAGCAGCGCGTTGGTTTGGCCCGAGCCTTTGCCACGGATGCGCCCATCTTGCTGATGGATGAGCCATTTTCGGCGCTCGATCCGTTGATCCGCACGCGATTGCAAGATGAATTGCTGGACCTGCAAACGCGGCTGAAGCGGACCATATTGTTTGTCAGTCACGACCTTGATGAGGCGTTTCGGCTGGGAAATCGGATTGCGATCATGGAGGGGGGGCGGATCGTGCAATGCGGCACGCCGCAGGAAATATTCCGCGCGCCCGCCACCGAATATGTGGCGGAATTCGTCGCGCATATGAATCCGCTTGGCGTATTGGTGGCGGAGGATGTGATGGGGCCGAGGCAGGATGCGCCAACGGCCCGACAGGTGGAGGCGCGCGCGCCTTTGTCGGAGGTCATGGTGTTGATGACGGCGCAGGCGCACCCTGTTTTGGTAACGCGCAATGGGGCGCCCGTGGGGGAAATTACCGCAGAAGGGGTGTTTGCCCGGCTGCTGAACCCCGGCGCCTAGCGCTACACTTTGGTGGCGTTGGCAGGCGGTGTGATGGTGCGGCGCTTCAACACGGCTTCGCGCCATGTGATGAAGCTGACCGCACCCAAAATGACCAGACCGCCCACGACAACCCAAGGGTCTATCGGCTCGCCAAAGACAAAGGCGCCCAAGGAAACGGCCCAGACCAGTTGAAGAAAGGTCACAGGCTGGGTGACGGTGACTGGGGCCACGGAGAACGCCAGTGTCATCGTGTAATGGCCCGCTGTGGCCAGAGTCGCCACGACCATCAGAATGGTGATCGTATGAAGATCGGGGGTTTCCCAAACGCTCCAGGCCATGGGAATGAGGCCAAGGGTGACCCAGAAAGACAGCTGCGCCACAACGACCGTGGCATTGGTGCGGTCCGTCATCATTTTGGCGAGCAGATAAGACCCGCCAAAGACCACCGCCGCCGCCAGCATGGCAAGATGGCCAGATCCGACTTCACGGAAACCTGGCCTAAGAATGATCAAGGCCCCAATCAGCGCAATTCCAATGGCAAGGATGCGACGAAGGGCAAGTTTTTCCCCCAAGAATACAGCCGCGCCAATGGTGACATAGATGGGTGCAAGGTAGTTCATTGCGGTGACATCTGCGATCGGGATCCGCGCCATCGCAAAAAACCACAAAGCGACGGCAATCGAATGGCCAAGGCCCCGCAAAGCGAAGAGGCCCCAATCTTGGCGCGAGAGATGGGCACGCGCGACGGCTGGCAGCATGGGCAGCAGAAAAATCAGCCCTAGCGCATAGCGCAAGAAGGCCGCTTGCGGGGCGGGCACCTCGGGGCCGAGGTATTTGACCAAGGCGGTAACGCCGACAAAGAGAAGCCCGGTGACCAGCATCCAGAAAATGCCGAGCACGGGGCGGATGGGTCTGTCTGTGCTCATGGAGATATAGAGCACATGTTAACAAGTAAGGTGCAAGAGGCGCTATTGCCCTAGCAGGAGTTTTACCGCGATAGCCCACATCAGAGCGCCCACAAGGGCGTCGAGGATACGCCATGCGAGAGGACGCGCAAAAAACGGCGCGAGCAGCCGCGCGCCAAAGCCCAAAGAAAAGAAGAAAACGAAACTTGCTGTAATGCCCCCCAAGGCAAAGGCGAGTTTATTGGGGTATTGAGACGAAATCGAGCCAAGGAGCACAACAGTATCAAGGTAGACGTGAGGATTGAGCCACGTAAAGGCGAGGCAGGTGAGAAGCGCTGACTTAAGGCTACCGGCCTCACCGCTGGCTTTGAGCACGCCACTGCTTGTCCAAGCCGAGCGGAGGGCGCGAAACCCGTAAACGGCAAGAAAAGCCACACCGCCATATCGCATCACCGGCTCTAACCACGGAAGCGCCGTGGCCAATGCTCCAAAGCCTGCAACGCCCACAGAAATCAGCACGGCATCTGAAACCGCACAAATGAGGACGACGGCCAGAACATGTTGGCGCAAGAGACCTTGGCGCAGCACAAAAGCATTTTGCGCGCCTATGGCAACGATCAAGGACAATCCGAGGCCAAAGCCTGCGACTGCTGCGGACATGATAGGCACTCCTTTTGTCAGACGGCCTAGCAGGGGGTGTTGATTTAGACTAGCGAAAGAAATTCACTCTGATTAAGTTTTGCTAATGCAACTGGATACCGCTCAACTTGCTGCTCTTGCCGCTGTGGTTTCCACGGGCTCGTTTGAGTTGGCGGCGGCTCAATTGGGGGTGACGCCTTCGGCCATTTCACAGCGGATCAAGGCCTTGGAGAACCGCGTGGGCACATCCTTGGTGATCCGAGCGATACCCTGTCGGGCAACGCCGGAGGGGGTGTTGCTGGCCCGGCATGCCTCGGATGTGGCGTTGTTGGAAGGAAAGCTGATGGCCGATATTGGCCAGTCTGCGCCCCCTGCCCGGCTGCGGATTGCCGTGAATGCCGATAGTTTGGCGGTGTGGTTTTTGCCAGCCTTGGTGGGCTTTGATTATCTGTTTGATATCGTGATTGACGACCAAGCCCATTCGGCAGATTGGCTGCGGCGGGGAGAAGTCGTGGCAGCAATCACCGATCATACGGCCCGGGTGCAGGGATGTGCCGCGACGCCGCTGGGCGCAATCCGCTATAAAGCCACCTGCACGCCGACCTATCAGGCGCGGTATTTTCCACATGGTGTGACAGCAGACGCGCTGGCAGTGGCGCCGATGCTGCAATTCAACGAAAAGGACAGCTTGCAGCATCAATGGATGCTGGCCGCGACAGGACAAAAGCTTGCCCCCCCGGTCCTCCGCTTGCCCACGTCACAAGGATTTTTGGAGGCCGCGCGGCTTGGGTTGGGGTGGGGGTTAAACCCTGAGGTCTTGGCGCGAGATGATCTTGCTGCGGGGCGGTTGGTGGCCCTGCCGGAGGCCGCGCCATTCACGACGCCTTTAGTCTGGCAGGTCCGCCAATTGACCAGCGCGCCCCTTGCGGCATTGACGCGGGCGGTCAAACGCGCAGCGGCCGTGTTGAGCCAAGAATAGCGGCTAAGGTGCGCCAGACACGCAAAAGGGCGCCCCGGAGGGCGCCCTTGCTACTAGAAACGCACAGATTAGAGTTGGTTCATCACGTCATCTGAGGCTTCGAAATTCGCGGTGACGCGCTGGACGTCGTCGTCATCCTCAAGGGCGTCGATCAACTTCATCAGCTTTTGCATACCGTCAAGGTCTAGCTCGGTGGTTGTGCTGGGCTGCCAGACAAATTTGGTTGACGTCGACTCACCCAGTGCAGTTTCGAGCGCGTTGGACACTTCGTTCAGGTCCGTATCCGCGCACCAGATCACGTGGCCTTCATCGGAGCTTTCTACGTCTTCGGCGCCGGCTTCGATTGCTGCCAGCATGACGCTATCGGCATCGCCCACAGAAGCGGGATAGGTGATCTCGCCTTTTTTCTCGAACATGAACCCGACAGACCCTGTCTCGCCGAGGTTTCCACCGTTCTTGGCGAAAGTGGACCGCACATTGGACGCGGTGCGATTGCGGTTGTCGGTCATCGCTTCGACGATCACGGCAACGCCGCCAGGGCCATAGCCCTCGTAGCGGATTTCTTCGTAGGTATCCGCATCGCCACCGATGGATTTCTTGATCGCCCGCTCGATATTGTCTTTCGGCATGGAAACGGCTTTCGCTTCCTTCACGGCCAGACGCAAACGCGGGTTTTTATCGGGATCAGGGTCGCCCATCTTTGCGGCAACTGTGATTTCTTTCGACAGCTTTGAAAACAGCTTCGAGCGGATCGAATCCTGACGACCCTTGCGATGCTGAATATTGGCCCATTTTGAATGGCCCGCCATGACCTTCTCCGACAGTTTTTGAATGACGCGTCTCTATAAGCCAGCCGGGCCGAAAAGGGCAAGCCCGCTGGCGTGGCGAAGCGTGAGAGCGTTGTCAAAACAACGGCCCGCACCTGTGCCTTTGGGGCAATCGCGCCTGAACGCGCCTTGATTGCAGCAAGGGTGAGTCGCTTTGCAGGGCTTGGGCGGAGTTGGGCCGATCTGGCATCCGCGCGTCTTTGACCGAGGAGAAAGCCCTACTTGCCAGATCAAAGCGCTGATTTGGCTTGCACAAAAACGGCGGGCTATGGTGGAAAGCTCGCACCGATACTTTCCAATAAAAACAGATTGTTCGCTAATTTTCGGCGTTGCTTGTTTCCCTTTCGAGCAATGCTTTTTCGCCCTTTTGGGCAATTCAGCCTTGCCAGGTCGCCCCCCTAAACGGCTCGAAAGACTCGATGATTTTCGCCCAAAAACCGCAGGGTTTCGGTGCCCTTTGAGGTCAAAAGTCGCTGCCCCACAGTCTGATCCGCTGGCCGCCCCCCCCAGCTAGTGTGGGTCACCAGCTTTATTTCAGCTGTTCATAATCGAAAAGGGGCGTTTCGATGACATTACTGGCCAAGCCAAACGTGGCAGGACCTCGACTGAACCTTCACTTTGCTCATATCGAGCGCGGTGTCAGGCTAGCGACCGTCACTCTCAGTTTTACCGTTCTGCCCTGCTTTGGCTTGGCACAGGAATTTACCAGAACCCCAATCGGGCAATCCTCTGAATTGCGTCACATGATTGATCCAATTGGGTCTGATCGCGATGAGCAGGGAAATCTGGTTCAAGCCACGATTGATGACATCGACACTGGCGGCTCAGTGACCTGCGGCGTAGGGGCGACCGCCTATGGAAACCTGATTTCGGTCACGATTGAAGGCAATGGCAATAGTGTCGTCATCGACGCCATCCAGAACAACAGCGGCAGCATCACGGCAATTGCTGACCTGAATTCCGGGAGCTTGGAGGGATGTTAAGGCATTCATTCATAGCCACATTTTTTGGCATGACTGCGCTCGCAGGGTGCACGGGGGCCGAGTTTCAACCCATTGATGCGCCCTATCAGGAGCGCCAAGAGTTGAGCGGACCAGCCGCGGTCTCCATTGATACGCAATATGGCGAACCAATGGCGTGCCTCTCGCAAGCCATAGGCAGCCGTCGGCGCGGCGTGAGCTTTGCTGTGGGAAAAGTGGTCGATTACACGGGCCAAACCAATGACACCAGCCGCCCCATGGTCACGCAGGGTGCATCATTGATGGCGATTTCGGCGCTGGGAAAACTGGGGCTACGCCAAGTTGAGCGCTACGATACCAGCGTCACCGAATTGGAGCTGCGCTATGCGGCACAAAAACTGCTTGGACCTGCGGCTCCGGCTGCATCGGCGGCAACGGCTGACGCGGCGCCTGACAAAACGTTCACGGAAGTCGCCGCAGGGATCATTCCGTCGTCTGATTACACAATCGTCGGCGGCATCACGGAACTGGATTTCAACATCTATTCCTCGGCTTATGATCTTCGGCTTGGCCCTGTGGGGCGTATGGATCGCCTGTTTGCGGTGTCTGTCGGGGTCGATCTAAGGCTCATCGATACCGAGACGCTCCAAGTGGTGGATACCGTGAGCATTCGCAAACAAGTCTATGGGCGCGAAAATCAATCTACCTTCTACGCGAACATTCCCGTGCTGAATGATGCCCGATTTGAGGCCAGCGAACGTGAACGCGCGCAGGAGCCGATCCAGCGTGGTGTTCGGCTCGTGGTGGAGCGGGCGGTGATCGATCTGGTTGCTGACCTGTTTCATGCGGATGCAGAGCCTTGCCTCGCAAAAATCAAAGACACGCCTCCTCCTTCGGTGACGCCAGCACATGCGACCAAACCGCGGCGCCACGTAACCAGTGATACATGGTGATTTTTTTAATTTTCCGACCAAAACCCAACAGAAAGGACTATCAAATGAAACTCCAAGTCACCTTCACAATGGCCGTTTCGGCGCTTGCCTTGATCGCAAGCCAAGCCGTCGCGGAAAACGACAAGGACAAGGACAAGGACGACTCGCCTCGGATTTCGTCGAAAGTGGCACTGGAAATCTCGCAAATCGCAACGGGCGACATCGGTGCCAGCCTGACTATGGCCTTGGGCGAAGCAAACTCTGAAAGAAGCGAGCGTTCGTTTACCATGAATGGTTTGGTTGCCACCGCTGCGGCGATTGGAAACACGCTCACGCTCACGGACATCGACACCAACAAAGATGGTCTGAATTTGGCGCAATCCATGTCAGACAATGTGGACGCCACACTCGACGTGGATGTTCGGAACGCGAATATCTTCGGTATGGACCTTGATGCGGCTCAAATGACTGCGGCAGCGATTGGAAACTCGCTTTCGCTCGACAGCATCAAGGCGGGCGATCTTGCGCTGGAGCAGAAGATGAGTGGGGAGCAGGTGCAAACCATGGCCACCATCGACCTGAAAAATGTCGAGGTGCAGCAGCTTGATATCACTTTGGCCGCCATCGGAAACTCAGCAACGATCACCAATCTAGGAGATTACAAACTGCTTTCCGAGCAAACCGTGGAAAATGATGTCGAAAAGATCCAAGCCGAACTCGATATGGGCTCGCTCGATGGGGGAAGATCGTCGGATCACGATCATGGGAGAGACTCCGGTTTCCTGACGGGAGAGACTTTGAACATCACGGTTGCGGCCATTGGCAACAGCTTGACGGCTGACCTTTTCAACGAGAACGAAGCAAAGGTTGACCAGTTCAATTCTGCCGAAGAAGTCAGTGCAAATGCCAAAGTGAATACGGGATCGATCTTCAATGTGTCTTTGACATCGGCGGCGATTGGCAACTCGGCTACTCTTGGAGGCGTCGGAGGCGTTCAATTGGCGAAAATCAATCAGTCCACTTCGTCTGAGATGAGTGCAATCGCAAATGTGACCTCCGCCTCGGCGGTGACTTTCGACGCGACTGCAGCGGCCATCGGCAACTCGCTTTCGATCACCAACGTGATCCCCGAAGTCTGACAAAGATAGGGGCGCTTCGGCGACCCTGTGCACACACTGCATGGTGCGCCCCAAAACTCCATGCAGTGTCTGGGCGGGCTAAATTTCTAGCTCGCCCACCCCATTTTCTGTAGCCCCCCTTAACAGAGAAAGGTTCGCCAATGGCCACGAAAGAAACCTTTCTCTGGGCCTTGCTGACCCTCCTTATTGGCGCGGGCGCACCGCAGCCAGCAGCAAGCCAATCCATTTCTCTCCCAACAAAAACAAGCGCGTTTGCATTGGGAAACGTGTTTCAGGGGGAAGGCGATTTTCAATCCATCGAAGTTTCGCAGTCTAATCAAAGCAAGTTGCAGTCCATCCTCGAGACAAAATCTGTGGCGCATGATGCGACAGGATCTTCTGTAGCGCTTGCCAATTTGGCGCGTTTCACCGGGTTTCAGGCAAGCCGCTTGGTTTCCACAGAGCAGCAAATAGATCAATCAATATTGGCATTGAGCTATGCTTCGGACGTGGAAAGCGCATCAATCCCGATTGGGCTAAGCACGATAGTGATAGGAAACCTGTTGGCGCAGGAAAATCTAGCGGCGGGGGATCTCGTCAAGAGCGCGGCGACAGTATCCGGCAACCTCGCCGCAATAGATTACCAATCGGGCAGCTATGAGACCCGCACGGGCAAGCGCCAAGTGGCCGTTTTCGGAAACATTCAAAGCGGTGCCAACCAATACAGTGTGATTGAAGAGCATCATCAAACGACAAAACAGGCGACCCTGACAGCAGCGCTATACGCTCCGACTGTGGCAGTTCGGGACGACGAGACTGTTTTGCGACTGACAGGGGTCGGGAATACCGCCGTTTTCACAAATTGGGACAGCGGAAAAGCGGAGTTGGACCAAAGGGTCGAGACGAGCCTTATTCAAACCGTATTTACCGGGGCCACCAAACGCTCGGATGACTTGCGCCTCGAACAGACATCTGCGGCAAACCTTGCGCGATTGGAGACCGCGACAGTTTGGCAGGAGACAATTGTAACGCAGCGAAACATTGCGGCGTTGCGGCCAAGTCCTGGTGAAGGTTCTCAAGAGCCACTTGGAGGGTCCCTCGAGTCCCTAGCTGTCTTGGCGATCACCACATTGGATGCCCCGAACATAACCGGACATCTCTTTATCAATACACAGGCGCATGGAAACATCCTTCACCTTAGTTTGAGTTCGGGTGTGGGACTGGCTCAGAGCGTAGAGACCTTGCAGGAAAACAGTGGGAATATCAGGTCCGAAGTGCATGCATCTGCAGATATCAATGCGCGTCCAGAGGTGAATGCACGCGCGGGTGGGAATACGTTCGTGGTGAAGAAATAATGCCTGACCTAGCACGGGCGCCCGGTGTCCCTCAAAAGAGTTAGCACGCGAATGATACTGTTGGCATCAATGGGGCGGGAAATGACCGCCGAAAAGCCGAGATCCGAACACAATTTCAAATCGGCCTTGGTGGGGGCGCCCATGATGCCAATCACAGGGATTTGTAGGGCGTGAACCAACCGAATTTGCGCTATGGTGTTTTGGGGAGAGAGGCGATTTTGATCGAGGCTTACAAAAACGGCCGCGAAGGAGGATTGACGCAAATTCGCGATGACATCCTCTAAACTGTCGACTGCCTTTACGGTGCAGCCCCGCCGCATCAGCAAGAGCACGAGAATGAGACGATTGGTTTTATTGGGATCAAAAACCAGAAGCGAAAGGCCCATACCTATTAACCACACCAATATTGTTTGGCAGACCCCGAACAGGAATGAACAGTCGCCGGGATGACTTTGACCCGACAGCTTGTCACCGCTAAATTTCGAGCCGCTGTAAGCAGAGTGCGATTTGGGTGCGGTTATCTACGCAAAGCTTTTCCTTCAGGATCGTCACATAGTGCTTCACGGTGCGCTCACTCAGGCCAAGCTCGCTGGCGATGAAGAGATTTGTCATGCCTGTTTTAATCCGATCCGCGATCTGTTTTTCGCGGTGCGACAACCCCAGCGACTCTGCCTTCTTGCGAAGAGATTGTTTGCCCTGAAGCGCCGTTACGATGTTCATTGCAATGGACTGATGCAGATAATTCTGTCCATCCACAATTCGAGAAAGCGCTTCGAACAAATCGTCTTGATTGAAAGACGTTGTTAAAATGCCAGAGGCACCTGCTTCTAGGGATTTGATTGCAACGTCGATTGGGTTTGCACCGCATATCGCAAGAATTCGCCAATGCTCTGATAAAGACTTGAGTGTAGAGGCCTTGGGCAGATCGGTCGAGTATTCCGAAAAATCAACAATCAATATACCGACATTATTTCCCGGAGGTTTGAGCGGAACATCCTCGATACTTTCGAGCGCGCCGGTCAGTTTGAAATCCTTGCGAATTGAAAAGGCTGCCTCGATACCAAGGCGGTAGATGTATTGTTTCGTAATGATCACGATATTGGTCACAACAATCTCTCTTCGTTCAGATTAAGTGAAATCCAAAATGGACCTGCCACACCTGCCTAGATCAAAATCCGATAAAAACCCTTATCGCGATTCTCTTCTTAGCAACGATGAATGTTCTGCGATTGATGAGCCATACCACGAGGGGGGTAGAGATTTCTCACTCTGCGATAATGAAGGAGTAAGAGGCCATCACGTTGTTTTAAGCACCATGCCTAGTGTTTCGCCAAGCGCGTGACCTCTGAAATACAAATTGGGATGGCCATTAAGAATTATTTAAATACCCCATAGGATATATAGAAAACTCCCGAAATGAAATGCCACGCCAAAACACAGGAGCGCCTACTATAAAGCAAGTACTCACCTGAAACTCAGCTGGCGTTTTGGGGGATCCCGCGCCAAGCTTAACCGTCATTGTATCAAAGTCAGGACGGTTAACCCATGATCTCCATTTTAGTGTTGGAAGACAACGACACACTGAGTGTTCGAATCTCCAACATCCTGAGCAAATGGGATTTTGTGTCTCGCGTCTTGGTGTGCCGAACGATAGCGGATTGCAAAGCGGCCTTAATGGAGTCGACGTTCGACGTTTTGTTAGCAGATATTAATCTACCGGACGGGAATGGCATTTCTATAATCAGTGAATATAGAAACCGACAACCAGCTGGAATTTCGATTGTAATTTCTTCGATGTCGGATAGCGACACAATCGTATCAGCCATTTCAAGCGGCGCCATTGGATACCTTTATAAGGACGACTCTTCGTTCCAGATCGTAGAGGCAATTAAAATGGCGTTGCGCGGGGAATCTCCCATCTCTCCTCCTATTGCCTTCACATTGTGCAATAGAATGGCAATGACAGGGAATCCGCCGCTGCCTGTCCAGGGCTCCAGTGCCAGAGATATCCTTACCGAGCGAGAAACCGAGGTGTTGTCGGCAATTGCGAAGGGTCTGACTTACGCAGAGACGGCGGAAATTCTGAACATGTCTAAGAACACTGTCCCTGTTCACATCAGAAATATTTACCGAAAACTTCAGGCGCGAAACAGATCTGAGGCCGTGTATGAGGCGCGCGCAATGGGGATCAACTTATGAACATATCATTCAGCAGAATATTTCTGACCGCCTTAGCGCTTGCAGTAGCGGTATCATTTCCATTCCTAACCATACATTTAACAGAGAAGCTTCTGAAACCGAGTGACTTTCAATATGTTATCAGCGAAGCCACTTTGGAAAATGGCGAAACAATTTCGCTTCCTTATATCAGGTTTGAACCACTTAAAAAATCGCGGGTCTTGAAGCTTCGCATCAACATACCAAAAGTTTCTGATCAGAATTATGATCTCTATGCCCGCGCTTCATCGAGTGAAATCATAATCAAGCAATACCCATTCTCAGCAATCAACAGCGATGAAGCGGAAAAAGTGGCGCTGGTAAACTATGTTCCGGATCGCCTTTTGCGTTTACCTGCCAACTTTCCACGAGGAGGAAGCCGATTGGATTTTTCAGTATCGGCTGATTATAGAGGTTTTCTAGCGATATCGGAAATATACATTGGTAAAGCTGGGAGTTTCGAAAACACCTCTTTTAGGCATAAATTATATTACGAAAAGTTTCGCGATTTTCTGGTAGGCGCTCTGTTTTTAACGGCTACTGTTTGGCTCACATTGACAGTTTCCGGAACGCTGGGAAGTGAAACTTTATCTTGCGGTGCTATCATTTTAGGCCTTCTTGGGCTTGGATCAGGATCTTTTGCCTATGAGGGG
>Ga0102815_10000031_pt1 | contig 105676 bp, 89 predicted proteins | sample ColrivemetaGS759_FD_79113 | JGI IMG/M metagenome (GOLD analysis project Ga0102815, IMG submission 79113) | Estuarine microbial communities from the Columbia River estuary - Ebb tide ETM metaG S.759 | ecosystem: Environmental > Aquatic > Marine > Intertidal zone > Estuary | place: USA: Columbia... | reverse complement strand
CAGTTATGATGTTACAGTTTCTAAACTAAACAATGGCGTTTCGGGAGGTTCTCACGAAGTATCAATGGGAATCAACTTAAGTTGTAAAACCAGACCTGTTTCGTTTAAAACAATTTCGTGTCCGTCGTTCTAAGTTGATGAGATAAAAAGATAAAAAAAGGGGAGCAATGCTCCCCTTTTTTAATTCACAGAATATTTTTGTTTACCCTTGATGAACGTTTTCCATGCAAAGTTTGCTTTGTATTCTGAACGGTCTACTATTGGTTCATCAAAGATCACGAAGGTGGCATTCTTTCCTTTTTCAAGTGAGCCTAATTCATTTTCCTGGAAAGAAGCGAATGCAGCCCAGATCGTCATTCCCTTCAAGCATTCCTCGAGCGTTATAGATTGATTAACATAAAAACCTCCTGTTGGATAATTTTCCTGATTTTGTCTTCTTACGGCAGCATGAATAGTATTGAATGGATCAATGTATTCGATTGGGAAATCAGTACCTATTGCGAGCATTCCGTATTGATCCAGAAGTGTTCGATAAGCATAGGCACCTTTCATTCGGTTCACTCCAATTCTTGCTTCGGCCCAACGTTGATCTGAAACGGCATGAGAAGGTTGAACTGAAGGGAAAACACCATACATGCTGAATAGGGAAAAATCCGATGGATCTACCACTTGAGCATGCTCGATCCTCCAGCGATGGTCTGGATTCTCCGTAAAGATCCGTTTATACATTTTTAGCATGATCTTGTTGGTTGAGTCTCCAATGGCATGAGTATTCATCTGATAGCCAAACTTCATAGCGATGGAAGCTACGCGATTCATGAATTCTACGCTGGTAGTCAATACTCCTCTATGCCCTGGAGCATCCTCGTAATCATGCTTAAGGAATGCCCCGCGCGATCCAAGAGCTCCGTCTCCCATCACTTTGAAACTTCGAATAAGAAGATTCTTGTATGTATATATTCCGTGTTTCTCAGCAAATGAAATGTTCTTTTCTGAAGGCATTAACATGGCGTAAACGTTAATTGAAAGACCATGTTGATCGATCAAATTCTTGAAAAGTTCAATGTCTTCAAAATCAATTCCTGCTTCATGTACTCCGGTGATCCCATATTGAAGTAATTCTTCTTGGATCTCAAGAATCGCTGAAATTTTTTCTTTTACGGGGTATTCAGGAACAAGATTTTGCACTGGTAGCATAGCATTATCAACCAGGAAACCCGTACACTTTCCATTTTTCAAATGAATAATTCCTCCTTCGATATTGGATTCAGAATTAATTCCTGCCATTTCAAGTAGTTTATCATTTGCGAGTAATGCATGACCATCAATTCGAATAAGACACACCGGAATATGAGGGAATAGTTTATTCAAGGATTCGTTCGTTGGGAATTCTGTTGTTCCCCATAAGGATTGGTCCCAACCTCTTCCTAAAATAAATTTGCGATGATGCTTACTTTGATATTTTTCGGTTCGGAACAATACTTCATCCATTGATTTAGCTCCTACGAGGTCAACAGAAAGTTTTTGATCAGCATAGGAGAGAATATGGCCGTGACAATCCGTTAATCCGGGATAAAGATCCTTACCTTGAGCATCAATGATCTCATCAGAGCTGTACTTATTCAAAATTTGTCGTTCGGGTCCAAGCTCAACGATTTTCCCATCTTTGATCGCAATGGCTTGAGCAAGGTCATTGGTCTCATTCATTGTGTGAATGTTTGCATTATGGATGATCAGATCAACTGATTTCCCTTTGTAGCAAGAAGACAAGATCAGTATACTAATTAGAATGAATAATGCTTTTTTCATAACAAAGATTTTCTCAAAGATAATCAGCCGTTCAAAACTGCGTTAATAGTACCTTCTCAAACAGGTAGAATTCCTATCTTTGCGCCACAAATTATTAAGCATGGAAATTCCAAAGACGTATGAGCCGCAAAAGGCAGAAGAGAAATGGTATGCTCACTGGATGAACAGAGGGTATTTTCATTCTGAACCTGATAAAAGAGAGGCATATACGGTCGTCATTCCACCACCAAACGTAACAGGCGTGCTGCACATGGGGCACATGCTGAACAATACGATACAGGATGTTTTGGTGAGAAGGGCGAGAATGCTTGGTAAGAATGCTTGTTGGGTGCCTGGAACGGATCACGCATCAATTGCTACTGAGGCGAAGGTTGTTCAGAAGCTAAGACAGGAAGGGATCAAAAAATCAGATCTTTCAAGGGATGAGTTTTTAAAACATGCTTTCGAGTGGAAAGAGAAGCATGGTGGGATCATTCTTGAGCAATTGAAAAAGCTTGGAGCATCGTGTGACTGGGAAAGAACCAACTTTACGATGGACCCGGAATATTCTGAATCCGTGATCAACGTATTTATTGATCTGTATAAAAAAGGCAAGATCTATCGTGGAGTTAGAATGGTGAACTGGGATCCTGAAGCTTTAACTGCATTATCTGACGAAGAAGTGCTTCATAAAGAAGTGAACTCAAAACTATTCTACGTTCGATACAAGGTTGCTGGAAGCGATGACCAATGGCTAACAATTGCCACAACCAGACCTGAGACCATTTTAGGAGACTCTGCGATCTGCATCAATCCAAATGACGATCGATTCAAACATCTTCATGGAAAACAGGCGATCGTTCCAATATCCAATAGAACTGTACCAATCATTCTGGATGAGTACGTTGATATGGAATTTGGAACAGGATGTCTGAAAGTTACTCCTGCTCACGATACAAACGATTACGAGCTCGGTAAGAAACACAATCTTGAGACGATTGACATCTTCAACGATAATGGGACATTAAATTCATTGGGCCTTCACTACGAAGGGAAAGATCGTTTTGAGGTGAGGAAACTGATCGAAAAGGAATTGTACGACAAAGGTTATCTGGTTAAGACAGAGGATCATATCAATAAAGTTGGTTTTTCTGAACGAACTAATGCGGTAATCGAGCCTAAGTTATCGTTACAATGGTTTGTAGATATGAAAGAAATATCTCAGCCTGCATTGGAAAATGTAATGAATGGAAACATCGCGTTTCACCCGGATAAATTCAAGAATACATACAAACACTGGATGGAAAACATCAAAGATTGGTGTATCTCAAGACAATTATGGTGGGGACATCGAATTCCAGCTTGGTACTATGGTTCAGATTCGAACGATTACGTGGTTTGTAAGACGATTGAAGAAGCCATTGAATTAGCCTCAGCAAAAGCAGGACGAGAAATTTCAGCTGTTGAATTGAAGCAAGATGAAGATGTACTTGACACCTGGTTTTCAAGCTGGTTATGGCCAATCTCGGTATTCAACGGACTTACAGATCCTGAAAATGAGGAGATCAAGTATTATTATCCGACAAATGACCTCGTTACTGCACCGGAGATCATGTTCTTCTGGGTGGCTAGAATGATCATTGCCGGATACGAATATATGGGAGAGCTTCCATTCAGAAATGTATATTATACTGGAATCGTAAGGGATAAATTGGGACGAAAAATGTCCAAATCCCTTGGGAATTCACCTGATCCGATCGAATTGATTGAAAAGTATGGGGCTGACGGTGTAAGAGTTGGTATTTTGATCTCGTCACCTGCTGGAAACGACCTTCCATTCGATAGTTCCCAATGTGAACAAGGGAGGAATTTTACCAATAAGGTATGGAACGCATATCGCTTGGTGAGTGCATGGGAGGTACGTGAGATGGGACAACCACGTTCGGCTCAAGTCGCTATTGAATGGTTTGATTCTAAATTCAATGCGGCACTGATAGAGATTAATGATCTATTTGATAAGTTCAGGATCTCTGAAGCTTTAATGGCCATCTATAAGTTGGTGTGGGATGACTTCTGTTCATGGTACCTTGAAATGGTAAAGCCAGGTTTTGAGCAGCCAATTGACGCGAAAACTCTGGAGGCAACAAAATCATTCTTTGAGAAGCTATTGAAAGTGATGCATCCGTTTACACCATTCGTAGCAGAAGAATTGTGGCACTTGATCAGAACAAGAGAGAAGGGTGATGATATCATTGTTTCTCAGTGGCCACTCGCTCAAACGGTGGACAAGAAAGTGCTGAATGATTTTGCTAAGGCGGAAGAGGTTATTACGAATATCAGAAATATCAGAAAGCAGCATTCAATTGCGAACAAAGTGAAGATCGACCTTTACGTGAAAAAGAACAGAGACCTGGATCAGACCTTTGATGCTGTTATCCTTAAAATGGGTAATCTTTCTCAGTTGGAATATGTAACCGACAATGTAGGCAATGCAAATACCTTCCTCGTAGATGGAAATGAGTACTTCATTCCTTTTGGAGATAGTATCGATATCGAGGCAGAACGTCAGAAATTACAACAAGAGTTGGATTATACGAAAGGGTTCCTTGTGAGTGTACAGAAGAAGCTTCAAAATGAAAAGTTTGTTGCTGGTGCTCCTGAGCAAGTGGTTGCATTAGAAAAGAAAAAGGAATCGGATGCTTTGGAAAAAATAGCGATCCTTGAGGATAAATTATCCGGATTAAGCTAAGAGTATATAAGACAAGTAAAAAAGAGCGGGAAACCGCTCTTTTTTATTTCAATATACTTTCAACTGTGCTTCTTGAAACGTAATGATATCCGCTTTTTGCTTTTTCAAAAACCTTTCTGGCCCAGTTTTTATTTTCTTTTGTTTCTGCCAGTGCTTTGTAGATTGGCATCAAATACTTTCGTCTTCCAATTTTAATAAGGAATTTTTCGATATCCGGTTTGATCTCTGAATAACCATTTTTAATTCCAAGAACATACCATTCCGTCATGATCTCAGTATTGCCGCACGCTCTGAAATTCAAATGATCATCCAAAACGCTCATTTTCTCTTTGCCGATCTCTTTTGGAAGATTGCGAATAAAGGTTTGCCATTCTTGGGTGATGTGTTTTTCACGAGTGATTTCCTTCACTACTCTCTTTTTACGCTTATAACCTTTGATCTTAACGTAAGTAACTTCTTTTTTGAAAATATCTTCACCGATTGCAAAACGATTGGCTAAAGCAGTCATATCATTGAATCGTGAAGAAGTGATCTGTACGCAATTCTTCGGCAAGCCCTCTTCATAGATCCATTCATCCGTGTTGAACGTCAAATTGTTAGGTTTCAGAAGTTTTTCATTCAGGTAATCTCTGAAATTTTCAGTAGTGATCGTATTGAATGCAAATTCTTTGAAATACGATTTCAAGAACAAATCAAACTTTACTCTACCAACAACTTCTTCAAGTGTTTTTAAGAAGAATGCTCCTTTAACGTAGGCGATCTGTGTCATTCCGTCATCAGGGTTTCTGTTGGTCAGGGCAAGTTTCAATTTAGTGTCTTCTGGATGTGTTCCACTTAAGATGTCATCCATTTCTACCTTTAACTCGTGGAATTCGATCAAAGCAAGCATATCTGCTACCTCCTTACCGTATAGCTGTTCCATGATCCTGTTTTCGAAATAGACAGTAAAGCCTTCATTCAGCCAGAAATCATTCCAGGTCTCATTCGTTACAAGATTACCTGACCAGGAATGGGCAAGTTCATGTGCAACTACCGATACAAGACTTCTGTCTCCAGCGAGAACAGTTGGGTTAACGAAAGTCAATCGTGGGTTCTCCATCCCTCCAAAAGGGAAAGAGTAAGGTAATACGATCAAATCGTACTGCTCCCAAAGGTAAGAGCCATAGAGCTTTTCAGCGGCTTTGATCATTTTTGGAAGATCAACAAACTCATTGGCGCAAGCCTGGATCATACCAGGTTCAGAATATACCCCGCAATTTGGTCCAAGCTTTTGGTAGGCAAGATCTCCAACAGCAAGAGCAATTAAGTAAGCCGGAATTGGCTGTTTCATTTCGAAGTGATATTTCCCTTCGGCATTTTTTGAAGTGGGATTTGATGCACTCATTACCGCCATGAGGTCGCTCGGCACCTTAACATCGGCAGAGTAGGTGATTCGGTTTGATGGAGAGTCTTGAATTGGAATCCAAGATCTTGTTAAAATGGCCTGACCTTGAGTGTACAAGTACGGGTGTGTTTTTCCATAGGTCAATTCAGGTGACAGCCAATCAAGCGCTTCCGTTCTTTCGGTCGTTTTATAGTAAATGTTTATATACTCAGTTTCAGGATCGATCTTCACTCTTAGTGGTTGGCCTATGATCGAATCCTTATCCCATGAACCGATCATGAAGTCAGTCTCTTTTTCGTTCTGTTTTCCGAGTGTGATCTTCTGGATTTCAAGCCATTTCATATCGAAAACAGCCGTGTCTGCGCCCAAGTTCTTCATCTGATGACGAGCGACTCCATATACTGTTTTGTTATCGAAGTTAACATCCAGTTCAAGATGAAGATGTGTTGTGTAAACTTCTTTTGTGTTTGAATAGGTATGGCGATCAATAGTAAGATCTTCGATTTCCGGGGAGTCCTTTTTTTCAGGAGTAGGCCTACCACAGCTACTGATCAGTAGGCTGATATAGATGAATCCGAAAAGTAATACTGATCTCATTTTTCCTGTAAGATTTCAAAAATAATATTATTTCCGATTCGTTAGATAATCGATAACATCTGCAGCCCCGTGAAGACCAAACAACGCTGGCATATATGAGATGGTACCGTAAAAGGATTTCTTGAACTGAAGGCCATTGGTCATCTTAAGAGAATCTCTGCGTTGAACTTCATCTGAATATACTGCACGAACTTTTTTAGTATCGATGTTTCTCTTTTTAAGTCTTTTCTTGACATGTGCTGCCAGCGTGCAATTGGTCACTTGGGGCATAGGTACCACCTTTACTTTGGAAGGATCCATTTTTCCACCTGCACCGAAATGAGAAACGATCTTTGTTCTGGACAATAGGCAAGCAACGATCCATTCTATTTTGACTGAAACTGAATCAATGCAATCCATCACAACATCTGGTTTATATTCTTTGATCAGTTCGTAAACCCGCTCCGGCAAAACAAATTCATCGATAACCGACAACTTGATCTCTGGATTAATATCGAGAATTCTTTCACCCAACACACTCGCTTTGCTTTTGCCGATGGTCTTATCGGTGGCAGTAAGTTGTCGATTTTTGTTTGTTGGATCAAAAACGTCTCCATCAATAATGGTTATTGTTCCCACACCAGATCGTGCAATGAATTCTGCAGCATAAGAACCAATACCTCCTAAGCCTACGATCAGTACGTGAGCAGATTTTAATTTTTCTATGCTGTCTGCTCCGATCAATAATTCTGTCCTTTCTAACCAATCTGCCATTTTCTAAAAACTTGTTTTGTATTCTTGAGGATCGATCCCTGCAATTCCTGCAAAGTTAATTCTTTGAGGTTCGCTGCACATTCGTAGATCTTTTCAATCTCGATTGACGAATCATCATTTTCTAAAAAGATCCTGTCAGTGGGAATGTTTTTAAATGCCTCCTGAAGAGATATATTAGATAACAGATCATGGCCAAAAGACAAATAAAATCCTTTGATTATAAGTTGATCACTGATTTTAGACTTATTGAACCCATGTATGATCAACGGATTTTGAATTTTAATCTGATCGCAGATCTTTATTAGTTCCTCATATGACCGAACACAGTGTATAATGCATGGTAGGTCGAATTTTATTGCCAATTGAAGTTGTGACCGGAAGGAAATCTCCTGAAGTTTGAGATCGGGACCTTTTAATTTATCCAACCCACATTCACCAATCGCTACACAATTTTCATGTGTCAAAAGTTTCTCCATGTCCGCTAAATGCACCATAGGTTCCGAATTCCAGGGGTGAATACCAGAAGAGAATGCACCAGAATCGGGTGCTGAAAGATCCGCATTCAGGATGGCAAGATCCGAGCTTTGCTTTTTGTGTGTGTGAATATTCACGTACATGCAACGAAATTAAGTGAACCTGCCGATATTTAAATATATTTTATATTTTCACGGCATAAATAGAATATGCGAAATGGCAAGTAATTCAGAATTAATAGACAGAATTGAAGCACAGGGAACATTCCTTGGACACCCGAAAGGGCTATACCTTTTATTCTTTACGGAAATGTGGGAACGTTTTTCCTATTATGGAATGCGTGGGATCCTAATGCTTTACATGACGAAATTGTGGATGGAGAATGGTCTTCAGATCCCTAAAGAGTCTGCTTCACTAATCTACGGGTTCTTTACAGGGTTCGTTTATTTTACACCGATTATCGGAGGTTGGATCGCTGACCGTTTCATTGGTCAAAGAATGGCGATCACGATTGGAGGTATTACGATGTTTGTCGGTCAATTGGTTTTATTCGGAATGAATACTCATTTTGGTTTAGGACTAGGATTGATTCTATTAATCATTGGAAACGGTTTCTTTAAACCGAATATTTCTACAATGGTTGGACAGTTATACCGTGATGGTGATGATAAAAGAGATTCTGCATTCTCAATTTTCTACATGGGGATCAACCTTGGTGCGTTGATTGCTCCATTGATCGTTGGTTTATTGGCAGAAGATATGTTTGCTACTAAGGGAGCCAATGGTGAGATTCTTTCATATGGATTTAAATATGGATTCTTGGCTGCGGCAATTGGTATGGCTTTAGGGCAGATCCTTTTCAATACACTTTCTAAAAAGTACTTGTTGGAAATCGGAACTAAACCAGTTAAATCAGAAACAGTTGAAGTTTCTGAAATGGCTGATGATCTGAACAATTTGACAACTTCTGATAAGGGAATGTCAACAATTGAAAAGCAAAGAATCGCTGTGATTGCGATCCTTACATTCTTCGTGATCTTTTTCTGGGCTGGTTTCGAACAGGCTGGTTCATCCATGACGCTATACACAGATACGTATATCAATCGTAATTTCTTTGGTTGGGAGATTCCAACTACGTTCTTCCAATCAGTGAATCCTTTGTTTATTGTTGCTTTGGCACCTGTATTCGCTTGGTTCTGGACGTCTAAGTATGGGAAGAAGCTTACAACACCTGTTAAAATGAGTTTAGGAATGATCCTATTAGGAATTGGATTCATTTTCATGTTGTTTGCAACGTTTGAAGTTCAAACTGCTACAGAAGCAGGTAAGGAAGTGGTGGTTCAAAAAGCTGCTTTGGCTTGGTTGATCCTTACTTATTTCTTCCATACGATTGGAGAATTATGTCTTTCACCGGTGGGGCTTTCTGTTGTAACGAAATTGGCTCCAGTTCGATTGGCTTCATTGCTGATGGGTGTATGGTTGTTATCTTCTTTTGCAGCGAACATTATTGGAGGATTTGTTGCGGCTTACGTTGAGAAATTGGGTGCAGCTACGATCTTTGTTTCGATTGCGGTATTCGTTATTGCACTTGGAGTATTGATGTTGTTATTGTCTAGAAGACTTTCAAAAATGATGCATGGAGTGAAGTAATTCATTCGAAAAAATAGTGAACAGTCCCCCGAAAGGAGGACTGTTCTTGTTTTATATTAATATCTTTTCAAGATGAAACTCAGAATTCTTTTTTTCGCTTTATTGTCTTCTTTGCCAATGTTTGGCCAAATGAGGTTGTTGGATAGTGTAGAAGTCAACAAGATTAATTTAGAGGAATACCTCATTGTTAATTACAGTCAGACGGAGGAGATCGAAGTGGTTCCTGGACAGAAAGTCTTTATAGATTTTACATTATCTGATGTGCCTCGAGTTTACGATTCAGTGATTTATGAATGGGGTGGAGTAAGATTGGGTTCGAAAGAATTGGTTCCTTTCGAAATTGTAGCTGATGACAATGAGAATAGCGTATCAGTTTATGTGACGAAAGGAAAAAAAGAAGTAAATCTTCGTTCTGGTGCGAAAGGATTTGATCTGAAACAAAAGGTAACTCCAAATGAACCTTGGTTCTCTTCAGATAAACTTGTATTTGGTATTTTGACTGTATTGTTGGCTTTGGTGTTCTATACATCCTCCTTGCAAAACAAATTCTGGAAGAAGTTCTATATGATCGTTCCTTCACTCCTGCTTTGTTACTTGCTGCCTGCTTTATTTAATTCTTTAGGTATTATCTCCAAAGATTATTCATCGCTATACAATGTGGCTAAAGATTATCTGCTTCCTGCAGCTTTGATTTTAATGACTATAGGTATTGACTTCAAAGCGGTTGTGAATCTTGGTCCTAAAGCGATCATTATGTTTCTTACAGCGACTGTTGGGATTATTCTTGGAGGACCGGTGGCAATCCTTGTCTTTTCCTGGATTGATCCAAGTGTAGTAGGAGGAGATGGTTATGATGCAGCTTGGCGAGGCTTTTCAACTTTAGCTGGTAGTTGGATTGGTGGTGGAGCCAATCAGGCAGCTATGCTTGAAACGTACAAGTACAATCCTGATCTATATGGCAAGATGGTTACGGTCGATATCGTCGTAGCGAATCTCTGGATGGCCTTTTTGCTATGGGGAGCGGCAAGAACCGAAAAGTTTGACAAATGGTTGAAGGCAGATACATCGAGTATTGAAGAATTAAAGCAAAAAGTGAGTAATTACCAATTGTCTATCGCAAGAAATCCAAGCTTAACTGATTATATGGTTATTCTGGGTGTTGCCTTTGGAATCGTATCTGTTTCGCATTTCTTTGGGGAGGATCTGGCCATATTTTTTGAAAACAGTTTCGGTCCTGAGTCACCATTTGCTTCATCCTTCTTTTGGCTTGTGGTCATTTCAACAACAGGTGGACTATTGTTGTCTTTGACAAAATTGAGGTCATATGAAGGAGCAGGTGCATCAAAACTGGGAAGTGTTTTTATCTATATACTTGTTGCAACGATAGGGATGAAGATGGAGCTGCATGAAGCGATCAAGGAACCGATGTTGATCGTTGTGGGGATCGTTTGGATGTTGGTTCATGTTGGGATATTATTCCTTGTCGGTAAATTGATCAGGGCACCGTTTTTCTTTATTGCAGTGGGATCTAAAGCAAACGTCGGAGGAGCTGCATCTGCACCGATTGTGGCAGCGGCTTTTCATCCTTCACTTGCGTCTGTAGGAGCAATTCTTGCCGTTTTAGGATATGCCTTGGGAACTTACGGAGCAATTATTTCGGCAGAGTTGATGAGGTTCGTTGCACCTTAAGACTTGTTAATGATTCCTACTTTTTAGGGCTTTTTGATCAAGCTGAAGCTTAATGATCTGGGTTTTCCTTTTTCGATTCCGGTAACGTCAACTTTCATCATTCGAGAGGAGAGCAATTGATACTCAATTTTATTTGGGAAATCGTGCTTTGGGTTTACGAATACCCATGTGCTGTCCGTAAATAAACTCAGCATAAAGTCAACCGATTGCTCATTGTTCTGATCTGGAGCTAAGGCCGAATACACGCAATCTTTACCATTATAACGAAGGGATAACTTTTCCTCATATGAGATGGAATCATTTTCTCTCCAGGTACCAGTGCCTGACCAAAGTTGGGTATTCGTTTTTGTCCAGGTTTCAGTAAAAGAGGATGACCCGGAAGATGTTTTCCATGTCCCTTCCCAGCTTGTAAAGTCAGGAACAGGCGAGTTGTTACCACATCCCGCGATCAAAAAAATGATTGCTAATAAACCGATGGGTTTCATCCGATGAGATCCATAGATTGCAACTGAACAAGATTTGCGTAATCTCCTTTCGCGGCAATCAGCGAATCATGACTTCCTGCTTCAGTGATCTCTCCATTTTTGATCACAAGGATTTTATCAGCCTCTCTGATGGTAGATAATCTGTGAGCAATGACAATTGACGTACGGCCTTTCATTAGATTGTCTAAGGCGCTTTGAACCAGCTTTTCAGACTCTGAGTCCAATGCACTTGTTGCTTCATCCAGAATCAAGATCTTTGGATCTTTAATAATGGCTCTGGCGATCGCGATACGCTGTTTTTGTCCACCAGAAAGTTGAATTCCTCGGTCACCGACTTCAGTATCCAACCCATTAGGGAACTTTTCAATGAATTCCCATGCATTTGCTTTTTTCGCTGCTTCAATGATCTCTTCCTCATTTGAGTCCGGTTGGCCAAAGAGAATATTTTCTCGAATTGATCCACTAAAAAGAATGACGTCCTGTGGTACGATCGCCATTTGCTTCCTCAGGTGTTCAAGTTCGATTTCTCCAGCAGAGACATTATCAAATAATATTGTGCCTTTATTTGCCTCGTAATAACTTAAGATCAATGAGGCAATGGTAGATTTACCAGATCCTGACGAGCCGACTAAAGCAATTGTTTCACCTGATTCAGCAGTGAAACTAATATCCTTCAGAACTTCGATCTCCTTACGTTGCGGATATGAGAAATTGACATTTTCAAAGGCGATCTTTCCGCTTAATTGAGGAGTGTTTCTGCCATGATGAGATTCAAGTTCTGTGTGCTCATGAATAATATTCATCAAGTTTTCAGTTGCTCCAATTGCCTTCTGTATTCCGGCATACAACTCAGGGACAGAACCTACAGAGGCTCCCATCATCATTGTGAACATAATGAATTGAAAGAATCCTTCAGAATTCAGTTCTGGATTTGTGCCCATTGTCATCAAAAGTCCTTGCCATATGATGAAGACAATAGCTCCGAAAAGACAGAAAATAATGAAAGAAACGAAGATACCTCTCCAAATTCCACTTTTGACATTCAGGTCTCGAATCTCTTGGGAGGATTTTTTGTATTTGCTTAAAAGGAAAATCTCATTGGTAAAGGACTTTACATTGCTTATCCCGGTTAGCGCCTCTTCTATAATTGAGTTGGATTCAGCAGAGAAATCTTGAGCTTGTTTCGATAGTTTACGAATGAAACGGCCGAAAAAGACCGCGATCAATGCCATTACCGGAACTGTACCTAGCATGATCAATGCAAGCTTCCATGAGATAAAGAACAGAAATGCGATACTTCCAATGATAATCACGACTTGTCTGAAGAATTCAGCAATCGTCGTCTTTAAGGTATCCTGTATCTGAGTAATATCCGAAGAAATTCTACTTGTCAATTCTCCAACCTTATTCCGGTTAAAGAAATCAATTGGCATGTAGATCAATTTACCAAATGCATCGTTTCTCAGATCACGAAGTGCATTTTCGGTAACGTTCGTGAAGATAACGACGCGAAAAAATGAAAACAGTGCCTGGAATGCGAATAATACAAACAGTGCAACCGCCACACCATTGATATTATCAAGGTTGATGAGTTTTATTGCATCGCTGGTGTTTGAAATTTCAGTTCCTCCTAGCAGTTTACCCATGAGGTAGGGAAAGATCAGTCCTATTGCTGAAGATATGACTAGAAACATCCATCCGATCAAATACATCCCTGAATAAGGACGTAGATATGCGAAAATACCACGGGCTTTCTTTACTGAAGATTTTGTGATCTTTTCTTTTTCTTTTTTGTTTGTCGGACGCAACACTGGTTTTCTGATTGGATTGCAAAAATAAGGTGTTAGGATGGATTTCTTTCTTTTTTTTAGAATTTTGCATTCTGACGTTGCAGATTTCAAAAAAAGCCTATCTTTGCAGTCCGAATTTTTGAGAAAGTACAAGCGTAAAGATTATATATCATGAAAAGAACGTTTCAACCATCAGTAAGAAAAAGAAGAAACAAGCACGGTTTCAGAAGCCGCATGGCCACTAAGAATGGGCGTAGAGTTCTTGCTTCGCGTCGTCGCAAGGGTAGAAAGAAGCTTACTGTTTCTGATGAGCCTTTCCACAAGCGTTAATTAATTTTAACCTTGTCCATATATTGGTCGGAGCAAATTGCTTCGACCTTTTTTTGTTTCATTTTTTTTCGCGTTTAGCTAATTTTTTTAAGGCTAATATTTACTAACTTAATAAGAGTATAAATTTTAAAAACTTAATTTAATGTTAGTAAAAACCTTTAGTAGTGCGGTGTTTGGGATTAATGCGGAGAAGATAACTATTGAAGTGAATCTTGGCCAGGGAATCAATTATTTTTTAGTCGGTTTACCCGATAATGCTGTGAAAGAAAGTAATCAGCGGATAAAAGCCGCCTTCACGAACAATGGATTTAAATTTCCGGGTAAAGAAATAACGGTGAATATGGCTCCGGCTGATATTCGCAAAGAAGGAGCTGTTTATGATCTTCCAATAGCAATTGGAATATTGGCTGCAAGTGAACAGGTTAATTCTGAATCACTGGAAAATTATCTGATGATCGGTGAATTGTCTCTCGATGGAATGTTAAGGCCGGTTCGTGGTGTTTTACCGATTGCAATACAGGCAAGGAATGATGGTTTCAAAGGGATTTTACTCCCGGAAGAAAATGCTGCTGAGGCTGCTGTGGTTTCTGGAATCGAGATCTATCCTGTAAAAGGGTTGAGGCAAGTCGTATCATTTTTAAATAATGAAGAAAGTATTTTGCCAATTAGCCCTTCTTTTAATTTGGATGGTGGACTTCTAAACTCATTTGAGTTAGATTTTTCAGATGTAAAAGGTCAGATGAATATTAAAAGGGCATTTGAAATTGCAGCGGCTGGAGGACATAACATCATACTTGTTGGGCCTCCTGGGGCGGGTAAATCAATGTTAGCGAAGAGGCTGCCTACAATTTTGCCTCCAATGACTGAAGACGAGGCATTGGAAACCACTAAGATCCATTCGGTGTCCGGTAGAAAAAGATTGATCAAAGGATTGATGATAGAACGTCCATTCAGAAAACCACATCACACAATTTCGGATGTAGCTCTCGTCGGAGGAGGTACAATTCCCCAGCCCGGTGAGATTTCTTTAGCTCATAATGGAGTGCTATTTCTTGATGAGTTGCCGGAATATAAACGATCCGTATTGGAAGTGATGAGGCAGCCGCTTGAGGATCGGCAAGTTACAATTTCGCGAGCCAAGTTCACTGTGGATTATCCGGCCTCATTCATGTTAGTTGCAGCAATGAATCCTTGTCCGTGCGGGTATCATAATCATCCGACCCGAAAATGTGTATGTGGACCCGGTGTTGTTCAGAGATATCTTAACCGTATTTCAGGACCTTTGATGGATCGAATTGATCTCCATGTAGAAGTAACTCCAGTGGGTCATTCGGAATTGATCTCATCAGCCTCTAATGAATATTCATTGGAAATCAAGTCTAGAGTTATAAAAGCTAGAAATATTCAAAAGATAAGGTATTCCTCAGAAAGGATTTATTGCAATGCACAAATGAACAAAAAAGATCAGGAGTTGCATTGTGAAATTTCTTCGGAAGTAAGCGAGGTTTTAAAACTAGCAATGGAGAAAATGGGTCTATCTGCCAGAGCTTACGATCGGATTATAAAAGTTGCCCGAACGATTGCTGATCTCGATGGTTCAGAGGATATTCTGTCAATACATATTGCTGAGGCGATTCAATTTCGATCTCTCGATAAAAAGGGTTGGGCTGAAAATATTTCGTAGGAGTTCACTTTTAATCATTAGAAAGTTATTTTGGGATAAAATATCAACTCCAATGTTCAATCACACGTATAAATTCCTAATTTGGGAAAATATTTTCAAAAATTGGAAGAATGAAGAAGGCCAAGATTTTCATTGTTGAGGATGACCCCCTGTATGGCAAATTGATCAGACATAAATTGTCTATGGATCCTGATTTTGAAGTTGAGCTATTTACCACTGGAGCAGAATTGATAAAAAAGTTGGTAGAAAATCCCGATGTAGTTACATTAGATTGTGGTTTACCCGATTATTCAGGAATAGATTTACTTCATAAAGTCAAAGACTCTTGTCCAAATACGGAGGTTATTGTGTTATCTGGACAACATGAAATCGATACTGCAGTCGAAATGCTTAAAGGCGGGGCATATGATTATTTAAGTAAGGATCAAAAAGCATTAGATACTCTCTGGCTTATAGTTCATAAAGCTATTGAAAAAGCAAAATTGAACCGTGAATTGGAAAATTTGAGTGAGGTTGTATCGGAAAAATATCGTTTCAACGAATATATGGTGGGTTCTAGTTCAGCCATGAAAATGGTATTTTCTCTTTTAGAGAAGACGACCAAAACGAACATTACTGTCTCGATTACAGGAGCAACTGGTACCGGAAAAGAATTAGCAGCAAAGGCAATTCATTATAACTCCGTTCGAATGAAAAAACCTTTTGTTGCGATCAATGTTGCTGCCATACCAAAAGAATTGATCGAGAGTGAGTTATTTGGATTTGATAAAGGAGCGTTTACTGGAGCTGATCAACCCAAAGAGGGTAAATTTGAGCTTGCGGATGGGGGAACTCTTTTCCTTGATGAGATAGGTGAAATGGATCTAAACATGCAATCAAAATTACTCAGAGTATTGCAGGAAAGGGAAATTACAAGACTAGGTTCAAATAAATCTAAAGAAATAGATATACGCTTGATAGTTGCAACACATAGAGATCTTTTAAAAGAAGTTAAGAATGGCAATTTTCGAGAAGATCTCTATTATAGACTGGCAGGATTAACAATTCAATTACCTGATTTAAAGGACAGAGAGCAGGATATTTTACTCTTATCTAAATTTTTTATTAAATCTTTTTGCGATGAGAATAAAATGCCTGTTAAAGTTATTTCCAAAGAAGCCATGGAAAAATTGATGAAATATAATTATCCTGGGAATGTAAGGGAATTGAAATCACTTATCGACGTTGCTTGTGTTTTAGCAGATGGGAATACTATTGAAGAAGAAGATATTCAATTAATGAGATCAGATGATATAGAAGACCTTATGAATCAGGAATTGACACTTGATGAATACAATAATAAGATTATCAAGTTTTTTCTCGGAAAATATAATAATAACGTACTTAAAGTCGCAGACAAACTGCAGGTCGGGAAATCGACAATTTACAGAATGATTAAAGAAGGTAAAATTTAAATTTTTAATCTATGTACGGTGTTGTTAATCAGGCAATCCAAGGTTTAGTTGAAGAAAATTTTGGGACTAAAAAATGGTTGGAAATTAGAGAAAGAGCTAATGTTTCGTATGAGTATTTTCTCAACAATGAAGCATATGATGATGACATTACCTATGACCTTGTAGGGGCAGCAGCAGAAATTTTGGGCTTACCAGCTGAGGAGGTACTAATAGCTTTCGGTAAACACTGGATTTTAAAAGTAGGTTATGCGAGATATGGAGATCTGATGAAGGCTGGAGGCAGTAATCTTGAAGATTTCTTCCTTAATCTTCCAAATTTTCATGGACGAATAATGCTTATCTATCCCAATTTAAGTCCGCCAGAATTTAAAGTGGAAAAACTCGGGGATGGACATATAATTCTTCATTATTATTCAAGTCGTGATGGACTAACACATTTTGTTGAAGGGCTATGCTTGGGTCTTGCTGAAATGTTCAATGAGGAAATTAAAGTTGAGCTGTTAAGTTCAACTAATGACAATATTTGGCATGATCAATTTGAATTAACGATTAGTTAATATGCATAATAAGTTTTTCTTCAATTCATTCGAGATAGCTAAGATCTTTCCTTTTAGCTTGACCATCGACAGGAATTTAAACATTGGGTTTATTGGGGACTCAATGAAAAAAATCATAGGAGATATTGAAGGAAAAGATTTTAATACAGCATTTAAATTCGTTAGGCCAAGATTATCAATTGAAATGAATTTTGAATCATTTCTAGAGCACCAGAATATGGTTGTGATCCTTGAATCTTGCGATTATCCTATCAAAACTCGTTTTAGAGGACAATTTGTTTTTATTGAAAGCAGAGGTGAGATTTTATATGTCAATTCTCCTTGGTTCACTGACATAATCGACCTTAACTTACACAATTTGTTAATTACAGATTTTGCGATCCATGATCCAATTACGGATCATCTGCAGCTGCTTAAATCGCAACAAATGGTGAACGATGATTTGAATCGTCTTCTTGAGCAAACATTAAATCAACGTGATGAACTGATTGAAAAAAATGAAACCATTTTTGGATTAGCTCAATTTCCCGACGAAAGTCCAAATCCTATTGTCAGAATTAACTTTGATGGAGAGATAATTTATGGGAATCCTCCAGCTCAAAATTTAATATCAGATAAAACTAATTTATTCTGGATGGAATTTATGTCTGATATTATTGAAAGCGAGGGTAAAGCCTATACCAAAATAAAGGAGATACTGGGAGATACTTATGAAATTTCTATTGTGCCCTTTCCCGATAACAAATACATTAATTTTTACTTAAAAGATGTATCAAATATCCTGAAATATGAGAATGAGCTTATCAATTTAAATTCACGTTTATCTGCAATTCTGGAAAACATGCAGGTAGGTGTGTTATCCGAATCTCATGACCGAAAAGTTATTATGGCCAATCAATTATTCTGCGATATTTTCGGTATCCCGGTTGGGCCTGATCAATTAGAAGGTGCAGATTGTAAAGAAGCTGCAAAGAATACAGCTCATCTTTTTAAAAATAATGTTGATTTCATTTCAAACATCGAAAAAATAATTAAATCAGAAAAACCGGTATATGGCGAGAAATTGGAATTAAAAGATGGAAGGATCTTAGAAAGAGATTTTATTCCTGTTATTGAAAATGGTAAGATGAATGGCTTCATTTGGAGATATGAAGATGTTACGGAAATTGTAAATCATAAAGAAAGTCTTCGTAAAGTTGAAGACAAGTACAGTAGAATCATTGAAAATCTCGATTTTGGATTGATAGAGGTAGATCAAAACGAGACCATTATTAAAGCATATCCTGCATTCTGCAAATTAGTTGGGTACACAGAAGATGAGTTGCTTGGTAGGAATGCTCGAGAGATATTAGCGTTTGAGGAAGATCTTGAAGTTATAGAAGAGCAACTTTCTCAACGTTCAAAAGGAGATTCTGGCGTATATGAAGTTAGAATTAAATGCAAGTCAGGAGATGTAAAATGGATGATTATATCTGGTGCCCCAATTTTTAATGATAGTGGAGATGTAATCGGTTCGCTTGGGATACATATTGATATTACAGACAGAATTAACTTGCAAAAAGAACTTATTCAAGCAAAAGATCAGGCTTTGCAATCTGTAAGTCTAAAGGAAGCTTTTATGGCAAATATGAGTCATGAAATCAGAACACCACTTCATGCGATGAATGGTATGTTAGAACTAATAATGGAGACCGAGCTGGATGAGGAGCAATCATTGTATATTCAAGCGATCAGGGCTTCCTCAATAAATCTTTTGAGTTTAATTAATGATATCCTGGATTTTTCTAAAATAGAATCTGGTAAAATGGAAATATCCTTGTCTGAAGTAGATCTGAGGCATCTGGTGACCAATGTGTATAATAGTTTTAAGCCGCAAGCAGCAGAGAAAAATCTAGATTTCAAGTTCCTCTTTGATGACAAAATAAAAAGGTTTGTCAAAGCTGATCAGTTGAAGATCACCCAAGTGTTATTCAATTTGACGCATAATGCAATAAAGTTTACTTCTAAAGGCAGCATAGGGATAAATGTAGAAATGAATGAAGAAAATGAAAGATCTTACAAAGTATGCCTGAAAGTTTTTGATTCGGGGAAAGGAATTAGTCCTGAAAATCAAAAAATGATTTTCGAAACTTTTGTTCAAGAAGACGCAAGTATTTCAAGAAATTTTGGAGGGTCTGGATTAGGCTTATCCATAAGCCAGAGCCTGGTTGATCTCATGGGAGGTGAATTAAAGTTGGAAAGTGAGCTTGGCAAGGGAACGGTCTTTTATTTTGAGTTGGAGCTTCAAAAACTGGATGATAAACTTTTAAATGGTGAATCTGAATTAATAGAAGAGCAAATTGATCTTAAGAATGTTAGAGTATTGGTTGCAGAAGACAATGACATGAATCAATTACTGATCCATACGTTATTGACGAAAATGAATGCTGATTTTGAAATTGTCCAAAATGGACAAGAGGTTTTAGACATTCTTGAAAAAGAAAGGTTTAATATTATCCTAATGGATATCCAAATGCCAGTAATGGATGGGGTTACTGCCTTTAAAATTATTAGAGATGAAATGAAATTATCCATTCCTGTTATTGCATTATCTGCTAATACATCTCAGAAAGACCTTGAACATCATAAAAAAATTGGTATGACGGGGAGTTTAGGTAAACCTTTCACTGCTCGTCAATTGAGAGAAATATTGAATAATGTCATAAATAATAATACATTCAATCAAGGTCAGACACCATCATTTTCTAGGTTAATAGAGATGAGCGATGGGGATGAAGAATTTGTTCAGACGATTAAGGATACGTTTTACTCGAGTACTTCAAGAATTGTTGAAGAAATAGAGGAATCTCTGAAAAATCATGATTCTCATAAAATAAACAAACTTTCTCACCAGTTAAAACCATCCTTAGATCTGTTTGATCTTGAAATGTTATATAAAACTGCTCTTGAATTGGAAAAGTCAGAATTAAATCCTGAACTGACTTCGAAATTTTGTGGTGATCTGAAAGAAATATTAAAGAACTGGGATATTAATTAAATAATGAAGGGTACAAGCTTAATTTTGATAATAGATGATGATCCTGTGTTTGGTAAGACCTTTAAAAGGCACATCGAAAATGGCGGATTTAAAGAAGTGATTCAAATGGAATCTGTAGCTGAGTCGATCTACCATGTTGAGGTGGTGCCAGATGTGCTGTTTGTTGATTATAATCTGGAAGACATTACTGGCGTTGACGCAATAAAGATTTATAGAAAAAAATGGCCATTTGCATTAATTATTCTTATATCCGGAAGTGAATCTTTATTGAGATATCGTCCGTATCATTTATCAAAGTATAAAATTGATGGGGTAGTATTAAAGTCTCAGGGATATAAAGCTATGTTGCAATATGCAATTAAACGGTCAAGATATAAATTGATGAAAAAAATAGCATTTTACTTTTTATTGCCAATTACTTTTCTTGGGTTATTGATCTGGTTATATCTATGATGTTAGGTGCCTAAAAACAAAGATTTACCAGCTCATCTATCCCCGGACACTGATCGAATTGAATTAGTTGATCTTCATTGGTGATTGCAATTACTGGAATATCTCTTTTTGAAACAAATTCTAACTCATGAGTGGAAAATAAGATACCCTTACCGTCCTCTGAAAGTTTGATCAATAAGTTGAATATAATCTCTCTATTTCTGTAATCTAGGAAGGTGGTGGGTTCATCCATGATGATGTATGGAGTATTTTGCGCAATTGCTCTTGCAATTGATGCAAGTTGAAGTTGTCCATCGCTTAACTGAGATGTTATTCGATCTTTTAACGCTTCTATTCCGGCCACTCGCAAAGCTTCCAGACATATCGTCTTATCATCTTCTGAAATAGTTCCAAATTGATTCAGGTAAGGAGTCCTTCCAAGCAAAATATATTCGAAAACACATAACCCTTCAACTCCTTTGAATCCAGGTCCAATAAAAGCAATTCTTCTTGAAATATTATTCCTTTCCATTAATGCTATTGGAACATCATCAATAGAAATAGTCCCTTTCAAGGCAGGTATTTGATTTGTGAGAGTGCGAAGTAGTGTTGTTTTACCTTTTCCATTAGCACCGATAAGTGCTTTTATCTCACCTGGTCGTAGTGTCATTTCATTGACCTCTATCAATTTAGAAGTATATCCAATTGCTATGTTCTTTAATTCGATCACTTCAATTTCTTTATGATGATTAACATAATAAAAGGAGCTCCGATCAAGGCGGTTATGGCGTTAATTGGAATCAATATGATCGGCTCAAACCAAATTGTGATAAGGTCAGCGATCAATAAAAAGTGGGCTCCAAGAATAATATTTGCATAGGTGAGCTTCCTGTGATTTGCTGTCTTGAAAATGATCCGACTTAAATTGGGAATAGCGAGTCCGACAAAGCTGATCGGCCCGCAAAAAGCAGTCACCATTCCAGCAAGTAGGGCCGTGATGGAGATCATGGAAATTCTGAGGCTACGAAGGTTGATTCCTAGGTTTGAAGCGGCGTTTTCTCCCAAAACAAGTGCATTGATTCCTTTAAGCTGTGTTAACAAGTGCAATACGCCGATCACAAATGAGATAAATATGAAAACGATCTGACCGGATTCTACTTTTTGTAATGAGCCTAATCCCCATAGTGTGAAGATCTTCATGTTCTCAGGAGTGCTGATCGAAAGCAGGATAGAGGTTATGGCAGAGGTGAAGCTACCGATCATGATCCCAATAAGAAGCAGGGAAACAATATTTCGGAGAAAAAATGAGAACATCAGAATGATCAATCCAAAAACAAATGCCCCAATAAGAGCAGAGCCAAGTATGCCTGCATCAGACTGGAAAAAGGATAATCCGGTAAGAGTTCCTAGTGCTACGGTAAATGCTGCGCCGGAATTGATTCCCAGGATATAAGGCCCTGCAAGTGGGTTTTGGAAAAGGGTTTGCATGAGCATACCTGCTAACGAAAGGGACGCTCCTGCCAGAATGGTGGTCAATGTTCTTGGTACTCTGAATTCCTGAATGATCACATGATTAAGGTCATCAGGATCAAAGCTCGTAAAGCTGGATATCAATTGTGAAAAGGTAATGTCAAATTTCCCAGACAAAACATGTGTGAACGCAAGCACGCCTAAGGTTATAGGCAGTAAGATCAGGCTTCTCTTGTAGGCGCTGGACACGATTAATTCAGTTTTTTATAAAAGTATAAATTTACAGTGTCTCCTTTGCTTATTGAAATGAGATCGGAAAGTACTTTTTGAGGTTCCATCGCACTCATTTCCCAGAAGTAATTCATGTTGTGTGAATAGCAGAAAACCTTATTCTTTTTGAAGCTTTCAAGGTGTTTTATCTTGCTTGAAATCTGGAGTAATTTTTTCTTTGAATCAAATCCTGGATTGAACCAGATATCTGCAGATTTACAATCATATAAGATCTCCTCGATACTTCTTGGGATGCTCCCAGTGCCTTTTGTTCTTGAGTAAATGTACTTGATACCAGCATCCCTAAATAGTTTTGCCGTGTAGCTTTCTCCGGATGGAGACCACCATGTATCGCCATACAGGAATCCGCTCAAGCAAAGTGTCTCAGAGGGTTTTCTGCTAACGGTGAGTTGAAGATATTCTGCCTTAATTTGGCTGAAGATCTTTTGAGCTTCCTTCAATCTTCCGGTGAGTAAGCCATGGACAAGAATCCATTCGGCCTTCCCTAACGGATGATTTTCTCGCCAGTCAAGGTCAGGAATGAGGATGACCCCCATTTTTTTCAATTCTTTTTGCTTGGGAAACTCATTTCCGAAATCGCTGAACATGACTACATCAGGATCACTTTTGATCAGTTTTTCGATAGGGAAATTTCCTACATCTCCAAACGACATGATCTTTCCACTTGATGCTCTTGATCTCAAAGTAGGGTTGAAAAGAAATGCGGTATCTGAAACTCCGATAACTTCATTATAGGTTTTCAATAATGAGGCTCTTCCGATCATACTCGCAGACAATAGTACCATTCGATTGGTCGGAATTGTAAGATTACAATTTTTCGAAGTAGAATCCTTTCCGATCGCGAATTCAAAGTGATCCTTGTTGTCTGGATTTTGAATAGTTAAAATGTAATGATCTTTAGAGTTTTCGATGGAAAAGCAATTCGCAAATTCAATAGCGATGTTTTCACTTTTAGCGGATTTTTCTATGCTTTTTGTCGTGCTTTCTCCACAGGATGTGAGAAGGCTGATCAATAGCATAAAAGAATAGTGAGCTTTCATTTTGGATGTAAAGGTAGCGGTTACGCTTTAAAATAAAAAAGCCCCGGAATTTTCCGGGGCTCATATCTTTTGTGGGCATTAATTATTCTCCTACAACTTCAAACTTAACTGTAGCCTGAACGTCTTTGTGAAGATTTGCTGTAGCCTCAAATGATCCAACCTCACGGATGGGTTCATTTTTAATTTTCAAAGATTTACGATCTACATCGATACCCGCAGCTTTAAGAGCTTCAGAAAGCTGAACTGTGTTTACTGATCCGAAGATCTTTCCGTTTTCACCAGCTTTAGTAGTGATCGTAACAGAAGTACCTTCAAGCTTAGTACCCAATTCCTGTGCTTCAGCAAGGATCTTTGTCTCTTTGTGTGCTTTTTGTCTCATTACTTCTTCATGCGCTTTTTTCGCTGAAGCAGTAGCTAATACTGCGTATCCTTGTGGGATAAGGAAGTTACGACCATATCCAGGCTTCACCTTCACGATCTCATTCGCGTATCCTAACTTATCTACGTTCTTTTTAAGAATTATTTCCATTGTTCAATTTTTTCCTGTTCAACAATCGTTTTATTTCAACATATCGCCTACATAAGGAAGGATCGCCAAATGACGAGCTCTTTTGATCGCCTTATTCACTCTCTTCTGGTATTTCGCAGAAGTTCCAGTGATTCGACGAGGAAGGATCTTTCCTTGTTCGTTCACCAACTTCAAAAGGAAGTTAGGATCTTTGTAATCGATGAATTTAATACCGCTCTTTTTGAATCGGCAGTATTTTTCTTTTTTGATCTCGATGTTGATCGGAGTCAAATAACGAATATCATTCTGTGACATGATTCTTCTTTTTTAAAAGGTTAATGAATTAAGCTTCGGCAGCTGCAGATTTCTTTTCACCCATTTTAGCTCTTCTTTTCTCAGAGTATTCTAGGTGGTCCTTATCCATCTTAACTGTAAGGAATCTCATGATGCGCTCATCACGCTTCATTTGTAGTTCCATATCGGCAACTACATTTCCTTCAGCTTGGAATTCAACTAGGAAGTAAAACCCTGTTGATTTCTTCTGGATCGGGTATGCCATTTTTCGAAGACCCCAGTTTTCAGTGTGGGTAATCTTCGCACCGAAAGACTTCAATTCGCCTTCCAATTTCTGCACTGCTTCCTTTGCCTGATCTTCAGACAAAACGGGAGTTAAAATGAAAACAGTTTCGTACGAGTTCATAAATCTAACTTTAATTAATAAAAATTTAGGGGTGCAAATGTATGTAAAAAATCTTGGAAAACAAGGCGTTTCAATAAGAATGTGAGATATTTTCTTTATGCCCCCCGATCGGGCTAATGCAAAGGTACTTTTTTTGAGAAGATTCATGCTTCAGTTTCAGGAGTAATTTGAATTCTTTACTTAACTTCGCATAGCGAACGAATATGTTATAATTGCCTTTAAAAAGTGTGGTTTAAACAGATTTTTTCATTATTTATCCTTCTTAAAGATCAAAGAAAAAATAGCCTTATGAACAATTACAGTGAGTACATAAAAGAGATTGAAGATAGAAAAGCACAAGGACTTCATCCTAAGCCAATCGACAGTGCTGAATTACTCAACGATATTATATCCCAAATTAAGGATACGAATAATCCTTACAGGGCGGATTCACTGAAATTTTTCATTTACAACACTTTGCCAGGGACAACTCCTGCTGCTGGTGAGAAAGCTGAATTCTTGAAGGAGATCATTTTAGGGAGTGAGTCAGTTAGTGAGATTTCTGCGGATTTCGCTTTTGAGCTGCTTTCTCACATGAAAGGTGGACCTTCGATCGAAGTGCTCTTGGATCTTGCCTTAAATACAGATACTTCTGTTTCTCAAAAGGCATCAGACGTTTTGAAAACGCAGGTTTTCCTGTATGACGCAGATACGAAGCGTTTGAAGGATGCTTACGATAATGGTAATCCAATCGCAAGGGAAATTTTAGAGAGCTATTCGAAAGCTGAGTTTTTTACTAAGTTACCAGATGTTCCAGAAGAGATCAAGGTTGTTACGTTTATTGCCGGAGAAGGAGATATTTCGACTGACCTTCTATCACCAGGGAATCAGGCGCACTCAAGATCTGATAGAGAATTACATGGAAAGTGTATGATCTCTCCTGAAGCTCAGGAAGAGATCAAAGCTTTAGGTTCTCAGCATCCTTACAAAAGCGTTATGTTGATCGCAGAAAAAGGGACCATGGGAGTAGGATCTTCTAGAATGTCAGGAGTGAATAACGTGGCTCTATGGACAGGAAAACAATCAAGTCCATATGTTCCTTTTGTAAACATAGCCCCAATTGTTGGAGGTACAAATGGAATTTCACCGATCTTCCTTACCACTGTGGATGTTACTGGTGGAATTGGAATTGACCTTAAAAACTGGATAAAGAAAGCCGATGCTTCTGGAAATGTAGAACGCAATGAAAATGGTGAGCCAATCCTTGAGCAGAAGTATTCAGTGGAGACAGGGACTGTGTTGACTATCAATACGAAAACAAAGAAATTATACAGTGGGGATAAAGAGCTGATCGATATCTCAAAAGCCTTGACTCCTCAGAAGATGGAATTCATTAGAGCAGGAGGTTCTTATTCAATTGTATTTGGTAAAAAGATCCAGACATTTGCTTGTAAGACTTTAGGAATAAATATTCCAACAGTTTATGCTCCTTCTAAGGAGATCTCCAATGAAGGACAAGGATTAACTGCCGTAGAAAAGATCTTCAATAAAAATGCCGTTGGAAACACTCCTGGCAAGACTCTTCATGCAGGTTCAGATGTGCGCGTTGAAGTAAACATTGTTGGTTCTCAAGATACAACAGGTTTAATGACTGCTCAGGAATTAGAATCGATGGCTGCAACGGTGATCTCTCCAATTCTGGACGGAGCATACCAGTCAGGATGTCATACTGCCTCAGTTTGGGACACAAAGGCACAGACCAACATTCCAAAGTTGATGAAGTTCATGAACGATTTCGGTTTGATCACAGGTCGTGACCCGAAAGGAGTTTATCCTGCGATGACGGACGTGATCCACAAAGTGCTGAATGATATTACAGTTGATGATTGGGATATTATCATTGGAGGTGATTCACACACGCGTATGTCAAAAGGAGTAGCTTTTGGTGCGGATTCAGGAACGGTTGCTCTTGCATTGGCTACAGGAGAGGCTTCAATGCCTATTCCGGAGTCGGTGAAAGTTACTTTCAAAGGTAAAATGAAAAGCTATATGGACTTCAGAGATGTGGTTCACGCTACTCAATCTCAAATGTTGAAGCAATTCAACGGTGAGAACGTATTCCAGGGAAGAGTAATTGAAGTTCATATTGGAACACTTACTTCAGATCAAGCATTCACGTTTACCGACTGGACAGCTGAAATGAAAGCTAAGGCGTCTATTTGTATTTCTGAAGATGATACATTGATTGAATCATTAGAAATTGCAAAGAATCGTATTCACATCATGATTGACAAAGGAATGGACAATAGAAATAAAGTTCTTCAGGGATTGATCGATAAAGCGAATAGAAGAATTGATGAGATCAGATCAGGGAAGAATCCTGCGTTGACACCTGATACAAATGCAAAGTATTATGCTGAAGTAGTTGTCGATCTTGATCTTATCATCGAACCAATGATTGCCGATCCGGATGTGAACAACAAGGATGTATCAAAGCGATATACGCACGATACGATCCGTCCTCTTTCATTCTATGGAGGTAACAAAAAAGTAGATCTTGGGTTCATCGGATCATGTATGGTTCACAAAGGTGATATGAAGATCCTTGCTCAAATGTTGAAGAATGTTGAAGCACAAAATGGGAAAGTAGAATTTAAAGCTCCATTGGTTGTAGCTCCTCCTACATATAACATTGTGGATGAATTGAAAGCGGAAGGAGACTGGGAAGTTTTAGCGAAATACGCAGGATTTGAGTTTAATGATAATGCTCCTAAACAAACTGCAAGAACGAAATACGAAAACATGCTTTATCTGGAACGTCCGGGATGTAATCTATGTATGGGGAATCAGGAAAAGGCGGAAAAAGGAGATACAGTAATGGCTACTTCAACAAGATTGTTCCAGGGACGTGTTGTTGAAGATTCAGAAGAAAAAAAAGGAGAATCATTACTTTCTTCAACTCCTGTGGTTGTATTATCTACTATATTAGGACGAACCCCAACCATTGAAGAATATGTGAATGCTGTAAAAGGAATAAAACTAACCCTTTTCAACCCATCTTTAAATTAAAAAAGGGAGCTTCGGCTCCCTGTTTTAATGTTCATTTTTTAAAGAATTAACTCAGCTTCAACTGCAGATATCTTTTAAATATGTTCTATGATTTGAACCAATGTTAATTATTGCTATTTGAGGATGCATTTGTTGTGCCGTTGAATCCTCCAGGAGTCAAAAAGAACTTCTCAAATCCTAGAATATACTCTTTACGATCAACACATTCTCCGTTATTGTAAGAAATACTTAACGTGTAAATTCCGGCAGTAAGATCCTTTATTCTATCAGGTTCTTCAGTAAATGGTTTGTTATTTGAAGCAGACCACTCGTATTCAAAGGATGAATTACTGTAATTAATTTCAAATTTAATCGCACCGTCCGCTGATACATTTGTAGATGCTTTCTTCATAATATAATTAACAGTTGGGCTAGGTCCTTCAAATAAAGTTAACTGCACAGTTGCAGATTGATTTTCTTTGTCTGAAATGAGGAATTCGTAGTTTCCTGAAGAAAGATCTGAAAATGCAATTTCATTTCCATCAAATTCTTCACCATTAATTATTAATGGTTGAACTGCGTTATCAAATTTCAAAGTTATTGATCCATTTTGAGCTTCTTTGCAAGTAGGATCAATTGTTTTTGTGTATACTTTTAATTGTGCGCTAGCAGCAAATGCAAAAGTGACAAGGCAAGATGTTAATAGTGTTTTCATAATTGTTTTTTTTCTTTTGATTTTTCAAATAATTAAATACATGACAAATGTCGCACGGTTTTTAAAAGAAGATTCAAATTTAAGAATATCCTGGTTAAAAATCAGTATTGATACTCTTTCCGTTCTATGTAGAAATACTTAGAAATTGGAACTGCAACAATCGTTACATTACTCAGAAGAAATTTAGTCATCTTTGCTTGATGGAATTGATAGGGTATATTCTAGCTTTATTAGTAGGGGTTTCACTAGGATTAATTGGAAGCGGAGGTTCTATTCTCACGGTTCCTATTCTTGTTTACCTAATGGCTGTAGATACAGTTGCTGCAACTGCCTATAGTTTGTTTATTGTTGGTGCGACAGCGCTTATTGGAGGAGTACATAGTTATCTGCTCGGTAAGGTGGATCTTAAAACAGCAATGATTTTTGGAATTCCGTCAATTATTTCTGTTTATCTCACCAGATATTTTCTTGTTCCTTTGATTCCGGATGAAGTCTTTTCGATTGGAAGTTTTGTCGTAACGAAGTCAATTCTTTTGATGGGGCTTTTTGCGATCGTAATGATTGCTGCCTCATTCAGTATGATCAGATCGAGAAAGGAAATTGTTGAAGAAGATGCAATTAAATACAATTATCCGATGATCCTTCTTGAAGGAGCTGTGGTTGGTGTATTGACAGGTCTGGTTGGAGCTGGAGGAGGATTCTTGATCATACCGGCACTTGTGGTGTTTGCAAAGATTCCTATGAAAAAAGCGGTAGGTACATCTTTGCTCATCATCGCAGCTAAATCATTGATTGGATTTACGGGTGATCTTTCTCGTCATGCAGAAATTGACTGGCAGCTGCTACTTTTCTTTACGTTCGCTTCAGTAATTGGAATTTTCATTGGAATTCTGTTGTCAAAAAAAATCCCGGGTTCGAGCTTGAAAAAAGCCTTTGGTTACTTTGTTTTAGTGATGGGAGTTTTTATCCTTTTCTCTCAGCTAAAAGGACATTGATCAGTCCTGGACCCACATTAATTTCTCGCGTTCTACCTTCATTCTCATATAGCCGAAAAGAACGGTAACCATTTCTGCTTGAATTCCCTCGACAACTCCGGTTTGCTTGGTGGAGATCAGTTTAACTTTTGATCCTTCCTTAATACGATGTCTCTGATAGGGGTCTGTTTCAGGAGTTACTTTTTTCTTCTTCTTTGCCGGCTGTTGGATGCGTGCTTTCAGTTCAGCTTGCTTCTTTGCTTCATCAATTTTATTCTTCTCAACAGCAACATACTTAATGATCTCATTGATGAGGTCTTTGTTTGCATCTTTCTTCCTCGTTTTCGAAATAAATCGATCGATGAATCCGATCATTTTTCTACCCGCATTGATATACCGTTGGTTTTTTTCATTTGACTCGTTCAAAGAGTTGATCTTCAATTCAAGTTTTGACTTTCGTTCGGTGAATTGTTCCCTAGCCTCATTTGCCAAACGCTGAGCTTCGATGTGCTCTTTGTTTAGTTTTTCTAAATACGTTTTCTCCTTTTGAAGTTCAGAAAGAAGGCGATCCATTTTTACTTTTCGATCATCCAGTTTTGTTTTAGCCTTTTCGATCAGATCTAAAGGAATACCATTTATTTGAGCTACTTCAAATGTGAATGAACTTCCTGGCTGCCCGATAGAGAAGCGATACAAAGGTTCAAGCGTCTCAGTATTGAATAGCATACAGCCATTAATGGCATTCGTCAATTGATCGGCCTTGAGTTTTATATTGGCGTAATGAGTTGTGATAACTCCGAAGCTTTTCTTATTGTACAATTCTTCAAAAAAGACCTCTGCTAATGCACCGCCCAGATCCGGATCAGATCCCGTTCCGAATTCATCGAGTAATAATAAAGTTCTTTTATTTGAGATCTGCAGGAATTGCTTCATCCTTTTCAATCGATAGGAGTAGGTGCTGAGCTCATTTTCGATGGATTGATTATCTCCAATATCAGTTAGTACCTGCTGAAAAAAGCACATTTTACTGTTTGGATTCACTGGGACAAGGAGTCCGGATTGAAGCATTAACTGCAGTAACCCAATCGTTTTTAGAGTAATACTTTTACCTCCTGCATTTGGTCCTGAAATGACAAGCATTCGGCTTGATCGATCCATGGTAATGAACTGTGGAATAGTCTTCTTTCCATTATTTTTATTGTTCAACCATAAAATTGGGTGAAATGCGTCGATCAATTCCAGTCGTGTTTCATTCACGATTCCTGGTAATACACAATTCAAGTTGATCGCGAGTTTTGTTTTTGCATTGATGAAATCAAGTTCAGTTAAAATGAACTGATATGTTTTGATCAACGGAAGGAAGGTCGCAAGGGTTCTTGTAAGCTCCTGTAGAATTCGATAGATCTCTTTTCGTTCATCGTCCAGCAAGAGCTCCAGTTCATTGTTCACTTGAATGTTTATTTGTGGCTCAATGAAGGTTAAGCTTCCTGTTTTACTGGATCCCACAACCGTTCCGGAAATCTTTCTTTTATGAGTTGATAAAACGGTCAAGACCCGTCTTTCGTTGATGAAAGTTTCCCTCGTTTCTGCCAACAAATTGTCCTTGGTTAATCGCCTTAATTCCTTGTCGAAATTTCTGTTGATCTGATTTCTGACCACCTTAATTTTCTGTCGGATCTCAAACAGCAGGGGGGAGGCATCATCTTTAACATTACCATTTCGATCAAAGATCTGATCGATTGCTTCAATAATTTCGTTCGTGAAATAAGCCTCTTTGAAAAGATCAGAGAGCAGAGGATAGTCTTTCTCCCGTTTGTCAAAAAAATACAATAAGCGATTGATCAGATCTGAAGCAACACTGATCCGAATATAACCCTCCAGTTGAAGGACTGAATTTTTCACCGGTAATATTCTCAGTTCAGTCTCAAGTTCTTCGAAATCCAAAGCAGGAAAACTTTCACCGGTTGTCCTGATCGTCAAGAGCTCATTCACGGTATTCAGATCTTTTGTGATCTGATCGAATTTGTTTGAAGGTTTAAGTTCCTGAATTCGCTTTCTGGAAGTTCCTCCAATAGCATATTCCTCCAACCAGTTGATCAGTGTGTCAAATTCCAGATCCTGTATAGTTTGAAGGTCAAAAGCTTGCATGTCACAAAGATAATGGGGAATTCTTCGTCTGGAACACTAATTTTGCATGGATATTACCTAATTTTAAAATAAAAAATGAAGATCATTTCTTTCAATGTCAACGGAATCAGGGCGATCATGCAAAAGTCGTTTTTGAAAGATATGCGTGAGCTTGATGCCGATATCATTTGCCTTCAAGAAACGAAAGCTACTGTTGATCAGGTAAAAGAGACCGTTGCACCCCTCAAAGATTATCATGTTTATGCAAATGAAGCGGAAAGGAAAGGCTATTCAGGCACTGCCATTCTGACGAAACATCAGCCTATTTCGGTAACCTATTATATTGGAGTTGGAAAACACGATAATGAGGGTAGAATAACTTGTGCTGAGTTTGAGGAGTTTTATCTGATCAATGTGTATGTACCTAATTCAGGAAGTGAATTACTTCGTCTTGATTATCGACAGTCATGGGATCAGGAGTTTCTTAAATACCTTAAAAAACTGGAGGAATCAAAACCAGTAGTGGTTTGCGGTGATTTCAATGTTGCACATAAGGAGATCGATCTTGCAAGACCAAAACAGAATTACAATAAGGCTGCTGGATTTATGCAGGAGGAGATCGACGGCATGGATGCTTACTCGAAAGCGGGATTAATCGATACTTTCAGAGTCTTGAACGGAGATGAGGTCAAATACTCATGGTGGAGTTATCGCGCCGGAGCCAGAGGGAAGAACATTGGCTGGAGAATTGATTATTTTATGGTGTCTGAATCCTTCTTACCCAAGGTAAAGGAATCATTCATACTGAATGAAATTCATGGGTCAGACCATTGTCCGGTAGGAATATTAATAAAATAATAAAGGCCGCTAAAAGCGGCCTTTATTATTAAAGCAAATCTAATTACTGCTTCTTTGAGCAGCAAGATTTTCCTTCAGTAGACTTAGAAGAACATGATCCAGCAGTTGCTTTAGACTCAGCTGAACAACAAGATGCTTTCTTCTTTTTCTTCTTTTTCTTATCATCTTTCTTGATTTCAGTCTTAACTCCAGTTGAAGCTGCATATGCAGTTGAAGCAACTGAACCAGTGAAAGTGATCAATGCGATTGCAAAAAGTACTTTTTTCATGGCCAATTTTTTTATAAAATTAATAAAATTTATACTAGTTCCCCAATTTTCGTCAGTTTTGCCTTTACGACGTCACCGATTTTAACATTTATTTTTGAATCCAGTGGTAAGAATACATCAATTCTTGAACCAAATTTGATAAACCCGAATTCTTCTCCTGTTCTTACTTTTTGTTCATCTTGAACATAATAGCAAATTCTTCTTGCTACCGCCCCTGCGATTTGTCTGAATAAAACTTCCTTGCCAGAAGAATGTTCGATTACTATTGTCGTTCTTTCATTATCAGTACTGCTCTTCGGATGCCAAGCAACAAGAAATAATCCAGGGTGATATTTGACGTACTTAATAATTCCTGAAATTGGGTTGTAGTTGGCATGAACATTTAGAGGAGACATGAAGATACTTACTTGAATTCTTTTGTCCTTGAAATATTCTGATTCTTCCACCTCTTCAATTACCACTACTTTTCCATCAGCAGGACACATGACATCGTCTGCAGCAAACATGCAGCTTCTGTTTGGTATTCTGAAGAATTGAATGATCAGGTATGCCATTACCAGAACACCAGCTGTAAGCAAGTAAAATAACCAGGACCAGCCCAGGAAATTGAATAAAAAATAATTACCTACTTGTATGAGACTCAATAGAATGAGTCCTACAGTCATGATAACATAGCCCTCTCGATGTAAGGTCATTTCAAAAAAATTTTGTCAAAAATAGCTATAAATCATTGACCAGCTATAGAAAAAAGGAATAGCAAATAAAGCTGCATCAAAACGATCAAGAATTCCTCCATGACCTGGAAGGATTGTTCCGGAATCTTTGATGTTTAAACTTCTTTTGAATAGGCTTTCCAGAAGATCACCATATATGGCACAAGGAGCAATAATTGCAGCTGAAACCATCCAGAATAATTCGTGACCCTGATTAATATACGCACCAATCAACCAACCAAAGATCAAGGTCATAATAATCCCGCCAATCGTTCCTTCCCAGGTTTTTTTAGGAGAGATGCGCTCAAAGAGTTTTGTTTTCCCAAATGCCCGACCTGAAAGATAGGCGAAAGTGTCATTTGTCCAGATCAAAATGAACATGCCAATCACGGAAGGCATAAACTGGTCATTTCTCAAGTTCAGATCTACAGCAAGATAAAAAGGCAAAACAACGTAAATGATACCAAAGAATAAAACTGAAATGTTGATCAATGGATGTTCTTTTTTCTTCCATAGCTCACTAAGGATAAGCGTAAAAAACAAGGGAGCGATAAGGACAAGCGAGATCACCGGGATCCACTCGAGGCTAATTCCAACAAGAATGAAGAAGATGAAAAGTCCAATGAATAAACCAATTTCTCTACTAACAGCAACAATTGTGTGTCCCTTAAAAAGGGAAAAAAACTCGTTCAATCCAAGAATCGTAACCAATGAAAAAACGCCTAACTGAGCATATGGACCATATAATATTGATCCAATAATAATGGTGACAAAAATTGCACCCGTTATAGCTCTCAGCAGTAAATTACTCATTTACTTCATTTAGGTTCTTTTCGAAGACTTATTGATCTTCTTTATCAGTAACTGAGTCTTCATCGTCTGAAGAAGATTCGTCTGTCTTTACATTGCTTTCAACCTCGTTAGACTCTTCCGAAATTACTTCCGTCTCGCTAGACTTTTCTTCAACGATCTCTTCAGCACTGGTCTCTTCAGAAGGGATGACATGTTCATCTTCCGGATCCCAAGGTCTTTTGCCAAAAATCTCGATCAGATCTTCTTTAAAAATGACTTCAGAAGTTAAAAGCTTATTAGCAAGTTGTCTTAGTTGATCCTCATGATTTTTAAGTATCTCGATTGCACGTGCATATTGAGTCTCAATGATCTTGCTTACCTCCTCATCAATGATACGTGCGGTATCATCAGAATAAGGCTTTGTGAAAGCATCTCTTCCCTGAGAATCATAGTATGAGATATTTCCGATCTTATCATTCAAACCATACATCGTAACCATGGCATATGACTGTTTTGTGACCTTCTCCAAATCACTCAATGCTCCTGTACTGATTCTTCCAAAGATCACCTTCTCCGCGGCTCTACCTCCAAGTGCCGAACACATTTCGTCCAGGATCTGATCCGTCATCGTGATACTTCTTTCTTCCGGAAGATACCATGCTGCTCCTAAAGATTGACCTCTTGGAACAATTGTTACTTTAACCAAAGGAGATGCATGTTCAAGCAACCAAGAAATTGTAGCGTGACCAGCTTCATGGAACGCAATTACTTGTTTTTCATCCTTCGTGATGATCTTGTTCTTCTTTTCAAGTCCTCCGACAATTCGATCTACAGCATCAAGGAAATCTTGTTTCTGAACGAATTTTTTCTCTTTTCTTGCTGCAATAAGCGCAGCTTCATTACATAGGTTTGCAATATCTGCTCCAGAGAAACCAGGAGTTTGTCTTGCTAAAAAGTCTATATCGATACCTGGCTCCAGTTTGATTGGCTTCAAGTGAACTTTGAAGATCTCTTTTCGCTCATTGATATCTGGCATATCAACATAGATCTGACGGTCAAATCGACCGGCTCTCATCAATGCAGAATCCAATACATCAGCTCTGTTTGTTGCAGCAAGGATGATCACACCTGAATTGGTGCCAAATCCATCCATTTCCGTAAGCAACTGGTTCAATGTGTTTTCACGTTCGTCATTCGAATTGAATCCATTGTTTTTTCCTCTTGCTCTACCTATGGCATCGATTTCATCGATGAAAATGATCGATGGGGCTTTTTCTTTTGCTTGTTTGAAAAGGTCTCTTACTCTTGAAGCTCCAACTCCAACAAACATCTCTACGAAGTCTGACCCGGATAATGAAAAGAATGGCACCTTCGCTTCACCGGCAACGGCTTTCGCAAGTAAGGTCTTACCTGTCCCCGGAGGACCTACCAGTAAGGCACCTTTTGGAATTTTTGCTCCTAACTCAGTATATTTCTTCGGATTCTTAAGGAATTCAACGATCTCTACGATCTCTTCTTTGGCACCTTCCAGACCGGCAACATCTTTAAACGTTACATTGGTCGTTTTACCTTTTTCATAGACCTGTGCCTTTGATTTTCCAATATTAAAGATCTGTCCTCCTGCACCTCCTGCACCACCTCCGCCGGACATTCTTCTCATTACAAAGATCCAGATAACGATCATTAGACCAATAGGGAGTAAGAATTGTAGGATGCTTCCGATATAATTGATTTCTTCATCGGTAGTAAATTCAAGAAGAGGAATCGTTTCTTTATCCTCAGTACTCAGCTTAGTATTCTCTTCTTTGATCTTTTTATTGATCTCATCTACTTTTGATTCAAAGTTACCTGCATCCACTATGGTTAATTCATAAACCGGCTCTGATTGTCTCAAAGCTGAATTATTGTTCAGAGATTCCTTGATCGTTTTTAGTTTCTTGTCATTCGATTTCTTCACATATTCCTTTCCTTCAATAGTAAGTTTAAAATCAACTCTAACCTTATTGATCAATTCAACTTCGGTAACATATCCTTGCTCAGCAAGATGATCGAAAGTGCTCTGGAATTTCACAGGGATACGTCCTACGGATCCACTGAAAAGTTGAAATCCGATTAAAGCAACCCCAATTATTGCATAGATCCAGTATATGGAAAAAGGATTCTTTTTTTTGTTTTGTTCTGACATCTTTTTACTTCATTATAAGTTGGGTACATCCTTGCGCACTGCATCCGCCCACAGATCTTCAAGATCGTAAAAAGGACGCGCATCTTTGTAAAAGATATGAGCAACAACGTTGATATAGTCCAGAAGAACCCATTCTGAATTCGTCTTACCTTCTATATGCCAAGGTTTTTCTTTTAACTCTTTTCTTGTGTGTCTCGTAACCGTGTTACTTATACCTTCCACCTGAGTACTTGATTCACCACTGCAGATCACAAAGAAGTCACATACTGCATTGGTGATTTCTCTTAGATCAAGAACTACGATGTCCTGAGCTTTGTTTTCCTGCATTCCCTCCACTATCGCATCACACAATACTTTTGAGTCAACTTCCTTATTTACCTTACGCATTCGCTGTTTTTAGAATGTACAAATCTAACTTTATATTTTAACTTTACTCAACCGTATAACCCCTTGTCCTCTGATTTGTTTATGCAAATAGGTAAAAAAATCATATCGCTTGATTCTGTAGATTCCACCAACAATTTTGCTGCCAACCTCATAAAGGAGGGTAGAGCCATACATGGTCAGGTAATTTTGGCAGAAGAGCAAACTAATGGTAGGGGACAAAGAGGTGCGAACTGGTACTCTGGCGGGGGATTAAACCTTTTGATGTCAGTTATTCTTCTTCAGGACAATATGTCAGCGAAAGATCAGTTTGATTTGATCATTGTCAGTTCATTAGCAGTTTCCGACCTTTTGAATGATCTGAACATTCCTTCAAAGATCAAATGGCCGAATGACATTTATGTCGATGATCAGAAAATATGCGGGATGCTGATTGAAAACCAGGTTAAAAATGGGACGATTTCAAGCACAGTTTTGGGTATAGGACTGAATGTCAATCAGATCGATTTTGAAGGTTTGGAAGCGATTTCGATCAGGCAAGTGAATGGAGAATTCTCCTCCATGAAAGAAATCGCAGTGTCCCTTTGTTCGCGTATTGAGAATAGAATCGACGAGTATTCCCGTTTAGGGATTGAAAATCTGAGGAAACAATACCTTTCCAGGCTTTATCAGATAGATGAATGGTGTTTATACCAAGAAAACTCGGAACCATTTGAAGGAAAGATCATAGGTATAGATGCGCAAGGATACTTGTTGATCGAAAACCGATCTGGGGAGGCAACTCCATATGACCTTAAAGAAGTGAAATTTCTTAAGCGAAATACTCTTTAAGTTTTTCTGACATCAGATTAAATAGGGCTGTTAAAGGCTTTTCCACCATCATTTTGAGGAATATGTTCACGTCGCCATCGAATTCAATGTATCCCTCAGTAGAATCATCTTGCTCTTGAAGATGTATAGTCAGTTTGAACGAAAATGGAGCACCTTGTCCAGATTTCATGAAGATCTTGTTTAGACCATCCTGACCATCATGGATCAATGGAATAATTACCCCGCCCTGAACTTTAAATGAACATTCTGAAGGAACCGCCTTCCAATCTGTAATTTTATCTTGCGGAAGCAAATGAATAAGGTTCTCAGCATTCAACAAAAATTCAACGATCTTTTCCCGATTTGCCGCAACGATTACCTTATTACTATCGATCTTCATGATGATTATTTTTTCCACGTTTCAGGCTGATCTTTCCATTCTCTTAAAGATTGGAGATCACTCTCTGTAATGTATTCTTTTTGCAATGCTTCTTCGATCAAGAAATCATAGTTTGTAAGTGTAACATACGGACAATTTGCTTCTCTGAATTTCTCATCAGCAATCTTAAATCCATAGGTGAATGTTGCCACAAGTCCTTTAACATCGAGTCCTGCTGATTTCAAGGCTTCAATGGCCTTAATACTGCTCCCCCCTGTTGAGATCAAATCCTCAATAACAACTACTTTCTGACCTTTTTCAAAGTGACCTTCAACCTGATTTCCCATCCCATGCTCTTTAGCTGAACTTCGCACGTAGATAAATGGTAGGCCTAGCTCCTGAGCAATAAGTGCTCCTTGTGGAATACCTCCAGTAGCAACTCCTGCAATGACATCAGGTTTTCCAAAACATTCAATAATCGATTCTGAATACGATTGACGAATAAAGGTTCTGATATTTGGATAAGAAAGGGTAATTCTATTGTCACAATAGATTGGAGAATTCCATCCGGAAGCCCAAGTAAAAGGAGCGTTTGGTTGAAGTTTTACTGCTTTAACTTGTAACAGAAATTCGGCTACCTTTAGGGCTTTATCGTTATTAACTATCATAGCGGCCCAAATGTACGAAGTTTTTATAGACGACAGAAAGGTAATTTTTACACAAAAAAGAGGTGATATTAACGGGGTAGATCAATTTAAAGAGTTGACGGACCCTTATGTTGATTATCTTATGCCACTTGTGAAAATGGCAAAACCATTTGATCAACTAACTATTGAATTGGATCATTTGCACAATGATTTCGAGACAATCTTTTCAATACATGATAAGGTAGATGCGGCTGGAGGAATTGTCAGGGCAGAAGATAAAAGTCTCTTTATCTTTCGGAATGGTAAGTGGGATATTCCAAAGGGTAAAGTTGATGATGGAGAGGAGATAAAGGAAACAGCAATTCGTGAAATCGAAGAAGAATGTGGTATTACCGAGCTGGAAATTCGCTCCAAGATCTGCGAAACCCTGCACACGTATGATTATCATGGAATACCAACAATAAAGAAAACGTACTGGTATTATTTAACTACAAATAATATAAAGAAGGGCTTTCCTCAAGTTGAAGAAGGAATTACTGAAGTAAGCTGGATAGGTGATTCAGAACTGGAAATTGTTCGATCAAATACGTTCTTTACCATCGACCACGTTCTTTCTAAATATCAAGTACTGAAGAAATAATTTTTTGTTAAAACTCATTTTTGGTAAAACTTTTGTTGTAATCTTACCAAACAAAATAATTTAACATGAAAACATTATTCGTTGCCTTGGTAGTTTTACTTGCAACTCCGTCATTTGCTCAGGAAACAGTTGTAAAAGAAACAAAGAAAGAAGTGAAGAAGCCTGCTAAAGGACTTACGTTTACAAAATTGGAAATCGTTAGAAATGATATTCCTTATGGGTCGGATGAGTCATTTATTTTTGAATTCAAAAATGATTCTAAAATTCCAGCGATCATTCAAGGAGTTCAGACCAGTTGTGGTTGTACAGCTGCTGAAAAGCCATCTGAGCCAATCAAACCGGGTAAGAAATCGAAGATCGTAGTAAAGTATGACACAAAACGAGTAGGTAACTTTACGAAAACGATCACAGTTACGTCAAATGTTTCAGAACCAATAGTTCTTACGATTAAAGGGACTGTTCTTCCTCAGGAAACGAAGGAATAAAACATTTCGAAATATAATTGAGAAGGTGGGAAATCCCACCTTTTTTTTGCGAGTGCATTTTTGTTTACCCTTTTCAATTCAAATATTTTAAGTAAAAATTACTATATTGATTTAAAAAAAATTATGAAAACTGTGTTTTTTCTCTCGTTCTTCATTTATTCGTCGGCTCTTTTTTCTCAAATTCCGATTACAAGTGAACTGATAGATTGCATGTCTGGTAAGAAAGTCAAAGGTTATGTATGTCTCTGTGAAAGAAACGATTTTGGTAATTTCCAATCTGTCAAGAAGTACAAATTGGTTCTCAAATTTGGATGCAAAAAAAAAATTTAATACCTCAATCTTTAGAAACGGAGACACTATTCAATAGGCCAAATCCGCAGAAGAATGGGTGAAGGCAGGTTCAGAAAAAAAAACGATTTGGAGTTATTACGAAAATGATTCTTCAATTGACTCTAGTTATGGTAAATTATACAATTGGTATGCTGTTAATGACCCACGCGGAATAGCACCAGAGGGATATCATATACCATCCAATGATGAATGGAATACCTTAATTGTTTTTCTTGGCACCTCAGACTTCGCAGTTCTAATGCTGAAAAGTACCTCAGGATGGGAGAAAGACGGAAATGGCTCTGAAAATGATGGATTTTTAGGGCTTCCTGGTGGCTTAAGAATGGCTGATGGTTCTTTTGATCAGTTTGGAAGTTTAAGTTATTGGTGGAGTAGTAGCTCGATCAATGAATTTACAGCATCTTTTAGTTACTTGAATTTTGAAAATAATAACGTGTTCTCATTCAATTTTCTTAAGATTTATCGACTTTCTATTCGATGCATAAAAGATTGATTTGAATCACTTTTATTGTCGCTCTTATTATTTAATGTTATGTCCAAATAAATCTAAGAATTATGTTCTAAAATGACCTTCCCAGAACTCATAAACAATTAGCTGCGGTACCCAACTTAAAAGGACACAATAAAAATAAATGTTTTGATCTGGAATGAAAAATTCGAACGCAATAAACATATTGATCCGCAACCAAATGGCACTTGTCAGCAAAATATAAAAACGTTTCATCCAGATAGAGTGGGTCAACTGATCACCAGAGCGGATTTTTTTCCAGCCACTTATTATAGACATCAGACTGAGGGATGTGAGCGCGATGAATAAAACGGAAGATTTTGTTCCTGAAGAATTTAAAAAGCTCAATATGAACCCTGTAGGAATGAGAAGAATAATACCTATAAACAGGGTTATTTTTCCAAGTTTTCTATGAAAATTAGGCCATTTGTGTTCTATTCTTCCAAAGATTAAAATACTAGTTAATAGAATTAGTATGAAGGCCGAAAATCCATGCAATCCAATTGTCCAGCGCATCAAATTCAATTGATGATCAGGAACTAAAAGAAGATACCCTGTCTTCTCAGGTCGATGTAAATAGCTCATCGCTCCGAACAAAATCAGTCCGGAAATACCTAGTATTATAATCGAAATAATCTTTTTATCCTGCCCAGACAACAACTCTTCTTTGAGGTTTTAATTCAGACTCCTTTGTGGACCTTAGGGTCTTTTCCATATTTTGAAGAAAATAAATGTTCTGCTTTTCGATAGGTGTCAGGAGATGATCAACATTTTTAGAGACAGGTTTATACCATGAAAGTGATCTAAAATGTGAGTTGATCTTAGGATCACTAAACAGACAGCCGTGTCTGGCATAGATTTCATTGATCACGTAACGAATATCATTCGCAGTTAAATGATTGTATTCAACAACCCAGCCATCGTATCCGTCATCCTCCCAATCACTGAAATTTGGTGAAACGGGGAATTTTGTAATGTTATTGATGTGTTGATCATTCTTCAAAAAACAACCTTTTAAATCTTTTTCTGATAGTTTTTTAACGCTCGCCATTGGGAACAAGCATCCAGCATAAAGTGGAGTAATTGTGCCATTATCATTTATTTTGTAATAATTATACATGGTCATAGCGATAAACAAAGAGTCCATTCCCTTTTTGGCATATTCGTTATCGTTAAAAATCCAGTATTGAATTTCGGCTATTGAATCGCCAATGAATGAAAAAGTATTCTCTCCGCATTCACTGCATTTGTTCTGCAGACTATAGTCAGAGAATTCATTCAGCTTTACTTTTTTCTTCACTGTGTTTTTCTTGTCGATAGATACTAGGTATTGTTCTTCAGTCATCCAGCCACGACCATCTACCCCCCTTTCATAAAATGAATAGAGTAGTGCGGTGTTGTTCTTTTTATTTGTCTTGGCTAGTACTTTATTCGCTTTCAATTCTTCGATTCCAAGGGAAGAATCCTTTAACATAACCCCTGTAACAAATTGTGGAACCACTCCAAGAGAATAGAGGAACGACGGGCTGACATATAAACCGGCATAATTCTCTTCCTTATATTCATCATTGAATAATTCCGTATTTATCCAAAGACCAAAATCTTCTGATTGAACGTCAATTTTTAGATTGGGCAACAATGATCTGTATCCTGGAAATTCCTCTTCATTAATTTTTTTAACTGTACCGTCATCGTATAATTTTTCATAGAGATCACCTTTTTTGCCAATTGCCAGGTAACCCATAATTTGACTAGGAAAGATTTGATCATATGTTGATCCTACAAAACGCTTATTCAAATAGTCAAAAAGCTGGTATCCCTTTGTGTCTTTGACTTCAACGTATCCATAGGCAATTTGACCTGGATTCCCGATTTTTGAATATTCATTGGGCAGTAGGGTGTCACCGTCCGATCCTACCAATCCAAACTTTAAAGTATTGAGTACTTTGGAATCATGCAGGGAGTAGAGATCAAATTTTTTATTGGCAGATACGAATAGGTTTCCATCTTGAGTTATACATAAGAAGGGAAGGTGTTTATGTTTTTTACTAGCCCTCTGGAAATCTGCAAGTGCAGAATTGGGGAGATTTACACCGGGTCTGGAAAAAGTAACCGGTTCTCTTGGCGATTGATCTTCAGGTTTACTATTTTCAACTTTGACTTTCTTGGTCTTTTTTCCGTTGCTCTTGTTGTCACAAGAGGAAACGACAATTGAGATCATTGCAATTATTACAAAGAATACCCTCATTTCTGCTGATCTATTTTTTGGTTAACACCGTAGCACTTGCTTGTGCGGTTGGCATAATGACAATATCATTTATGGTAACGTGCGATGGTCTGCTTGCAACAAACCAAACTGTTTCCGCTATATCCTGAGCGACAAGTGGATCGTAACCATCGTATACTGAATCTGCAGTTTTCTGGTCACCCTTGAATCGAACGATGGAGAATTCTGTTTCAGCAGCCCCAGGAGCAATGTTCGTGACCTTTATCCCATACTCTATCAGATCGATTCGCATAGCTCTTGAAAGGGCATCAACTGCATGTTTTGAAGCACAATACACATTTCCTCCGGGATAGACTTCCTTTCCTGCAATACTGGCGATATTTATGATCTGACGACCCGGTTGAAGTTTTAGATATGGAACAACAGCTTTTGTAACGTAAAGTAGTCCCTTGACATTCGTATCTATCATTCGATTCCAGTCATCTGTAATACCTGAATCAATTGGACCCCTGCCAACTGCTAGGCCAGCATTATTGATGAGAATACTGATATTATTTTTGATCGGATCGGGCAAAGATATGACAGCTTTGTTCACCATTTGTTCATCACGAACATCCATAACAAGAGACTGGACATCCACTTTATACTTTTCTTTCAGCTCATTCTGAAGAGAAAGAAGACGGTCCTCTCTTCTTCCGGTAATGATCAATGGATACCCTTTTGATGCAAATAGACGAGCGCATGCTGCTCCGAAACCCGATGTCGCACCAGTAATGAAAACATAATCATTCATGTCTGAATATTTTTTTAGGATCAACGATAATGCAAGCCGCTAATACAAGAGCCAGCTGGGCCGGAAATCTGTATCTCGCAATTGCTCCAATTACAGGTGTTGTCCACCCGATTAAAAGGAACAATGCCAGGGCAAAAACAATAAGAGAAAAATAGATATTTTTTTCATCAAATGAGAGCGATCTCCTCCGTAGAATTGAAAATGCAAACAGAAAGAAGATCAACCAAAGTTCAATAAACGATGGGAATTTAAGCCAGCTGCCTTTATCTGTAGGGAAAGGTCTTAGTATGCTAAAAGAGAATGCTTCCGGTATGTTTTTGATCATTTGAGCCGGATCTTCAAGTATAAGTGTCGGTTCAATATAGCTTTCACAACCTACCGAATGAAAGGCTAGCTTCCATGGTGTGGTGTTCGGTTTTAGCTTTACCGGTATTGGTCTTTTAACCTTTCCAAAATAAATGACATACGCATCTGTTGGTTCGGTCAGATAGACATCGCCATTATCATAGCGGAGTAGTTTATTCTGATCAGGAGTAAAATAATAGTAAAGTGAATCACTTAAAACATGGATCCCTCCTTTTCCAACATTGTTGAAGTCAAACTGTTTCCTGGAGATGTAAGTCACTGTATTTTTTCCAAGCGAAGGAATAACTACAAAAGCTCCTGTTATGATCAGAAGAAAGCCTATGGAAGCGATCATTACCCTTCCTCGGGAAATGTATTTGAATATCAGATAAAACAGAAAGGCGGGTATGGCACAAAAAAGGATATAAGGTTTGAACATAAAACTTAAAAGAAGTCCAAGTGAACCGAAAAAAATTTTCCTGACAATAGACATTGAATTGTCTATAATGGCTCTTAAGAGCAAGGTGATACCGAGAAACATGAATGGTTCTTTAAGTATTCCTGACGTCCAGAAAAGAGTACTCGGCACAAGAATAAGGATCCAGAAGAAAAGTACTGGAGAAAGTGAAGTTAACTTTTTGAAGGTTAAATACAGCTGTTTTGTTGACAGCAACGATACTGCGGCTATAATTAGCATGTGCACCGTTTCACGATGAAAAGAGATAAAATGGATCAGACTATGTACACGAAGCACATTTTTTGAATCATTGATCAGGGTTAGATTACCAACATCCCAGTGATTGGTTTGGGATAAGTAATGATGTATGATCTCTTTAGATTCACCAATTCCAGTCAGAAGTTTGAGATAATCAATTGGAGATATACTAAAAACATCAAAAAGGATCCGGCTTTCTCTCATAAAGGCCCCTGCGTCAGCAGAAAGTGCTCCTCTGCCGTAAAGGACAGAATAAACGAAAATGAAAAAAATACCGGCTAAAACTTTTATTAGATAGGCAAATGAAAAAGTCCAATTCCCTAAATCTTTAATTTTCAGGATACCAATATATCTGAATGCCACGAAGATGAGCAGGAAAATGAAGATATCGTAAAAGATCACACTATCAATTTGTCGTAAAAATAGAAATAACTACGGATTGATTGTGGTCAATTTGTCTTTGATTCAGGTCATTCTGTCAGTAAAATGACCATGGCACAAAGATTGAAAAATGATATCACAAATTGAAATTATTATGAGAACAGGGCAGATCAACGTGCAAACGGAAAATATCTTTCCGATCATTAAAAAGTTTCTTTATTCAGACCATGAGATCTTTTTAAGAGAATTGGTTTCAAACGCTGTAGATGCGAGTCAGAAACTTAAAGTTCTGGCAAAAAATGGTGAGTTTAAAGGAGATCTTGGTGAATTGAAAGTGGAAGTAATTCTCGATAAGGAGAATAAAATGCTGACGATCAGAGATCGAGGGATTGGTATGACAGCTGATGAGATCGATAAGTACATTAATCAGATCGCTTTTTCTGGTGCCGAAGAATTTGTACAACAGTATAAAGGAAAAGAAGGTGCTGAACAGATCATTGGTCATTTTGGACTAGGATTCTATTCTGCATTTATGGTTGCAGAGAAGGTTCAGATCCGAACCTTATCAAGACATGAAGGGTCTCAGGCAGTGCAATGGGAAAGCAACGGTTCTCCGGAATATACCATTTCAGAAATCGAAAAAGATGATCGAGGAACGGATATTGTTCTGTACATCGCAGAAGATTCAATGGAATTTCTTGAGAAATCAAGAGTTGAAGGGATCCTGACAAAGTATTGTAAGTTTTTACCAGTTCCGGTTTTCTTTGGAAATAAAACTGAATACATTGATTCACCCGAAGGTGAAAAAGATGAAAATGGTAAATTGAAGAGGGTAGCAGTCGAAGTTCCTAATCAGATCAACAACACAGCTCCGGCGTGGACAAAGGCTCCTGTCGATCTTAAAGATGAGGATTACGCAACGTTCTATAGGGAGCTTTACCCAATGACTTTCGAGGATCCATTGTTTCATATTCATTTGAATGTAGATTATCCATTCAATTTGACAGGAATACTTTACTTCCCAAAGATCAAGGAGAACGTTGAGGTTCAAAGAAATAAGATCAATCTTTATTCAAACCAGGTCTTTATTACAGATAGCGTTGAAGAAATCGTTCCTGAATTCCTTACGTTACTTCATGGTGTAATTGATTCTCCTGATATTCCCTTAAATGTTTCTAGGTCTTATTTGCAATCCGATGGAAATGTCAAGAAGATTTCATCGCACATTACCAAAAAGGTAGCGGATAAACTTTCTGACATGTTCAAGAAGGATCGCGCAGATTTTGAGTCAAAATGGGAAGATCTTCAAATTTTCATTCAGTATGGAACATTATCGGATGAAAAATTTGCTGAAAAAGCGAAAGGATTCTCCCTTGTCAAAAGCAGTGACGGAGTTTATTCAACTATTGAAGAATATAAAGAAAAGATTAAAGCGCTGCAGACCGATAAAGACGGAAAGACGGTTGTATTATATACGAATGATGCCGAGGGTCATTTCAGCTTTGTGAAAAAAGCCAAAGACAGAGGTTACGATGTTCTTATTCTGGATGGTCCTCTTGTGCCTCACTGGATCGCAAAGCTTGAACAGGAGATTGATAACATTAGTTTTACAAGAGTAGATTCAGATTCTCTGGATAATCTGATCAAGAAGTCGGACGAAATTCCTAGTAAACTTTCGAAGGAAGAAGAAGAGAAACTAAAGCCTCTTTTTGAAAATGCCTTGAACAAGGAGAAATATACTGTGAAGGTAGAAAGCATGAGTGAAGATGAGGCGCCTCTGATCATTACTCAACCTGAGTTTATCAGAAGAATGATGGAGCAGCAGCGTTTAGGTGGAGGAGGTTTCTACGGAGCATTCCCGGAGATGTATAATGTTCAGGTAAATGCGAATCACCCTAAAGTCGGTATGATACTTTCAAAGTCAGAAGAGGATCAATCTGAAATGGTGAAACAGCTTGTCGATCTGACATTACTTTCACAAGGTATGTTAAAAGGAGAGGCATTAAATTCCTTCATTGAAAGGAACATAGAACATTTACAATAACTTCGCAGGGGTCATGACCCCTGTTAATTTTTATATCAGTTGTTTAAGTGGATTATAGGTATTGGTAGCTACTTTCTATTTGGAAGAAGCTTATTCATGGGGTTGATCGGGTTCATCGTCGGTTCTTTCATTGATAATTACCAGCAGGTTATGGCGAGAGCCTCTAGAGAAGGAGGAAGGAGAATGTCTTCTGAAGACCTTTTCAATTATTATCAGCAAAGAACAGCTGTAAGCGATGTGGCTACTATGTTGATGGCGCTTTCGGCAGCTGTAATGAAGGCGGATGGGAAAGTTGTGAAATCTGAGCTTGACTACGTCAAAAACTTTTTTGCTCGTCAGTTTGGTCCACAATTCAATAGAGAGCATCTTCAAACCCTCAAAAGATTTCTTGATTCAGGACAAATACCATTAGATCAGATCTGTTCAGATATTCGAATGAGAATGCAGCCTGAAGTTCGGGTTCAGCTGATTCACTATTTGTTTGGGATTGCAAAAGCTGATGGTCACGTTTCTGACACAGAGATCAATGTAATCCACGATCTTTCCAGGAAGATGGGGATTCCGGAGGTGGAATTTGAGAGTGTTAAGAACATGTTCTACAGAGACACGAATTCAGATTATCGTGTACTTGGAATTGAACCAGATGCCTCTGATGACGAGATCAAGAAAGCTTACCGACAGATGGCAATTAAATTTCACCCGGATAAAGTCGCACAGATGGGTGAAGAATACCAACAAGGAGCCAAAGAGAAATTCCAGAAAATTCAGGATTCCTATGAGGCGATCAAGAAGCAACGCGGCTTCAAATGATCATTCTGATTTTCCGATAAGAAACATTGCTGGTATCTTGGCAAGATCATATGCATTCTCTCGCCAGTTTTTCACCGACATAGTTCTTATTCGCTGATCCAGCAACGTAAGATTTGATGCAATGCACAATTCAGTTGGATCTGCAAGTTCATTAAGGAGGTCGTCCAAAACATTCATGTTCCTGAAAGGAGTATCCATGAAAATGTGCGTATGTCCATGTCTCCTGCTATCCGCTTCAAAATCCTTGAGTGATTTAATTCTGTCTTTTCGTTCTTTCGGTAAATAGCCGTGAAATGTGAACTTTTGTCCTGAGAATCCACTTCCGATAAGAGCCAAAAGAATAGATGAAGGTCCAACCAGAGGAGAGACTTCTATACCCTCCTCATGAGCCATCGCAACCAATACTGCGCCAGGATCCGCAATTCCGGGACAACCTGCCTCAGAGATGATTCCAACATCAATTCCCTTTTTCAATTGTTGGATTAGAAAATAAAGAGAAGGTTTTTCAGTTCTTTTGTTCAGTTCAATGAATGTAGACGAATCTATAGGAAACTCTCTGTCCATTTTACGAAGTAATCTTCTGGCTGAACGTAGCTCTTCGACAGCAAAAAATCTGATTTTTGTGCTTGTATCGATAACTTCCTGAGGAAGTATGTTAGATAGTGTCTCGCCACCTAATGTATTCGGTATTAAATAGAGTTTTCCTCTCACTTTGTTATTTGTTTGATGATGATGTCTGTTGCTTGATCCAGCATCGTATATACTTCAATAAATCCTTGTTCTCCACCGTAATATGGATCGGGTACTTCTTTGTCTTGTCCAGGATACAATTCGTTTAGAATTAGCTTCACTTTTTGTCGATCTGATTCACTTTCAGCAAGACTTAAAATGTTCTTCAAATTACTCTTGTCCATCGCATAGATTAGATCGAAATCTTTAAAGTCTTGTCGCGAAAATTGGCGTGAACGAAGACCTTCTATGTCAACACCGAAGGACCTAGCAGTTTGTCTCATTCTTGGATCTGGTTTTTCACCAATGTGATATCCCGCTGTACCGGCTGAATCTACGGCCACAGCTAGATTCAGATCGTTTACTTTCTTTCGCAGTATTCCATCAGCCATTGGTGACCGACAAATGTTTCCAAGACAAACCATTAGAATTTTCATTTGGCAAAATTATGAAACTAACTGACTTGGACGCGTTACTAATAAGTTTGAACGGAATATTCATTGGAAAGTACCGTATATTCATTTGTTATCACATTTAAAGTTTTTTTATGGTAAAAACCCCAACCATTCGTTAAATTAAACGTTATATACTTGAACAGTTTAACTAAAAACCAACAAAATGAGACAGCTAAAAATCACAAAGCAGGTCACAAACAGAGAGACAGCTTCTCTGGATAAGTACTTGCAGGAAATTGGTCGGGTAGATCTGATAACAGCTGATGAGGAGGTAGAATTGGCAAGACGTATTCGTGAAGGAGACCGTTTAGCATTGGAGCGATTGACAAAAGCAAATTTACGATTTGTGGTTTCTGTCTCTAAACAATATCAGAATCAGGGTCTTTCGCTACCAGATCTTATCAATGAAGGAAATCTTGGATTGATCAAGGCAGCCGAAAGATTTGATGAAACTAGAGGTTTTAAATTTATTTCATACGCCGTTTGGTGGATCAGACAATCGATCCTTCAAGCGTTGGCAGAACAAGCCAGAATTGTGCGTTTACCTTTGAATAAAATCGGTACAATCAATAAGATCAACCGCGCCTTTTCTGAACTTGAACAGCAATTTGAGAGACCGCCTTCAGCGGAAGAATTGGCAGAATACCTTGAGTGTTCGACAGAAGAGGTGAAGCAATCCCTTTCGAATTCTGGTCGTCACGTATCAATGGATGCACCATTGGTGGATGGTGATGAAAGTTCATCGAGCATGTACGATGTATTGCTCAATGATTCATTGCCTGGACCGGATAAAGAACTGGTTGTAGAATCACTTAGAAAGGACATCGAACGATCATTATCTACGCTCACCCAACGTGAAGGCGATGTAGTTCGTTTGTATTATGGATTGAACGGAAAACATCCAATGACTCTTGAAGAGATTGGTGAAAGATTCGATCTGACTCGCGAAAGAGTAAGACAAATTAAAGAAAAAGCAATTCGAAGATTGAAGCATACTTCCCGAAGCCGGATGTTAAAATCATACCTAGGTTAAGCGGGATCAACGTCTACGATCATTCGAATCGATTTGTTTAAAGGAACGCCATAGAAAGCATCAATAAGTTGCTGAAGGCGTTCCTTTATTTTTTTATCCGATAGATCCCTTTCGATCTTAAGCATTACATTTTTCTGATAAAGATTATTGATCCTTCTGATCAATGGGTAATCCGGACCAAGGACTCTTTCGTTAAACACCTTTCTGAGTTCAAGCGCAAAAGAATTGGTAACACTATCCAGTAAGTCGGGGTCTTTATGTTTTAAAGTAATATTGATGACCTTATAGAACGGTGGGTAATGAAAATTTCTTCGTTCGAGAATTTCACTTTCATAAAATCCTATAAAATCATGGTCGATCACTTTACGGATCACCCAGTTTTCTGGATCACCAGATTGAATAATAACTTGGCCTCTTTTATGTTTTCTACCGGCTCTACCTGCAACCTGGGTCATTAACTGAAAAGAACGCTCCAAAGCTCTGAAATCAGGTCTGTTCAGCAACATGTCGGCATCAAGAATTCCCACAAGACTAACATTGTCAAAGTCCAATCCTTTGGTGACCATTTGAGTTCCGATCAAAATATCCACTTTCCCATCAGAAAAGTCCTGAATGATATTTTCATAGGCATTCTTCGATCTAGTGCTGTCAAGATCCATTCGTTGTATGATCTTGTCCGGGAAAATAAGTTGAAGCTCATCCTCTATCTTTTCCGTCCCGAAACCGATCATCTTGAGGCGGTTACTTCCACAGGCAGAGCATGTTCCCATTGGTGGAGTGATACTGCTGCAATAATGACATTTGAGCGTGTTCGAATGTTTGTGATAGGTGAGACTCACATCACAATTCTTGCATTTTGGCGTCCAATTACAGATCTCACATGACCAAAGTGGTGTATAACCTCTTCTATTCTGGAATAGAATGATCTGTTCATTGTTGTTCAATGCATTTTTCATGTGTTCAAGCAGAAAAGAAGAATAATGAGACTCCATTGTTTTTTGTCTTCTTTCCTTTTTGATATCTGCTACAAATACCTCTGGGAGTGTTATATCACCGTATCTGGAATTGAGCTCAACCAAACCGTATTTTCCGTTTTTGGCATTGAAATAACTTTCCATTGAAGGAGTAGCTGATCCGAGAAGGACCTTTGCCTTGTGCATTGCGCCCAGCACAATGGCCGTATCTCTTGCATTGTAACGTGGTGAAGGATCATACTGCTTGAATGTGTTTTCATGTTCCTCGTCCACTATTATTAGGCCCAAATCCTTAAACGGCAAGAAAACAGATGATCTCGCTCCTAGAATTATTCTGAATCGATCTTGGTTATTATTTAATACGTGATTCCAGATTTCAACACGCTCGTTTTGATTGAACTTTGAATGATAAACTCCTATCTGTTCACCGAAATACTTAGAAAGTCGTTGAATTAATTGTGTTGTAAGGGCTATTTCAGGTAAAAGAAATAATATTTGTTTACCTAAGTCTAACTGTTGTTGGATGAGTTGGACATAGATCTCGGTTTTTCCTGAACCGGTTACGCCATGTAGCAAAACTGTATTTGTCCTCTCAAAATTACTTTCGATCTGCTCAAGCGCATGTTGTTGTTCCTTACTTAATGGTTTAAAGACATCCGTAGAATCAATGGAATCATTAAATCTTCCAATCTCGTACTTTTCGGAAAGGACGAATCCATTCTTTTCAAGAGTTCTCAAGGTAGAGTCGGAGACACCTGATTGACTGAGTTCTTTCTTCATTACTGGGATCATTGATGATCCTTCATAACGACCCATGTCCAAAAGTTTTAATAGAGCCTCTGCCTGTTTTTGACCACTCTTTTTTGTTTCCAGACTCTGAAGAAGTTCATTGATGGCCTCTTCTTTTAAAAACACATCATTGAGTTTATAGAAGACAGCTGTTTTTGGGCTGAATCTTTGATTCAGTTCTTCAACAGAAATGATCATTCGTTTATCGATCATCTGCTTGATGATCGGCTGTATGGTTTTGATCCCAATGATTTCAGAGATTTCCTTCAGATCAAGCGATTCTCTCGTCTCAAGTACTTCGATGATTGTTTCTTCTCGTTCGGTCAATGCTTTTCCATTGATCTCGAAATCAGGATGCAGAACGATCTTTGTTTCGCTTGCCAGTTTGAAATTTGCAGGGAGCGCTGCATTCATGACATCTCCAATTGGAGACATATAGTAGGATGACATCCATTCCCACAATTTGTATTGCTCAAGGGTTATAATGGCTTGATCATCTAAAAGATGTTCGATGTACTTAGCTTGATAGTTTTCAGGTATTTTCTCGTGCACTGAAACCACGATACCGGTTAGCAGTTTTCCTTTGCCGAATGGAACAATTAATCGAATCCCTGCGAAAATATGCTCATTCATTTCATATGGCACACGATACGTGAAAGTCTGCCTAATGGGAACTGGAAGAATGACATCAGCAAAAAGGGTCAAGCGTTCGGACATACCCTAAAATTAACAAGTAAACGAGAAAACAGAAAGTTCTGGAATAAACTTTACTGACAAGCGAAGGTTTGCGTTTGATCACCAGGGTGATTGCTGCAGAAATAAAGCAATCCAGTGATCGGTCCTGTACATAACTCTCTGGTGCTTTTCTGATCAATAGCTCTGATATAAGCTTGTGCAGCAGACACAAAGAATGGTTTCACAAACTTTAAGGTCTGTCTGGACGAGAAAATTCCGATTACTCGTCCCTCACCTTCAATGCTCAAATTCGTATAAGTTGGCTTACTTTGAGCCAAACTACTTGACGGTTTATTTACGGTCATGTAATTGTACAACTCTTCAGCACCCCCTGTTATGGTAACAGTGATCGAACCAAATGTTCTTCTATCAATCAACGGATCATTCGTGATATTAGACTTGATCAGATTGTAAAATGTCTGACCATTCGCTGAAAAAGTTTTTGAGGTTCCCGGAACAACTTCAGACTCTCCTAATGTCCATTTGAATGATTTTGGTGTTGATGACGCTCCTATGAATTCATTGAAAGAGATGTCAAGTGAAGCATTTACCACATAAGCATTTCCCGTTCCAACTGCAACGCTAGAAGAGGTATAAGAGCCAGGGTTATCAGCAAATTTAAATGTATAATTCTGACTAGAAGCGGTAGTTGACAGACCTGTAACGAGTTGCGTCTCTCCAGTAACAATAAGTTCACCATTGTTGATGTCAATATTCAATTTATATGTTGCGCTCGGGTTTAATGGTGATTGGTTGATCGTATGGAAATAATACATTTTCTGTTGAGGAGCATAGAATACTCCATTTTCATCCTTGTTATCGATGAGTGTGTCAGTCAAAGTCCACGTTCTGGTAAGCGCCCCATTCACATATTCTTTAATTGTCGCGTTGACGTCAGTAAAGTAACTTGAGTCAGGGATCTGAGCTATTTCATAGGCATTACCCGGACCAATAAACGCTCGGTTGATCTTCACATAATGAATAGAATCAGCTTGATCCAGAATACCATAAACTACAGCTGTTTCCTGAAAGTCACCGATTAACTCAACTTCTTCATTACAGGAGTTTAAAACGAATCCAAGAATGAAAAGGATAAAAGAATATTGGAGAAGAGATTTCATAGTTCTTTGTTAGATTTCAAATGTACTACAATTTGACAAATAATACATATGCGATGGCTGCATCATAACTACCGATAACTCAACGGATCGCCCTTTCATTGAAAAGAACATATCCATAACTCACCTGGAAAGCAAGTGGATTCGTTTGTTTAGGGAAGTAATTGACAGTTGCTCGAAGAGGTCCAAGAAATGAATGGTAGATGATCGATGCCGATGCAAGGAAAGTATCTCCTTTAAAAGGTTTTGAATAGGTCTGGGTACCGTCATCGTTATTGATCAACTGCACGAAAGGTTGAAATAGGTAACCATCGAAACGGAGATCTATATTCTTGGGAAATGAGAAAATGATATTTGTGCCGACTCCAATGTATTGAGGTGATCGGTATTCAGGGAGAAAGTACGTGTCAATGTCAGGGATCGGAGAAAAGCTTGTGAGGGCAAGTAATGTTGCTGTGTAGTTGGTGTAAAGTGATTGTGAATTGAAAACACCTTTACCGTGAATTCCAAAATGAAATGATTCCCTGTCAATAAGGAATGATCTGAATTCCATGTTTAAATTGATCCATTCATGAGATTTTCTCTGAGGCTCGATTTGCGATGAAGTGGAACCGGGAAAGCTCTCCTCAACGCCATTTACATATCTGGCCCTGAATTGGAAGAAGTGTCCAGAACTAGCAAATTGCTTTCGATTCAGCGTGTTTTGAACAAATTCCCAGGATACTGTTCCTCCACTGAAAATAGTGAAATCAGCAGTGTCTTTATTGGTGAAATTTTCCGTTTGATAATAGTCATCTTCAAGATTAACGAGCCTTAGGTCAAACGTACTTTTGATCGTATTTCCAATTGGGTGCTTGAGTTTCATTCCATAATACATTTCATTTTGTATCAGGAAAGAAGGCTTTACGTCTTCAAAAAAGGTCGCGAAACTTCTGAAATAATCCCATCTGTTCATAACGAAATAAATGGATCCTGAGATGGGGTAAATAGAAGGTAGCTCGAGAGAATACTCAGCTTTTGCAGAACCATAGAATTTCCCAAAATAAGATTCGGCATGTACAGATGATGCGAGTTTACCAATGCTTCGATAGGTGAGGCCTATATACCCTGTATTTACTGCACGGGATGAAAAATGACCGCCTACCTCAAGATTGAAATCCTTGGCTTTTCTTATCTCAAGATTCAGATCATAGGTGCTGTCTTGTTTCAGTTTAAGTGTTGGATAAATAAAATCGATCTGAGGAGTTGCATATAATCTGTAATATCTACGCTCAACCGTTTCCTTGTCAATGATCTCATTTTTTCTTGAACGAAGCATTGATTTTCGAGAATATTTAATGTCTTTCTTTCTGTAATAGTTGTTCGTGATCGAGCTGACGTACAAGGGTTGTATTTTTGATCTAAACTCAAGTCTCCTGGCTATGATCTCTTCTTTTGTTATTTTTTGTTCTAAATGCAATTCTATCGAATCCAGATACATGATTGCGGAGTTGTATCCATCCTCTATTGCTTTCTGTACTTCATTAAATCCAAAGGTCGAAACCTCTGTTTTTGGCTCAATGATCACACCAGCATCACAGGGTAGCGTGTATGTTTGGTAGAACACAAGCATATTTGTAACCTGAGAAATAAGACTTCCTTCATCTGGTGGAGCTGCATTGTAGGAGACATTACTTCCTATAATAAAATCCGGGTTGAAATCACTGTACATGACATCTGCAGGGAAGTTGTCATAGAGTCCACCGTCAAAAAGCAACACATCATTTATCCTGATTGGATTCAGATAAAAAGGAAAGGTCATTGATGCTCTGACCGCTTTGTTCAGATCTCCAGAACTAAAAACAACACTGCGCTTGTCTGCAATGTCAGAAGCTACGCAACGGAAAGGAACGAATAAACTATCGAAGTCATTTCCTGCACAAGCGCCAGCCATGCCTAAGTGTTTCAACATTTCAAAATCCAAAAATGAACTCGAAATAAAATTGGTAGGTAAGGATTTTCTGAGTACACTATCCTTTGAAAAGCTGAAATCGATCAGGGAAGCATTGACGTCTTGTTCTCTGTAAACAAAACGTTTTGAAGGGTCTACCTTCCCCTTGGTCATGAGCTGGAATGATTCGTCAAGAACATATGCTTCGATCTCTTGAGGACTTAGACCAATTGCATACAATGACCCGACTAGTGCACCAGCAGAAGTTCCAGTAATATAATCAATGGGAACACCTCGTTCTTCAAGAGCCTTTAGAACTCCAATATGTGCAAAACCTGCTGCACCACCTCCTGACAACACTAAACCTACTTTTTGCTGCCCAAAAGAAGCGGTTTGCAAAAGCAAGAAGAGTAAAAGTAAATAGGTTCGGTTTGGTTTCAAATGCTTTCTTTTGTACAAAAATAAGTTTTCATAGCGAATATGGCTAATGTATTAAACACCTCAGGAATCCTCACAATTACATTGAAAACATTTTTCGGATTGGAAAATGCGTTGAAGGAGGAATTGATAGAACTCGGATATAGTGATGTTATGGTCTTAAATAGAGCCGTTCAGATCAAAGGAACTTGGGAGGACGTTTATCGTCTAAACTTGTATTCAAGTTGTGCAATTTCTGTTTTGGTGACTTTAGCGAATTTCCGAATTCGAGATGATAAGGATCTTTATGACAAGTGCATGAAGATCGATTGGACTTCCATCTTTGATATTAAGAATAGTTTTGCGGTGAAAGGAGCAGTCTTTTCTACCTTATTCAAGAATACCCATTTCCCTTATCTTTTGGTGAAGGACGCTATCGTCGATACCTTTAGAAATAAAGTAGGTGACAGACCTGACATCAACATAAAGAGTCCTCAAGTAGTTTTTGACCTATATGTGAAAGAGAACGAAGTGACCATTGGGGTGAATACGAGTGGAGCGCCATTATTTCAAAGAGGCTATCGACAAAGTGCGGGAGAAGCTCCTTTGAATGAGGTGGTTGCGGCAGGAATGCTTCGCTTATCTGGCTGGGACCGGAAAAGTTATTTAATGGATCCTTTTTGCGGTTCAGGAACGATTCTGATTGAAGCTGGATTTCTGGCGACGGGATTACCATCACAAATGGAAAGACAGCATTTTGCATTTAAGAATCTAAAGAATTTTGATCGCGATGCATGGGGAAAAATTCAAGAAGGAATCAATCGAAAATTAACAGCACTGCCATGTAAAATACAGGGAGGCGACATTAGCGATGAAATGGTTCTAAAAGCAAGAAGAAACCTCAGAGGACTACCTTTTGGCCGATTCATTGAAATTTCGCCAACTTCATTTCAGGAATTTAAAAAAGCAGAATCTACAGGTACAATGATCTCGAATCCGCCGTATGGGGTTCGAATAGGGGAAGAAATTGAAGAATTATATGGAGAGCTGGGTACATGGATGAAACATGACATGCCTGGATTCAATTGCTGGGTGTTATCTGCAAGTAATGAAGGTTTCATAGCTATCGGATTGAAACCGGACAAAAAATTGAAATTGTTCAATGGAGATCTTGAATGTGAATTCAGAAAATATGTGATCTACGAGGGTAGCAAGAAAACAGCTGACAATTCAGAAATAAATTAAGAAAATAGCAACAAAAGAAAAGGCGCCTCAAGGGCGCCTTTCTTATTATCTTTTATCTAAGCTAACGTAGTCTCTTGGAGTAGCTCCGTTATAGATCTGTCTTGGACGACCGATCGGTTCTTTGTTAGCCCTCATTTCTTTCCACTGAGCAATCCATCCTGGTAGACGTCCAATTGCAAACATTACAGTGAACATATCCACTGGAATACCTAATGCACGGTAAATGATTCCTGAGTAGAAGTCAACATTCGGATAAAGATTTCTAGCCTTGAAGTACTCGTCCTCCAATGCTACTTTCTCCAATTTCTTCGCGATCTCAAGAACCGGATCATCAACTCCCAATGTACCTAGAACGTCGTCAGCAGCTTTCTTAATGATTCTCGCTCTTGGGTCAAAGTTCTTGTATACTCTATGTCCGAATCCCATCAATCTGAAAGGATCATCCTTATCTTTTGCTTTAAGAACGTACTTATCAACGTCGCCACCATCATTTTTGATCTGCTCTAACATTTCAAGTACCGCCTGGTTGGCTCCACCGTGAAGAGGTCCCCAAAGTGCAGAAACACCTGAAGAGATTGAAGCAAACAGTCCTGCATGAGAAGAACCAACCATTCTTACCGTTGAAGTAGAACAGTTCTGCTCGTGGTCCGCGTGAAGAATGAATAACTTATCCAAAGCAGAAACGATCTTCGGGTCAATGTTATAAGGACCAGTAGGTAACTCAAACATCAAACGAAGGAAATTATCGACGTATCCTTTTGTGTTATCGTAATAATTCAAAGGATAACCCATACTCTTTCTGTATGTCCATGTTGCGATCACAATGAACTTGGCCATTGTCTTACAGATCGCATCATACATCTCCTTTTCGTTATTCACGTTAACAGCCTTAGGGTTAAATGCTGTTAATGCACTTGTAAGCGAAGAAAGAACTCCCATCGGATGTGCCGTTTTTGGGAATCCGTCAAGGATATTTTTCATTTCTTCATTCACAAGGGTGTATTTGCGAATGTCGTTTTCAAATTTGGTCAATTGCGCCTTTGAAGGCAATTCTCCGAAGATCAATAAATAGGATACTTCAAGGAATGTTGATTGCTCAGCTAATGATTCGATTGAATAACCGCGATAATGTAGAATTCCATTCTCACCATCAAGGTATGTAATGTTACTTGAACATGCTCCTGTATTTTTGTATCCAGGATCCATAGTAATGTAACCGGTAAGGTCTCTTAGCTTACCAATGTCGATCGCTTTTTCATTTTCAGTTCCTTCGATCACAGGAAATTCATAAGAATTGTCTCCAATGACAAGTTTTACAGTTTCGCTCATGGCTTAATTTAAATTGTGTTATTCAATCGTTATCGGTCGCCTAAGTTAATGTTTAGGATATATTATATCAAGAGATACGGGAAAAATATTTTGAAAGGTCATTAAAGATTTTCCATAGTAAAGTTCAGCATCATTCTGAATAAATGATTTCGAGTATTTCCACCATAAATCCCGTGGTTTTTGTTAGGGTAGATGAAATGTTCAAAATCCTTGTCTGCAGCAACCATTGCATTGATCATTTCCATGGTGTTTTGATAATGAACGTTATCATCTCCAGATCCATGAATCAACAAGTATTTTCCTTTTAAAAGCTTTGCGAAATTCACAGGAGAATTTTCCTCATATCCATTCGGGTTTTCTTCCGGAGTTCGCATAAACCTTTCCGTATAAATGTTGTCATAGAATTTCCAGTTGGTTACTGGAGCTACAGCGATCGCTGCTTTAAATACGTCTGCTCCTTTCGTAATACAAAGAGATGACATAAACCCACCATAACTCCAACCCTGAATACCGATTCTCGCCGGATCGATATACGATTGTTTTTGAAGGTATTTCGCAGCATCAATGAAATCTTCAGTTTCCAGCTTTCCTAATTGTAAGTAGGTTGATTTCTTGAATTCAGCACCTCTGTACATCGTTCCTCTTGGATCAACTGAAACAACGATGTATCCTTTTTGGGCCAACAACTGATGATACATCAAGTTCATTCCGCCCCAGCTATCGATCACTTCATTGTGCCCTGGACCGCCATATACGATCATGTAAACTGGGTATTTTTTAGCTGGATCGAAATTAGCTGGTTTCAACATCCAGGCGTTCAATGATCTGCCCTCCAGCTCCAAGGTAAAGAATTCCTTTTTTCCTAAAGTATATGATGATAGTTTTTCATTCAATGCTGAGTTATCTTGAAGGACCGCAAGTTCTTTTCCTGCGTTGTCGCATAGGGTTGAAACCGGAGGTCTGTTGGCGTCCGAATATGTTTTTACGAAATAATTCATTCCATTCGTAAATTCAGCATCGTTATAGCCATGATCTGATGAGATCAGTGTTTTGTTGCTTCCGTCTACTCTGATCTTTGAAATGGTTTTTGATATCGTTCCGAATTCGGCTGAACTGAAATAGATATTTTCATTCTTTGTATCAATTCCGTGCAACTCGATCACATCCCAGCTTCCTTTTGTGATTTGTGTAGTACTTCCATCAAACCCAACCTTATAAATATGATTGTAACCGTCCTTTTCACTTGTTCGGATCAATGATTTTCCATCATTCAGGATCAACAGATTATCATCAATTTCCACGTACGCTTTATCAATTTCTTCATGGAATACTTTTGAAACTGGTTTTTTAGCTGATGTATTAATGATGTGATATTTTACGTGATTTTGATGTCTGTTGAGGGTTTGCACGATCAGTTGATTGTCAATTGGCGAATAGGTCAAACGCGGAATGTACTCGTATTCACCAAGATTGATATTCGAAACCTTACCTTTTGAAACGGATACAGTATGAAGCGTAACCTTAGAATTTTCTTCGCCTGCTTTTGGATATTTGAACGTATATTCTTCCGGATAAAGTTCATTCTTATAGTAAGTCATCGTGAATTCTTTCACCTTCTTCTCATTGAACCTTAAAAAGGCAATCGTTTTACTGTCCGGAGACCAGTCATAAGCTTTCGTAAGTGCGAATTCCTCTTCATACACCCAATCTGTAGTACCATTGATAACTTTGTTCTTCTTTCCATCTTCTGTAAGCTGCTTGACTTTACCAGAAGCCAGGTCCTTCACAAAAAGATCATTTTTATAGATGTATGAAACCTTCATCCCATCCGGCGAATACTCTGCTAATGTTTGTGGACTATGCTCAGTATCTAATGGTTCTATCTTTTTGGTTTTCATGTCCATCAGGTAGTGAACGGCATTGTAGCTTCTTCTGTAGATGCTTGTCTCTTCTGTGATCAATAAGATTTTTGATTCGTCTTCATTAAATTGATAATCAGAAACATCAATGCTTTTTCCGTTATAGATCAGTTCTTCCGACTTCACCAGCACATCTCCACTTCCCGCATAATCCGTGATCTTATGCTTGGTGATGCTCTGTTTTCCTTTGTCTTCGGTAAGTTTCGTGAAGTGGATCCCGTCGTTCATCCCATTAAATCCACTCACTCCTTGAGAGTAGAATTCATATTTTTTCCAGATGGATTCAACCGTTAACTCCTTTTGGGCAGTTAAAGGGTGAATGATCATCCCCAGAATGAAGAAAAATAGAGCCTTTTGCATAGTATACTTTTTATTGTAAAAATAGAAATGATTGCATTGAACACTTAGGAATCGTGAAAAACCTTTTCCCAATGTTAACAATTTCATAAAGAATGGTTGAGTAGAATGTCCTACATTTGTGCAAAATTCTTTCTTGTTGTCCTTGAGGCTATTCAATTGAGCTGAAACCGGGAAAGAATAAGAATGAGAGAGCAATGAGCAAGTAAATGTCTTTCAAGAGATACAGCAGTGCGTTGAATTTATCAATAGTATACGTGCACAGCTATATCCCAACTTTGCATCCTTTTCGTTCGGTATCCAATGTAATTTTTCGATCAATCTATAATCTAAATTAATCCAATGAAAAAAGTTTTACTTTTCCTATCTACATTATTGACCGGGTTTACTTTCGGTCAGACAGCCGACTGTTCTGAATTATTTATTTCAGAGTACGTTGAAGGATGGTCTAACAACAAAGCGTTAGAGATTTACAATCCTACAGCCAATTCAATTGATTTGAGTCAGTATTTCGTAGCGAGATACAACAACGGTTCAACTTCTAATACTTCTGGTGCTACGGCTTCTATTGCGATCCAGTTGACTGGAACCATTGCTCCTTACAGCACTCATGTTGGGGTTCTTGATAAAAGAGATCCGATGGGAACTGGACAGGAAGCACCTGTTTGGGATGATCTTCAGGCTAAGGCGGATGAATTTTATTGTCCAGTTTATGCAGATTCATATGCATTCTACTGGAACGGAAATGATGCCGTTGTTTTGGCAAAGGGAAGTGCGACTGACATTGCGAATGCTGTGGTAGTTGATATCTTCGGTAAGATAGGACAAGATCCTGGAACAGCTTGGACATCTGCTTTTCCTTACAACGGACCTGGAGATATCGTGACAGCAGACCATTCAATGATCAGAAAGGCTACAATCAAAAAAGGTGAAACGAACGTGTTGTTATCGTTTTTTGATCCTCTTTTAGAGTATGATTCAATTCCAGCGGTAGTTGATATAGGAGGCCAGTTATTTGGTAATTGGGAATCTCTTGGAGTTCATACTTGCGATTGTGAGCCAGCTTCTGTGGATGAAGAGATGTTAGAGTCGGTTCGAGTATATCCTAACCCAACGAATGGAGTTGTTTACGTAAAGAACATTGCATCATTTGACAATATTGAGATCACAAATGCTCTTGGACAGTCAGTATATTCTTCCTCTACAAATGGAAAAACTGTTATGTCTGTTGATCTTAGCGCTTCCAAAGGAGTGTACTTTGTTCGATTGACAAATGCTCAAGGAGAACAAGTTTCTAAAAGAGTAGTGGTAAAATAATATTTATCAGTAAATAATCCAAAGAGGTCGAGCAATCGACCTCTTTTCATGAAAACAGGATAATGAAGACCATTCTTTCACTTTTCTTTCTGACGATCACCTGCTCGATCTTTTCTCAATCTGGTAATTTATCGGGTAAGATAGTAGATAATGCAACTAAGCAACCTGTAGTAGGTGCCAGGGTGATCATGTATGAAAACAACGAGATCAAAGGTCAGGCTCGTTCAGATTTTGACGGTCTATATCGAATTAGTGATCTGGCTTATGGTAATTATACCCTGACTGTAGCGATGATCTCATTTGACACCGTTCGTATTCAAATTTCAATTGATCAGCCGGAAGTTTCTCAAGATGTTCTTCTTGGAGGAAGCCAGGAGCTTGAAGAGGTCAAAGTGATCGGGAACATTGCTCAGGATAGAAAAACACCTGTTGCGGTGTCTACCCTTGGGAAAAAAGAATTAACAGAAGAATTAGGATCTCAGGATCTTCCAATGATCCTCAATTCAAAGCCGGGTGTACATGCCACACAGCAAGGTGGAGGTGATGGAGACGCTCGAATTACGATCCGTGGATTTGATCAGCGTAATGTTGGTGTAATGATCGATGGGGTTCCGGTGAACGACATGGAAAACGGTTGGGTGTACTGGTCGAACTGGTTTGGTTTGGACGATATAACTCAACAAATCCAGGTACAAAGAGGATTGGGCGCCACTAAGCTTGCAATGCCATCCGTCGGCGGAACGATGAACATCATCACAGATAATACAGCTGGTAAAAGAGAGATCAAAGCTGAGCAGGAGTATGGGAGCGGAACCTTTTTACGAACTTCTTTATCCTACAAATCTGGAACGCTTAAGAATGGATGGGGTGTTTTGTTTTCAGGGTCATACAAACAAGGTAATGGTTGGGTTGATGGACTGAACTCGCAAGGTGCATTCTATTATTTGAAGGTTCAAAAGAAATGGAAAAACCATGTGACGAGTTTAAGTGGATTTGGTGCTCCTCAGCAACATGGTCAACGATCATTCAATCAACCGATTGCCTATTGGAATGCAGATAGAGCATATGATCTGGGTGTTACATCAGTAGACTCTTCAAATATTGACCATGGAACTCGTTTCAATCAGCACTGGGGATATTTGACGAGTGATGATGGTACTAGAACAATTAAAAATGAGCGAAGAAATTTTTACCATAAACCACAGATTACATTGAAAGATTTCTGGAAAGTGAATGATAAACTTTCTTGGTCAAACATGGCTTATGTTTCCATCGGTAGAGGTGGAGGAGAGCGAATTTTTAATTCATCAAGTGCGATTTTGTTTGATTCTACCGGTCAAGTAGATTGGGATCAAATGGTATACAACAATAAATGGAAAGTTTTATTCGGAAATACCTATCCCACCACTGATTTTGCCTATGATTCTACAATGCTTAAGTCCTCGGTTGTTGCATCTGCTTCAATGAATAACCATTTCTGGGTTGGGGGTATCTCTCAATTTGATCTTAAGGTCAATAGCAAATGGAATGTTTCTGGAGGTTTGGATTATAGATATTATAAAGGAACACACTATACTGAATTGACAGACTTACTGGGAGGTGATTACTTTATCAATGAAGCGAATCAGAATGCACCGACTACTATGATGCAAGTCGGTGACAAGATCGCTCGTGAAGATCTGCCATATCAAAATCACAGAGACGCCATTATGCAATGGATGGGAGGATTTGGACAGGCTGAATATTCTCACGGACGTTGGACAGCCTTCGTTAACGCGTCTAGTGTTGTCAATAATTATCTGGGTGTTGACTACTTTAAAAAGAAAGAGCTGCATGATGGAGATACGGTGATTTATGTCGGGTATTCAGATACAGTTGAATACAATGGTAAAACATATACAACTGATTCTCCTGAGTTGATCTACAGTCAGACTGAAACAGTATGGAAGGCCGGATATACTGTTAAGGCCGGGGCGAACCTAAATGTGAGTGATCGTTCGAATGTGTTCATGAATTTGGGTTACTTATCTAGAACTCCGCAATTCTCAAATGTCATTGATAATAACACGAATTCAGTGTTTGAGGAGATCCTGAATGAAAAGATCTATGCCTTCGAAGTTGGTTATGGATACCGATCAAAGAAGTTTAGCTTGAATTCAAACGGTTACTTTACCTTCTGGCAGAATAAGCCATTTCCTTTTGGCGTGAGCATTCCTAACCCATTGGATCCACTTGAATTTGTCAGAGCAAACGTTAACGGAATGGATGCATTGCACATGGGAATTGAATTCGATGCAGCTTACAACGTATCAAAGAAATTGACATTTGAAGGGATGATCTCAATTGGCGACTGGACTTGGCAGTCATCTGAGCAGATCGATGTATTAGGGACAGTTTTCGAATTTGATGCGAAAGGAGTTCATGTTGGAGATGCAGCTCAGTCAACCTATGCCGCAAGTGTTAGATACTCTTTCCTGAAGTCGGGATATGTAAAAATTAAATACACTTATTTTGATCGTTACTTCAGTAATTTCGATCCATTCTCATTAACTCCTTCTTCGGGAAATGGAGGCAGAGAGTCATGGAAGATTCCTTCTTATGGATTGATGAGTGTTCACGCAGGATACCGAGTGAGATTTGAGAAAAGTTCTTTACATTTTAAAGCCAATGTATTCAATGCATTGAACTCATGGTACATTTCAGACGCGAGAAACAATCAGAATGGTTCTGATTTTGGCGCTCAATCAGCTGGAGTATTTGTTGGTCAAGGTTTGACCTTTAATTTGTCGTTAGGTTTTGAATTTTAATACACTATAAAAAATGAAAAAAGTTTTATTATTTATTGCCATCTGTTTAACAGGAATTGCTTCCGCTCAAACGATTGCAGATGCTCGTGCATTGGGTGTCGGTCAAACAGTTACTGTAAGTGGAGTAGTAACGAATGGTTCGGAATTAGGTCCAATTCGATACTTACAGGATGGAACAGCAGCAATCGCCGCCTATGGAACAACCTTGAATTCTGTTCAGCGATATGATTCGATTACTGTAACAGGTGTTCTTCTTGATTTTTCTGGGTTATTGGAAATTTCACCAATTAACTCTTACACGAATCATGGTCCTGCAGTGATCACACCAACGCCTTTACAATTGGGTATTACATCGGCTGGCGAAGTACATGAGTCAAAACTCGTTCAATTCCAGAATGTTACTTTCGTTCAAACAGGCAACTTTGCTACTGGAAACAGTACGGTACAGGTTACGGATGGAGCCAATACACTGGATGTGAGGATCAATGGATCGACTAACATTGATGGTACCCCAATTCCAACAGGTCCAATAACGATCACTGGAGAAATGGGACAGTTCAACACGAACTATCAGGTTGTGCCAAGGGATCTTAATGATATCGTTCCTTATGTGGCACCGGATAAGGAAATAAATGTGTTGATCAATGGAGTGGATGTATTGACAGGTTCGAATTACTTTGTCGGTCCGGCTGCAACTCTGATTGTTTCTATTGAAAACTTAGGTGTAAATAATTTAACAATTTCAGGACATAGTTTTTCAGGTATTAATTCTGCTGATTTTTCATCTAATATCACTGCAGGAACAGTTGCTGGTGGTGCTAGTAATTCCTACACAATTACATTTTTACCTGCAAGCACGGGTTCCAGATTTGCAACAATTTCAATTGGAAATGACGATGCAGATGAAAATCCTTACATTATCAACTTCGAAGGGGTAGGAACCAACAACCTTGCAACTGAACCTACTACAAATCCAACTGGATTGAGTTTTTCAAATGTAAAGGCATACACTCTGTCTGGTACGTATAACGCTGGAACTGGTGCATCAAAGTACATAGTTTTATGGAAAAATGGTAGCGCTATTACTGGAGTTCCTGCCAACGGTAACACCTATATGAGAGGAGATGTCGTTGGAGATGCAAGAGTAGCTTATGTTGGTTCTGGTTTAGGGTTTACGCCGCGAGGTATTATTGCGAACCAAAACTATTATTTCGCAGTTTATGCGTTCAATGGACAGGGTGGATACGAAAATTACCTTACCACTTCCCCAGCTACCGGGAATGTGTCGAGCACAGGTTCGAATATTGGAGCTTATTACAATGGGATTTCTTCTTCGTCTCCTACTTTGGTAACTGATCTCGAAGCATTAATCAACCCACATACTCAGATCACCTACTTCATGTATAAGCAAACAATGATGAACGAGTTTGAGATCAAAGACACAACAAATGGTCAGTCTTATGTTACATGTGTATATTCAGGTGAAAGAAAAGTATTTGATGATCCTTTCGATTGGACTCAAACCGGATATTCCAGAGAGCATACCTTTTCGCATTCTTGGATGCCTAGCTTTCCTGCGGACAGTCCTGAGCAACCTGAATATACGGACCAGCACCATCTCTATCCAACCAATTTGCAAGGGGCTAATACGCCAAGAAGTAATCTACCTTTAGATAACATTACTGGTTCGACTCTGTATACGTTTCTAGACTGTGCTGTTGGTTATAATGGCTCTCAATTGGTTTTTGAACCGACTAATTCTCAAAAAGGTAATGCAGCCAGATCAATAATGTATACTTCAGTTGCATATGACTTCCCACTAACTGGAAATGTTAATTCTGATAAGCAGGTTGTCCAAACATTGATAGACTGGCATTTCCAGGATTTGCCTGATAATTATGAGATTGCACGACACGAATACATTTATGATCTACAGGGAAATAGAAACCCATTCATTGACTCTGTAGATTTTGCTTGTTACATCAATGTTGATGACAACTCATACAATGCGGATGGTTGTGCTTCAAGTTCAATTCAAGAGCTTCTTGATGCGAATGTGGTAATATTCCCTGTTCCTTCAAATGATAAGGTCTATGTTCAGGTGAACGGAACAAAAATTGAATCTTACGAAATTGTTGATATGAAAGGGTCAGTTGTTAAGTCTGTAAAGGATATATCAATGGATGTGTTGATCCTTGAATCATCTGATTTTAACGCTGGATTATACATCATAAATGTATCTACACCAGAAGGATCCACTTCACAAAAATTGATCATTGAGTAAATGAACAAGATAAAGAAAGTATTACTTTCTGTGTTAGGAGCAGGCTTAATGGCCTGCTCTTCGCATGTTGAAATAATTGCAACTGATGAGGTCGTTCATGTAGATGGGGAGCAGAAAGATCTGATTTTGGACTCCTTGATCTCGATCTACAGGGATAGCTTAAGGGGAGAGATGGATGAGATTATAGCCTATTCGAAGGTTGATCTTACAGTTTCCAGAAAACCTTCAGGCACCTTGAGTAACTGGGCAGCTGATGCATTGTTATCGGAAGAAACCAAGAATGTGCGTCTTTCTATTCCGGCAATTGCGATATTAAATACGGGAGGATTAAGGTCTTCATTGAATCAGGGAGATTTGACAGTTGGAGATTTTTACAGGCTGATGCCATTTGACAACGAAGTAGTTTGGGTAAAATTACCATCATCAACAATCGCTGAGATCGTTGCTTATTATCATAGCAAAGGAGGTGATCCGATATCAAATGCGATCATCGATGATAATGGACTTGTCTTCTCCTCTCAAGCGACGGATGTTGAAGAGTTTTGGGTAATCACTTCTGATTATCTGATGAATGGAGGTGACAACATGAACTTCTTTAAAAGCGCAACAGAAAAAGTACTCACTGGAAGGTTTTTAAGAGATGTATTTATTAATGCGGCAATTGCTCAGGATACCTTGATCGTGAATACCGAAAATCGAATGAATTTCTAATGAAGAGACGAGATTTCATCAAGAAGAATACGCTTGTAGCAGGAGGGCTCATGGTCGCTCCTTCGGTTCCTTTATTGGCAAAGAAATCTACGTCAATTACGATCCTCCATACCAACGATACCCACTCACAGATCGATCCTTTTCCAGCTAACCATAGTAAATATCCCAATAGAGGTGGAGTCGCAACGCGTTATGCGTTGATTGAAAAGATTAGGTCTGAAGAAGAAAATGTATTACTACTGGATGCTGGAGATATCTTTCAGGGAACACCTTATTTTAATGTATACAAAGGGGTTCTTGAGATGAAGCTCATGACAAAAATGAAATATGATGTCGCTACACTTGGGAATCACGATTTCGACATAGGATTGGATGGATTTATGCAAGCGGTTGAGTTTGCAGAATTTCCGTTTGTCTCTGCTAATTATGATTTTAGTGAAACAAGTCTAAATGGTAAGATAAAAAGGTCGGTGATCATTGAAAAGGATGGTTTGAAGATCGGTATACTAGGGATCGGGGTTGAATTGGAAGGATTGGTTCCTGCAAGCAAATACGGTGACACTAAATATCTTGATCCTGTTGAAAGTGCCAATTCAGAGGCGCTATCATTAAAAAATCAAGGATGTGATCTGATCATCTGTTTATCCCATTTGGGATATTCATATGAAACTGAAAAGATCAGTGATCTCAAATTGGCCGCTCAAAGTGAACATATTCATTTGATCATTGGAGGCCATACGCATACGTTTCTCAATGAACCAACGCAGGTTAAAAACAAGAAGGGAGAAACCGTACTGGTGAATCAAGTAGGTTATGCCGGGATTAATATCGGAAGGATCGATTTTGACATCAGAGAACGAAAACTTAAGTGTAAGGATCATATTGAGGTAAAATAAAAAAAAGCGGCATTTGCCGCTTTTCTTTTTATGTCTTCTACTTTTTTACAAGTGAATAACCTCTCCATATGCAGCTGCCGCAGCTTCCATAACTGCTTCAGACATTGTAGGGTGAGGGTGAACTGTTTTGATTAGTTCTTCACCAGTTGTTTCCAGTTTTCTAACGGCAACACATTCAGCGATCATTTCGGTAACATTTGCACCGATCATATGAGCACCAAGTAATTCACCATATTTTGCATCAAAGATCAGTTTAACGAAGCCATCTTTTGCTCCTGCCGCACTTACTTTTCCTGAAGCTGAGAATGGGAACTTACCAACTTTGATGTCATAACCAGCATCCTTTGCTGCTTTTTCTGTATATCCAACAGAAGCGATCTCTGGCGAACAGTATGTACATCCAGGGATGTTGTTGTAATCAAGAGGTTGCGGATGATGACCTGCAATCTTTTCAACGCAAATAATACCTTCTGCGGAAGCAACGTGTGCAAGTGCTGCAGTAGGGATAACATCTCCGATAGCGTAGTATCCAGGGATGTTTGTCTGGTAGTAATCATTAACAAGGATACGTCCTTTGTCAACAACGATTCCAAGTTCTTCCAATCCAAGATTTTCAATATTCGCCTGAATACCAACAGCTGAAAGAACCACATCACATTCGATCTTTTCTTCTCCCTTTGCTGTTTTAACGGTAACGACACAACCTTTTCCTGAGGTATCTACAGCTTCAACAGATGAACTTGTCATCACTGAGATTCCCATTTTCTTGAATGATTTCTCTAGCTGCTTTGATACGTCCTCGTCCTCAATTGGAACAATGTTCGGCATGTATTCAACAACGATTACCTCTGTTCCGATCGCATTATAAAAATAGGCGAATTCAACCCCAATAGCTCCAGAACCAACCACAACCATTTTCTTCGGTTGCTTTTTTAAGGTCATTGCCTTACGGTATCCGATGATCTTTTCTCCATCCTGCGGAAGATTAGGAAGTTCTCTGGATCTGGCACCAGTCGCGATGATAATACCTTTATCAGCTGTATATTCAGTAACTGTTCCGTCTTCAGCAGTAACAGCCACCTTTTTTCCGGCTTTTACAACTCCATTTCCTTTCAGAACGTCGATCTTGTTTTTCTTCATCAAAAACTGGATACCATTTGACATTCCGTTAGCAACTCCACGACTTCTTTCGATCATTGCTGAGAAATCCGCTTTCGCTTCTTTCACGGAAATACCATAATCATTGGCGTGAGTCAAATACTCGAAAACATTTGCACTTTTCAAAAGCGCTTTTGTTGGAATACAACCCCAGTTCAAACAGATTCCTCCTAAAGATTCGCGTTCAACAACTGCAGTTTTCAAACCCAGCTGAGAAGCCCTGATAGCGGTAACATATCCACCTGGTCCACTTCCCACTACTATGATGTCATAATTCATATCCTAAAATTTTGTGTTGCGAAGTTAATAATTTTTGTCTCTAACTTAATGAACAGGTTAAACTGCCACGTTATACTCTCTTAAAGCATCATTCAGTGATGTTTTAAGATCCGTAGATGCTTTTCTTTTTCCTATGATCAGTGCACAAGGAACCTGATAATCTCCTGCCGGAAATTTCTTGGTGTAAGAACCAGGGATCACGACACTTCGGTCCGGAACATGTCCGCGATGCTCCACTGGATGGTCACCTGATACATCTATGATCTTTGTTGATTTGGTCAAAACCACATTTGCCCCTAACACCGCTTCTTTACCCACTCGAACTCCTTCAACAACGATACAACGTGAACCAATGAAAGCATTGTCTTCTATAATGACTGGTGCAGCTTGAAGAGGTTCAAGTACACCTCCAATACCCACACCACCACTTAGATGTACATTCTTTCCGATCTGAGCACAAGAACCAACTGTCGCCCAAGTGTCTACCATGGTCCCACTGTCGACATAAGCTCCAATATTTACATAAGAAGGCATCATGATCACACCTGGAGCGATATATGCTCCATAACGTGCAATGGCATGAGGTACAACTCGAACATTCAATTCTTTATAGTTTCTTTTCAAAGCCATTTTATCATGGAATTCAAAAGGACCTACTTCGATCGTTTCCATTTGACGAATAGGAAAATAAAGAACCACGGCTTTTTTAACCCACTCATTTACAGTCCAGCTTCCGTCTTCGTTGGGTTCTGCCACACGCAAAATTCCCTTATCGATCTCATCAATAACATGCTCAATAGCTGCAATCGTTTCTTTTTCTTTCAATAATTCCCTGTTTTCCCAGGCCGCTTCAATAATAGATCTCATGTTTCGAATTTGAGGATCAAAGATAAGCAATAGGTTGAATAGAAGTTTGGTCTATCTTTGTGGTATGGCGAAGATGTTGGGTATTGATTTTGGTTTGAAAAGAACTGGATTGGCGATGACGGATGCAGCAAACATTATTGCTTCTCCTTTGGAATACGTCGAATCATCTGAATTGATGGGCCGTCTGATTGCTTTGGTTGAAAAGGAAAAAATTAGTGTGATTGTTCTTGGATTACCAATGAATTTGAATAATACTCCGACAGACATAACGGCGAATATCTATTTGCTCAAAGAGGCCTTAGAAAAACAATTTCCTTCAGTACTTGTTGATTTGCAGGATGAAAGATTCTCTTCATCCATTGCTATTAACGCGATGATTCAGGGAGGGACAAAAAAAAGTAAACGTCAGGAAAAAGGAATAATTGACAAGGTAAGTGCTTCAGTTATTCTACAGTCCTATCTTGATCGAAAGCGCTGAATTTTCCTTTTTTTAAAATTTGGTATTCCTTGAAAGAGTTAATTTTGCAGTAAAATTGAAAACATGATATTTCCGATAGTTGCATATGGTGATTCAGTTCTTAAGAAAGAGGCAGAGGAGATTGATAAGGATTTTCCGGATTTGAAAAAACTGATCGAAGACATGTATGAAACCATGTATAGTGCTCAGGGAGTTGGTCTTGCAGCGCCTCAGATCGGAAAATCAATTAGGCTGTTTATTGTTGATGGAAGTCCTTTTGCAGATGACGAAGATGAGGATGAAGAACCAGATCCAAGAGCCGTTGGAATGGAAGATTTTAAAAAGGTTTTCATTAATCCGATCATTGAGGAAGAGGAAGGAGAAGAGTGGGGTTTTCACGAAGGTTGTTTGTCTATACCAAAGATTCGTGAAGAGGTATTTCGAAAGGAGAAAGTGCACATCAGTTATTTCAATGAAAACTGGGAGTTCAAAGAAGAAGTGTATGATGGATATGCTGCAAGGATCATTCAGCACGAATATGATCACATCGACGGTATACTTTTCACAGATCATCTTTCACCCCTCAAACGAAGATTATTGAATAAAAAGCTCCAGAATATCTCGAAAGGAGATATAAGTGTAGATTATAAAATGAAGTTTCCATTAGTTAAAAAAGGTAGATAATGAAGCAAGTATTTTTTATTGGGATCATCCTGGTTTCATTGTTCTCAGGATGCGGTGGTTCAGACGAGAAGTCTTTGTCGGAGAGACCTTCTCAGGAAGAATTGAAAGAGAAGATCAAGCACATGGAAGATTCTCTGAAAGGATTACAGTCGGATCTTCATGAGATTAAACAGATTCCAAATCTTACGAAGATGGAGTTGATCAACCGCTTGTTGGATTACTATCATTTCTACCCGGAGGATGACAAATATAGTCCTGAATGTCTGGACAAGGTGCATATGATCTACACGAGTATCAATGTGTATCCCAGAGCTTCTGAATATGCAGACACTTTATTGGAAAAATATCCAGACTATGTCAATCGTGCAATGGTACTTGAAAGTCAGGGTAGCACATTCGACATATTTATTCAGCCAAGAGATTCAGCGAAGGTGAGATATTACTATGAAATGCTTTTGAAGGAAAATCCAAAAATGGACAAGGATAAAAAACAGGGGATTAAAAATCGATTGAAGTACAACCATCTTTCATTTGATGAATTCATTGAAATGAACATGAGCAATTTTGCTAAAAATTGATGGTGTTAACGATGTGTTAAAAAATGGGTCTGCCCAAATTGTGGAACTATCTTTGGTATAGAACCTGAAAATTTAAATTATACAGTTATGAAAAAGGTAATATTTTCTCTATTGATGATGTTCGTTGCTTCAGTAGCATTGAACAAAGTATCTGCTCAGATCGAAGCTGGGCCAAAAATCGAGTTTACAAAAGAAACACATGATTATGGTACGATCAAGTATGGTGCTGATGGTACATGTACTTTCGAATTCAAGAATACTGGAAATGCTCCATTGATCATTTCAAACGCAAAAGGATCTTGTGGATGTACAGTTCCGGAATGGCCGAAGGAGCCAATTGCACCTGGAGCAAAAGGATCAATTAAAGTGAAGTATGACACAAAGCGTCCTGGAGCGATCAACAAAAGTGTAACAATCACTTCAAATGCAGTGAACGAGCCTACTAAGGTTATTCGCATCAAAGGAAATGTATTGCCAGCTCCAGAAGGTAGTGCTCCTGTGAATAGCGGAGGCGCTCCTGCAAACAACTAAGATGAGGCTATTATTCGCGATCATAATTATAGCATTGAGTTCCGCCACTGGTTTCGGCCAGCTGGCGGAATTTAGTATTAAGTCCCCAACAATTAAGCTTCCTAAAGCTAAAGAAGGTGATCAGGTAGAGCATATCTACGAATTCACCAATACAGGTAAGGCTCCTTTGATCATTAGTTCCTATAAGGTCGATTGTCCATGTACAAAACTTGAACTTCCCAAAGAACCAATCCTTCCCGGTCAAAAAGGTAAGATCATTTTATCCTTTGATACGAAAGGAAAATCATTCTACCAGGATCGCATCATCTACCTGGAAATGAATACAAAAAAGAAGACCGAAAAGCTTCGGTTTAAAATCTACGTTGAGCCAAAACCGTAACAGGTTGTTCATAACTTCTACTTCAGTTTCCTGTATTAATTTGTAACTTTAGTCCAAGAATTTTTCCCGGATTATGTACCTGATTTTTGATACGGAAACAACTGGTTTACCGCGTGATTGGAACGCCCCATACACGGACGTATCCAATTGGCCCAGAGTAGTTCAGATCGCATGGCAATTGCATGATCATATGGGAAAATTGATCGAACATCAGGATTTTCTTATTACTCCTGATGGATTCGATATTCCTTACGACGCTGAAAGGATTCACGGTATTTCTACGCAACTTGCAAACGAGAAGGGAATATCCCTTGAGATAGCACTTTCAAAGTTCGAAATAGCAATGAAGCAAACAAATTTCATTGTTGGTCAGAATGTAGGATTTGATATTAATGTAGTCGGATGTGAATTCGTAAGGTTGGGTGTTAATCCTGATCTTGTCAGAATGCCTGTTCTGGACACTTGTACCGAAGTTACTGCTGAATTATGCAGACTTCCGGGAGGAAGGGGAGGACGATTTAAGTTGCCGACATTAACAGAGCTCCATCAGCACCTATTTAATGAGCCTTTTGCTGAGGCACACAACGCAACTGCCGATGTTGAGGCAACCACCCGTTGTTTTCTTGAGTTGATCAGAATCGGGAATTATTCGATAGAACAACTGGATCAGATCGATGAGTACCTTGAAGATTTCAGATCTTTCAATCCCGCACCAATTGGAAGAGTTGGTTTAACACATGTCAACCTAAAGCAGGAGAGTGCCAAATTAAAAGAGGGCTTTAAGGAAGAATTTGAGATTCGAAAAGGTGATTTCGAGGAAAACAGAATTCGACTTGACAAAGCCGAATTTGCTCATTTGCATAATCATACACAATTTTCGATTCTACAATCGACCATTGATGTCTCTGGATTGGTGAACAAAGCGATTGAATTGAAAATGCCTGCGGTGGCCTTGACAGATACGGGGAACATGATGGCTGCCTTTCACTTTGAAAAGGCTGTTTCTTCGCATAACAAGCAAGTAAAAGCTGCCAGAAAAGAGGCTGAGGAGAAAGGGGAATCGTACGATGGAAAAGAACTATTGCCGATCATTGGGTGTGAGTTCAATGTCTGTAGAAATCACAAGGACAAATCTCAAAAGGACAACGGTTATCAGATCGTTATCCTGGCAAAAAATAAAAATGGTTATCATAACCTGGTAAAACTGGCTTCATTTGCTTACACTGAAGGTATGTACTATGTGCCAAGGATCGATAAGCAATTAATTTCTCAGTATAAGGATGATCTCATCGTTTTATCAGGGAATTTGTATGGTGAGATTTCATCATTGATCTTAAATGTAGGTGAAATCCAGGCTGAGGAAGCTTTGCTGTGGTGGAAGAAGGAATTTGGAGATGATTTTTACCTTGAGATCATGCGTCATGGTCAGGAAGATGAGAATCGAGTAAATGCCACGCTTATAAAATTTACCGAAAAACATCAGGTAAAACTGGTGGCAACAAACAATACCTTTTATCTGAATACTGAGGATGCCGAAGCGCATGATGTATTGTTGTGTGTTAAGGATAGCGAGTTGGTATCCACGCCGAAGGGTAGAGGAAGAGGATTCCGCTACGGATTAGATAATAATCAGTATTATTTCAAATCTCAGGAAGAGATGAAAGAATTGTTCATCGATCTTCCTGAAGCAATAGAGAATATTTCTGAGATCATTTCAAAATGTGAAGCCTACGGATTAGCAAGAGACGTTTTGTTGCCCGCTTTTGACATTCCAGAAGAATTCAAGGATGCTAAAGACCTGGAGGATGGAGGAAAACGGGGTGAGAACAATTATCTGCGCCACCTTACCTATGAAGGCGCAAAACGACGATATGATGATGTCACCGTCGAGATAAAGGATCGACTTGATTTTGAATTAGCAACAATTGAAAGAACAGGTTATCCCGGATACTTCTTGATCGTTCAGGATTTTTGCAATGCGGCTCGGGAAATGGGAGTGTCAGTCGGTCCAGGAAGAGGTTCCGCGGCAGGATCAGCAGTTGCATATTGCATAGGTATTACCAATGTCGATCCGATTGCATACGATCTCCTATTTGAGCGTTTCCTTAATCCGGACAGGGTTTCTATGCCCGATATTGATATTGATTTCGATGATGAAGGACGTGGTCGTGTAATTGATTGGGTGATCAATAAATACGGTGCCAATCAGGTGGCTCAGATCATTACTTATGGCACGATGGCTGCTAAATCAAGTATTCGAGACGCAGCAAGAGTGCTCGATCTTCCTTTGCCGGATGCAGACAGAATTGCTAAACTCGTTCCAGATCTTTCACTCAATAAGATCTTCGCGCTTGATGATGCTTCTTTGGCTGATAAGTTGAAGAATAATCAGGACGATATCGCGAGGGCTAAAGAACTAAAAAGATTGTGTGAAGGAACAGATCTTTCCGCAAAGGTGATTAAGAAAGCCTTGCAATTGGAGGGTTCGGTTCGAAATACAGGTATCCATGCCTGTGGTGTGATCATTACACCTGATGACATTACGAATTTCGTACCTGTAGCTACAGCAAAAGATTCAGATATGTATTGTACGCAATACGACAACTCGGTCGCTGAATCTGCAGGTTTGCTAAAAATGGACTTCCTTGGTCTCAAAACACTTACGTTGATCAAGGATGCAGTGAAGAACATCAATGAGACAAAGGGATTGGAATTGGATCCGGATTTGTTTCCAATCGATGATGTTCCTACCTATGAATTATTTCAGCGTGGTGAAACGGTAGGGATATTCCAGTACGAATCTCCTGGGATGCAAAAGTACATGAGGGAGCTCAAGCCGACTGTCTTTGCCGATCTGATCGCGATGAATGCCTTATACAGACCTGGTCCTCTTGAATACATACCTTCCTTTATTCGTAGAAAACACGCTGAAGAGGAGATTGTGTACGATCTTGACGATTGTGAAGAGTACCTGAAAGAAACGTACGGTATTACTGTCTATCAGGAGCAGGTAATGCTTTTATCTCAGAAACTCGCGGATTTTACCAAAGGTGAAGCGGATACACTCCGTAAGGCGATGGGTAAAAAACAGAAGGATGTCCTGGATAAAATGAAACCGGCTTTCCTTGAAAAGGGTGAAGCCAAAGGCCATGATCGAGAAAAACTTGAGAAAATCTGGAAAGACTGGGAAGCTTTTGCCTCATACGCCTTTAACAAATCTCACTCTACGTGTTATGCCTGGATCGCTTACCAAACAGCTTACTTAAAAGCGAATTTTCCTGCGGAGTACATGGCTTCGGTTCTTTCTAACAACATGAATGACATCAAACAGATTTCCTTCTTCATGGAAGAATGCAAACGAATGGGTATTCCTGTTTTAGGTCCGGATGTGAATGAATCCAATTATCACTTCACAGTAAATAAAGAGGGTGCCATCCGATTTGGTTTGGGTGCTATCAAAGGATTAGGTAGTGGTCCTGTTGAAGCGATCATTGAAGAGAGGGGTGAAAATGGCCCGTTCCAGTCGATTTTCGATATGGCAAAACGAATCAATCTAAGAGTTTGTAATAAGAAGGCTTTTGAAAGTCTTGCATATGCTGGTGGATTTGATTCATTTAAAAATGTGCACAGAGCACAGTATTTTCAAGAGGATATTTCCGGCAAGACTTTCCTGGAAAGTGCAATGCGTTTTGGGGCAAGTTTTCAGGATAACGAGTCGTCTTCACAAGTGTCATTATTTGGAGAAAGTTCCGGAGCAAAAATGCCAGAACCCGAAATTCCGAAGGCTACAGAGTGGTCTAGTATGTTTAAGCTTAAGAAGGAAAAAGAGGTGGTTGGCATCTTTATTTCCGGACATCCCTTGGATGACTTTAGAGTGGAGATCGATGCTTTTTGTAATGGTAACATTTCAATGCTTCACGATCTTGAGAGTCACAAAGGAAAGGATATTCTTGTTCCTGCCATCATTATAGAAGCCGAACATAGAGTTACTAAAAATGGTGACCCTTTTGGGACACTGATCATCGAAGATTATTCAGATAGTCATAAGTTGTTCTTATGGAGGGAAAACTATTTAAAGTTCAAGCATTTTTTCCATCCTGGAACATTTGTTGCATTCAAAGGAAAAATTGAAAAGCCATTAAGAAGAAACGAACTTGAATTTGTAGTGAGTACCATCTCATTACTCCAGGAATTAAAGGATGCTAAAGCTTCAGAGTTAAGTATTAAAGTTTCTTCAAAGGAGCTTGATCAGGTGATGATCACAGATCTTTACAAGTTATTTACGGAAAATGAAGGTAGAGTATCAGTTAATTTTACGGTATTCGATCCATTGGATGGAATTGAAGTAAGAATGCCTTCGAAGACAATAAAAATCGACCCGAATAGTCAATTGTTCAAAGAGTTACAGAAATTTAATCTGGAATTCAGGTTGTCTTAAGGGATGAGTTCCCTCATCTGAGTCAATTCATCAACCTTCTGAGCATTTCCGACCTGCTGAAAAGAGGCGATCAAATTAGTGATCATACGCCTGATAATGTCAGAATGTGAGCAAGGTTCAAAGTAGGAACGCTCGTGAGGTAAGTTCAGCCCATCAAGAAATTCTTTAATATCCTTCATTCCGAAAATGGTTCCTTTGGAAAACGGATTTATGTAAAATAAAATTCCATAATCATTCTTTTCCTTCAGGTATTGACCTGATCCATGTTCGTCCATAAAAGCCAGAATAAAGTGATTCGGAAGATTCACACCATAGATTGGCAGGTCGAGTGATTGTGCAACAATAGAGTAGATCAAGCATAGGCTCAGCGGATTTCCTTTTCTTGATTCTATTACAGTATTTAGAAAAGAATTCATCGGAGAATGAAAATTCTTGGTATCCCCATGAAATTTATAAAGTCCGAAATAGATTCGGTTCATGATATTAACTTTCTCAAAAGCGGTCATGCTATCATTTAACTCCAGCCAGACATCTCTTCTTAATTGCTGAATAGTTTCGATGATCATTTGCTCATCCAGACCAGGGTATTGATATCTTGAGACAATAATAGCTCCCTTCAACAAATCTTTATCTTCTGATTCAGCCCACTGGGTGAGATCTTTTTTGGTTTCTTCGAATTGGATCTCGTGGATAAGGTTTTCAATTCTACTTTGAAAAAGAAGGCCCATAGATTCTTGTTCCCATGAGCTTTCAAGGAAGGGAATAGCTTCCGATCCATATGTTCTCAAGCGATCTCTCACATGTTCGAAAACATTTTCGTCCGGATCGTCGATCAGCTGAATAAGCGCTTGTATTTCCCTGAGTTCTTTCACTTGCAACAAATATAGATGAGCTATTCAGGTCATTTGGATGTGATGCCAAATCTTTATTCATGGAAAAATGTTAATTAAAGTAAAAAAAACTGAAACCTTTTGAATTAACAGGCGTTAGAGATGATACGGATCAATTATTAACATCTACAGGTTAAGAAAAGGGAGGCTCCTACAGGGCCTCTTTTTTTTGTTTAAAGATTTTGTTGGAGTGTAGTTTGGTATGGTTTTTATAACTTCAAAGAAAAAAAAGATCATGAAAGCATTATTTATGAGTTTGGTAGTTTTATTATTGGTTGCATCATGTAAATCCGCGGAGGTTGTCGCAACTGAAAATAAGGATATAATGGAAGAGGTTTCTGAGGATGGTGCTGTTTCTGGAGTTGTGTATGTGAGTTTAAAAGGTTGCCCGGTATTAATCATTGTCGATAGTGGGGCAGACCAAAAAAGACTTTATCCGGTGAATCTTCCTCAGGAATTTAAGGTTGATGGAACTAAGATCTTATTTAATTATATTCCAAGCAGGGCAATGCAGCCTGACGGTTGTACCTTGATTGATATGGTTGTCTCTGTAGAGAATGTTCAAAAAACCAGATGATCAGAGAGATTTCATGAGTTTCCTGTAAGCGCTTTGATTTGCCTTGCTATAAAAGGCTCGTTCGATCTTGTATTTTTCCTGTGCTGTTAAATGCCATGAAAGAGAGATCCTGTCGTTGGAATGTTCTCGTAAATTAAATGTAATTACATCCAGAGAAAAAGGGAATGATTTAGTTGCAGCTTCAAGAAGTTGTTCTTGATCGAAGTCTTGAGTTCTTGGAAAATTGCTGTAGATATTTCCAAAAGGTAATGTGATCTTATCGAGCATGGATACAGAGTGATACGACTCATTGTTTAAGATCCTTTTCGTATCCCTAATTTCGATGATGATCACACCACTTGTATTTTCTTTGATCCAATCGGTGAGTTGTGTGAGGTATTCAATCGTCGTTCTAGTACCGTAATTGTCTCTGATTCCTGCGTCCATCAATTGCATTTCAGGGAAAGTAGGCATGGTTACCATCGGCATAATGAAAGGGAAGGTTGCGTTTGCTCTAAGAACAGATGAGAATCTGATCTTTTGAGGGTCATTTTTAGCAAAGAATGATTGATAGTCAATGTTTTCATAGCTATTTGATCTTTCTTCTTTGCTAGTGTTTCCAATTGTAAGGAACCTCAGAGACTGAGAGGAGATTAATAATCGTCTTCCATCGTTTGCTATTGTTGGAGAAAAGATCATTACAGGTACTTTGGCATCTTTTTCCGGTTGGGAATAATATCCCAGATCATGCCTCAAAATATTTTTTGTATTCTCATGCAGTTGTTCTTCAAAGGCATATCCTCTGTCTTTTGTATAAGCGTGTCCGTTGTGTTCAAACGTTTGGAATCGCACGAACAGGTCATTGGTAGAAACTGAAAATGCCAGTTTGTTCAATAGATCTTTGCCAAGATTTTTCCTGAAGGATTCATCGTAAAGATCATTGACCTTGTTATTTCTTTGAAGGTGGATCAATTCCCTGAAATAGGCAGCTCCAACCATTCCCCCGGATGCTCCTGTGATCATTTGCATATGAGAAGTTAATTTTCCTTTGGTTCCTTTTTCGCAATTCTGAAGAACGGTAAGTGTCCAAAGTGCACTTCGAGATCCTCCTCCGGATGTATTTACAATGATCAATTTAGGTTTATCAGTGTCCGTTTTTGATTTCCAATTTTCCAAAAGGGAGATGAATTCCTTTTTTGAATTGTCATGAACGGACGTATCGGAACCAGAATTTCTGATTCTCTCAACTGAAAACTCTTGTAATTTTTCAGGTGAATAATCCAGGCCATAAGCATAATTGGTGTATTTGAACATTCCGGTATGTGTGCTCAGGTAGTTCATTGTGAAGATTGCAATAAAAATGATCGGGTAAGTCCATCGGTGAAACCAGGACATCATCGCAGAGAAGATCATGTGGATCATCGTCAAAAGAAGCACGATGCTCATCGCTGCAGGAGTTTCAAAAACGGGCCAGTCTCTGAAAAAGCTCAAAATAAAAAATGCAGATATGGTCAGGATCTCAAAAATTGTAGCGTTGATCCTGTTCTGAGCAAAAACCCGCTCAATTACTTCCTTATCAAGATGTGTAATCTTTCTACTTTGGTATAACTTGAGGTGCCTCCCAATATAGATGAAGGGCCTTTTTCGCTCTGTTCTGAAATAATTGTACCACTTCAGTTGTTTGTTGAGTACTGAACTGATTGGAGTGCCCTGTGTTTCTTCATCAGATACCACATGCTTGTTCTTTGTCGTAGGGAAAAAATAAAAGATCGATAATAAGATAAAAAGCAGTGCTCCCAGAAAGACTGACAAGCTAAACATAGTGATCGTTTTCCAATCTGTTAGTTCCTGTTGATTCTGAAAAGAGATCATTTGTAACAGGTAAAAAATGAAGAAGGAGAGCGGAATCAAAGAATTGTTTATGCAGAACTTAAAGAATGGTCTTGATACGGCAGCTAAGAACTGGTATCGCGGGCCAAGCTTTATGTAACTGTATGTATTGAAGGCCATTGTAAAGCCGCCGAAAGAGAAGCCAAGAAGGAAGAATGCCCAATTATTTACCTCGCCCTGATATTCCGGTGATAGAAATAGAAATGGAACTCCGAATGCGCTGCCAAAACTATCGGCAATGATCGCAAAAAGCAATGCCCAGTAGAACATTGAAATAAGATTATACTTCAGCTGTCCCAGAATCAACTGAAAAGGGAAAAAGGATCTGATAAATCCTACAACGGTCCATTTACCATAATCAAACTTCATTTATATGTTTGACGTTTCTTCACGCATTATGGTTGTGATTGCAAATTCGTGGTAATAAAATCGTAAGCCAAATAGGCCAGGGCTTTTCCGGTTATCATTTCTTCGTGAGGGTTATTTGGGGCTGCTTCCGGTAGGTGCAGGTAACAAGCTTGTGGAAGAGAAGCGAATGTTTTAACATAGAATCTAGCTTCGTCCATTGATATCCCGGAAGGAGTAAATGCAGAAGTAGGCATCAATGCAATGCTGTCCATGTCTAATTCAATACCCAATTTAAATTCTTTATGCATGGATGCTGATAATGAAGAAATATCCTGAAGAAAAAGCCCTCTATTTAATATGTAATCATCCAGAAAAGAATAGTGACAATGGTTTTCTTTCAAAAAATCAAGGATGAATTGATTGTTATAAGCTTTATGTAGGCCAATTGCATGATATTTCTCAATATGACCGTATTCTATCGCAAATGAAAATGGGTTTCCACTGTGTCTGTTGTCTGTTTTTCTGCAATCCGCATGAGGGTCGAGATTGATAACGTTGATCCTTTTGTTTTTTGCATAATGAGCAATGATCGGATATGCATTATTATGTCCGCCTCCAATAACAATTAAGCATTGGTCTTCTCTTAGAAGATCTCCGAGCACGTCGAGCACTAGGCTGTCAAGCTCTTGAACCAAATCACAACCTTGTTTCTCTGATTTGAATTTTACGTTTTGTCTAATTTCGCCTGCTACACAGATCTCACTTCCTTCTATAAATTGATTGGATTGCATCGAAAGGAATCGTCCTAAGAAAGATTGGAAACCATTTTCTGAGCCAGGCCTTCCTACATTTGACTGAGGACCAATGGATTCAGAGATTCCCAGTATCACGTATTTCACAGAAGGGTCGTTCGCATTCGTTTTAACCTTTTGTCCAATTCGTTCTTCTCCTTCCCGAACCGAAAACAAGGAAGTTAGTTTCTCAGAATTGAATGGGTGGAATTCGAAAGAGAGGTTAGATTTCATAGTTCGACATTAGGTCTAAAAAATAGTTTGGTGGGCTTTGAGGCTTCATAGTTTCCCTCGAGACAAAAACAAGAGTGGTTGAAGCTGTCGAGATCAACTTGCCGGATTCGTTACTAATTGAGTATTCAAAATAGATCCGTGGGCCATTGATCTCTGTTATTTTGGTTGTGATCGTTAATTCATCGTCGTATTTTGCCGGCCCCAGGTACTTTACCTGGAATTCGGATACCGGAAGCATTATGCCATTTTCTTCCATTTTGCGATAGGTCATTCCTGCTTTTCGCAATGCTTCAACACGCCCTACTTCGAAATATGTGGCGTAATTTCCGTAATAGCAATAACCCATCTGATCTGTTTCGGCATATCGAACCCTTAATTTGGTTTCTTCTTCGAAAGAATATTTCATGTTGGTAACTTGCAGATTCTTTTGTTAAATATACTATTCTTGTTGGGATAATTGTTGGTTAATGCGTATTTTCGGAGGAACAAATTAATTGGTGAGAAAGAAGTTAATAGTTAACTTTAGAGGGGGTAAGTTGCTAGCAGATAATCTGTTCGTTAATTGATTCAACGAAATATTTAATTTACAAGTAAAACTTTTTTAAAAGTCAACCCCAAACTGATTTTTTTTTTAACTTTTTTCTGTAAATATTTGTTCTACTGAAGCTGGTTGGTTTTTTACCGATCCGAATAGACTTCTAAAAAATAATAACCAAAACTAAAAAGGATTTTTCGATGAGTAACAATCATGAAGTTGTATGGAGTGCTTGTCTCAAAGTAATAAAGGATAATATTCCTCCACCCGCGTTTAAAACCTGGTTTGAGCCAATAGCGCCTGTAAAGCTTGAGAACAATATTCTGACGATTCAGGTTCCGTCACATTTTTTCTATGAGTGGCTAGAAGAAAACTATATTACTCTGTTGAAAAAGGTTATTAAGAAGGAGCTTGGCCCTGAAGGATCACTTGAGTACAGTATTGTAATGGAGAATAATTCGACCAATTCGACTCCATATACGGTTAAACTACCTGCATTGAACAAGAAGTCATTGAAAAATGCACCTGTTACAATGCCGATTGATCTGAATGAAAATCAGATCAGAAATCCATTTATTATTCCTGGATTAAAGAAGGTAAATGTTGATTCCAATCTGAATCCGTCTTATTCATTCGATAATTTCGTTGAAGGAGATTGCAACCGTCTTGCACGTGCATCTGGTTTTGCTGTCGCAAATAAGCCTGGTGGAACAGCATTTAATCCACTATTGATCTACGGTGGAGTTGGATTAGGGAAAACCCATCTTGCTCATGCGATTGGTATTGCGATTAAAAATCAGTTCCCGAACAAGACTGTTTTATATGTTGGTTCTGAGAAATTTGCTCATCAGTTCATTGATGCGTTGAAGAATCAGACTACGAATGACTTTATCCATTTCTATCAGATGATCGATGTATTGATCATTGATGATGTACAGTTCTTCTCTGGAAAGGAGAAAACGCAGGATGTATTCTTCCATATTTTCAATCACTTGCACCAAAACGGAAAGCAGATCATCCTTACATCTGATAAGCCGCCAGTAGAAATGCAAGGAATGGAGCAGCGACTTCTTTCACGCTTTAAGTGGGGATTATCTGCAGATCTTGGAACTCCAGATCTTGAAACGAGAATTGCTATCCTTGAGAAGAAGATGTATGGAAATGGTATTGAGCTGCCACGCGATGTAGTTGAATATCTTGCCTACTCGATCAACACGAATGTTCGTGAAATGGAAGGGGCATTGAATACACTGCTTGCACAGGCATCTTTGAATAAGAAAGCGATTACCCTTGAGCTTGCTAAGCAAATGGTTGACAAGTTCGTGAAGAATACAGCGAGAGAAGTTTCGATCGAATACATTCAGAAAGTAGTTTGTGATTATTTCGATCTACCAATCGAAATGCTGAAGTCAAAGACAAGAAAGAGAGAAGTGGTTCAGGCTCGTCAGATCTCAATGTACTTCTCAAAGAAAATGACGAAGTCTTCACTAGCAAATATTGGAGCGCATTGTGGAGGAAAAGATCACGCGACTGTACTTCATGCTTGTCGTACGGTAATGAACCTTTCTGAGACAGATAAGCAATTCAGAGTATATCTAGAAGACTTAGAGAAAAAACTAACAATTCAATAAATATTTAGCCATCGTTTTTTACGATGGCTTTTTTGTCTAATTAAAACCTAATAAATATGAATGAAGCAAATTTGATCTTCAATACTGTCATCATTTTACTTTTGGTGGTATTCCTTTTGAAGTCAGTGGTGATTGTTCGAGAGGCTACTGCAGTAGTTATTGAACGACTTGGTAAATACAACAGAATAGCGACATCTGGTTTCAGCTTGCTGATCCCTTTTATTGACAGAAAAGCTGCGATTATCAATCTTCGCGTTCAACAATTGGATGTAACTGTGGAAACCAAGACGAAGGACAATGTGTTTGTTAACCTACAGGTGTCTGTGCAGTTTCGAGTGGGAAAAGACCAGGTAAAAGAAGCGCACTATTCGTTGGATAATCCACGTAACCAGATAGCATCCTATGTATTTGATGATGTTCGCGCTGAAGTACCTCGCTTGGATCTGGATGATGTTTTCGCCAAAAAAGAGGATATCGCATTAGCAGTACAACGCAACATCCACGACAGTATGGATGAGTATGGATACCATATTCTTAAAGCGTTGATCACTGATATTGATCCAGATCATAAAGTAAAGGAATCTATGAACAGAATTAACGCTGCAAAAAGAGAGAAGGAAGCTGCAGCAGAAGAAGGAGAAGCTAAAAAGATCAAGATCATTAAGGAGGCAGAAGCAGAAGCAGAATCGAAAAGATTATCCGGAGAAGGTATTGCTCGACAGCGTTTGGAGATCGTTAGAGGTTTCAAAGAATCAGTTGAAGATTTCCATAAGTCACTTGAGACAGTAACTCATGAGGAGATTATGCAGTTCGTTTTGATGACTCAATATTTTGATACGATCAAAGACATTGGAGCAAACTCAAAGAATTCTTCAATACTTATGCCTCACTCACCAGGGGGTATGAAAGACTTTCAGGAACAGATCATCAATGGAACCTTTATAGGTACCCAAATGAAGGATGATATTGGCAAAACTAATCCAACAAGAAAAAAGGACGCTGAATAAGCGTCCTTTTTTTTTATTGTTCTATGAAGTTCAATAAGGTTGTCAAGTAGTTTGAATACCCCATGATAAATGGTGTGTCTTCATGATCTCCACCAGGAACACGGACTGCTGTTTTTGATGGTCCCTGGTAGTTGTTATAGACAATTTCACCATGTTTGTCTATCTCTAGGAAACTATCTGACTCTCCATGGATCCACAATAATGGGATATTTACCTTTTTAATCTCTTCAGCATTATCGATCTTAACATTAACAAAATAGCTTGAAGGTAATGCAAGAATCGAAGCATCCTGGATCATTTTCTCCGCAGAAGCAAAAGGTGCTTCAAGGATCATCTTAGATGGTGCTAAAGTAAATTTAGTTGGATTCCCTGCAACTTCACAAGTTGGAGCCGATCCCAGCGAGAATCCAAAAATCACCAAACGATCACTTGTCAATCCATTATCTTTTAGCCATTGCAGGGCTCCGTTTACAGCATCGTACATGTTTTGTTCGGTAGGATCACCCTCAGACATTCCATATCCCGGATAATCAACCATTAATACGCCAAATCGACTTTTGCCCCCCATGTTGGAGTATAGTTTCTGACGTGGCCAGTAAAAATCAATATTGTCAGCAGTTCCATGACAATAAAGGATGACTGTATCAACTGCAATCCGTGAAAGTTCTCCAGTGTACAATGCGGAAATATTCAAGTGTTGTCCTTCAGACTGAATTGGAATATTGATCAGATGGATCATAGAATCAGCTACATCATATTCACTTCCTACTTCAAGTGTGATTCGGCCTGTATAATCATCCAATAAGTATTGGTCTGCTTTTACGTTATTGAATAGGAAATCGTCCAGTCGTTTTCTGCATGATGCAATAACAAGAACAAGAGAGATTCCAATGAATAGTATTTTTTTCATTTTCATAGTTTGTAATTAACACCAAAATAAAGACCTAAACCACCTCGGTTTCCTAAAATGCTTTTATAATCGACTACGATCTTCTCGTTCGAAACATATGGAGCAAGAATTTTAGCTTCCAATGTATAGTTCCATTTGCCTCGATCGAATGTATGTCCGATTTGTGGAGAGCAGATAATATGCTGTTGTACCTTCGTGCCATTCGCACCTTCAGCGCGTAATTCGAACCAGTTGCTCAATCCGAAATACAGGTAATTCACTTTTGATTTACCATCTTTTTCTTTGTTGTGGTAATCCATATAATAGTTGGCATCCAGTTGCGGATATAGACTTGCTCTTTTTTCGAAGACATCGATCATGAAGTTCAATTCTGGAGCAATACTTACCCCTTTGTTGTTGTTTTCATTTTTCCAGATACTATGACTAGTACCAAAATCAAACTGCACAACGCCAAATACTGAGGAAGTGGTATGGAAATTACCATAAACGGTAGTTTTCGGTGTTAAACCATAACCATATCCAAAGGTTGTAAAGGGTATCGGCATGGTGGCAATCCCCGGAACATTGATGACAGGCCCTCCGAAGCTTGCCGTAACAGCATGTTGTTTATGTTCTAGGGGTTTAACAAAACGGGTGGGAGCACATGCTGTGATAAATCCAAAAAAACCAATAAAAACGAGGGTTTTGTGGATTTTTATTTGCTGAACAAATTCTTGGTTAAACATTCTGGTTAAATTTAGCGTGAAGATAAATATTAGTGGAAGATCTGCATTACAAAACATTGAAATTGCTTTCAGAAGGTGAATACCGTGAGAAAGGGTCGAAGTTTATTGCGTATGCAGTACCTTGTAAATCTGAAGAAGAAGCTAAGGGTTATCTCAATGAATGGAGAAAAGCCCATAACCAAGCAAGACATGTGTGTTATGCATATCGTTTTGGATATGAAATGAAGGTATTCAGAGCAAATGATGATGGCGAGCCTTCGAATTCTGCCGGGGCACCAATACTTGGTCAGATCCAATCGTTTGAATTAACTGATGTACTCATAGGTGTTGTGCGATATTTTGGAGGAACAAAATTGGGTGTAGGAGGATTAATCAATGCCTACAGAATAGCCGCAAAAGAAGCGTTGGAATTAGGTGAAATTATCGAATTGCCAGTGGTGAAATCGGTGAAAGTGGAGTTTAGCTACGATCAGATGCCTGATGTGATGAAATTGATCAAATCACATGAGCTGTCAACTAGAGATAATGATTTTGGATTGAATTGTAGTTTTTCTGTCGATCTCCCGATCCTCAGGTCAGAACAGATTAGTCAATTGTTGATGGAAATTGACGGAGTTGAAGTAACGGAAGAAATTTAAAAGAATGGAATTATTAAAAAAGCTTGTTGAGATTAGGGGTGCTTCTGGAGATGAGTCCGGAATCAAGGAATTTATTGCAGACTATGTAAGAACTAACTCAAAAAATTGGTCGAGTGTTCCTGAGATCGTGGAGGGAGATGATTTTCAGGATTGTTTGATTCTCATTTTCGGAAAACCAAGAACGGCAATTTATGCCCATACAGATACGATTGGATTTACATCTGGATATGGAAAAGATCTGATCAAAATTGGAGGGCCAAGGTTGAATGATGGAATCCAGCTGGTGGGTTCAGATTCTAAAGGAGAAATAGAAACTGAGCTATTGGTGATAGAAGATGAGGATGGAGGGAAAGATCTTCAGTATGTATTTGATCGTGAGATCGATAGAGGAACTATATTGATATTTAAGCCCGATTTCAGAGAAACGGATGAATATATTCAGTCTCCATATATGGATAATAGACTAGGAGTATGGTCCGCATTAAAAGTGGCTGAAACTCTTGAAAATGGAGCAATTGTCTTTTCAACCTATGAAGAACACGGTGGAAACAGTGTCGGGTTTTGTGCAAAGTACTTATACGAAAAATACGAGCTTCGCCAATCGTTGATCTCAGATATTACCTGGGTAACAGAAGGAGTTAAACATAGTGGAGGTGTTGCTATCAGTATGAGAGATAGCGGAATTCCAAGAAAGAAATACCTCGATCGTATTATTGCCTTGGCAAGAGAATCTGGAATTAAATTCCAATTGGAAGTTGAATCTGCCGGGGGAAGTGATGGAACACAATTGCAGCGATCTGATTTACCTATTGATTGGTGTTTTATTGGCGCTCCTGAAGATAATGTACATACACCTGATGAAAAAGTATTTAAATATGATATCATGTGTATGGTAGAAATGTATAAATTTCTAATGAAAACACTTTGATAATCAATGGAGTAAAAATAATTGTTGGAGTTGAAGTATTGTTTTTATTTTCAATCCAACCAACAGGGAACGTATGAAGGAATTTTGTCAACAATACTCTTACAATAAGGATCAGTTAGAAATTATTCAGAAGGATGAAAAATTCTTTTCTGACAAGGGGAATTTCAACGTTGATGCCCTGAAAGGTAATATGGTCCACTGGTTGAATTTTCATCGGATCACAGACAAGAGTGAAATTGAGAAATTCTGGATGAATCAAGGGTTCCACAGGGTATCACTGGAAGATGTGTTCACTGAGAAAATGAGACCAAAAGTTGAAGAATTTGATGATTATATCTTTTTTTCTATCCAATCGGCATTACCTGTGAATGAGGAAAATTACCTCTTGCAAAAAGAACAGATGAGTTTTGTATTAGGGAAAAATTACTTGATTTCTTTTCAGGAAAGATCTTCTGATCATTTTACTGATCTCAGGGAAAGAATTCACAATTCAGTAGGACGGACGCGAGAAAAAGAGGCCGATTTTTTGTTGTTTAAAATGTTGGATGCGATCGTGGACAATTATTTTGAGGTTCTCGACAATATTTCAGAATTGATATTAAGTCTGGAGTCCAGGATCATGAGAGCTTCTTCACGACATACCCTTAGCTCTATCGAAAACCAAAAGAGAAAACTGATCGAATTAAGAAAGATTGTGATTCCAATGAAGGACATCGCAATCAATCTGGAGAGACAAACCAATGATTTTTTATCGAAGGAAAATCAGCCTTATTTCTCTGATCTTAAGGACAGCTGTCTATCTATATTAGATGAGATCGAAAGTAATAAACAGGCATTAGAGAGTTTGACTAACCTTTATTACGCTGATCAGAGTCAGAGGATGAATGAGATCATGAAGGTTCTCACAATTGTTAGTGCGATATTTATTCCGTTGACCTTCATAGTGGGAGTGTATGGGATGAATTTCAAGTATATGCCTGAACTGGAATACCGATACGGTTATTATGTTGTGATAGCAGCAATGTTTATTATTGGAATAACACTACTTCTCTTTTTTATTAAACGAGGCTGGTTAAAGAAGAAATAAAAAAGGCCGCATTTGCGGCCTTTTCATTTATCAGAATTTATTACTAAACCAATACTTTAGGTGCAGCAGCCAGGATTTCCTGACTTGTTTCTGCAGCATATTTTTCAAAGTTCTTAACGAACTTAGAAGCAAGGTTATTAGCAGTTTCATCATATGCAGACTTGTCAGCCCAAGTACCTCTTGGATTTAGGATCTCAGAAGGAACACCTTCACAAGAAGTAGGCATCATCAAATCAAATACTGGAAGTTTTTCAAAAGAAACGTTATCCAGTTTTCCAGTCATTGCAGCAGTGATCATTGCGCGAGTATAAGAAAGCTTCATTCGGCTTCCAACTCCATACGAACCACCAGTCCATCCTGTATTGATCAACCAAACTTTGATATCTGTCCCTTCCAGTTTTTCACCAAGAAGTTTTGCATACTTCGCAGGATGTAATGGAAGGAATGCTGCACCGAAACATGCAGAGAAAGTTGTCGTTGGTTCAGTAATACCAACTTCAGTTCCAGCAACCTTTGCTGTATAACCTGACATGAAGTGATACATCGCCTGCTCCTTCGTCAAACGTGAGATTGGAGGCAGTACACCAAATGCATCAGCTGTAAGGAAGAAAATGTTCTTTGGCGCATTTCCAACAGAAGGATCAGCAATGTTATCGATGTGATGTATTGGATATGATACTCTTGTGTTTTCAGTGATCGATCCGTCTGCGTAATCTGGAGTTGAAGTTCCATCTACAAATCCTATGTTCTCTAAGATCGCTCCAAATTTGATCGCATCATAGATCTGAGGTTCCTTTTCTCTTGAAAGATCGATCGTTTTCGCGTAACATCCACCCTCAAAATTGAAGACAGAATCATTTGCCCAACCGTGCTCGTCATCTCCGATCAAACGACGATTTTCGTCAGAAGAAAGCGTTGTTTTTCCAGTTCCTGATAGCCCAAAGAAGATCGCTGTATCGTGTTCTTCATTTCCAATGTTCGCCGAACAGTGCATTGACAAAACACCTTTTTCATGAGGAAGAACGTAATTCAATACAGAGAAGATTCCTTTTTTGATCTCTCCTGTATAACCAGTACCACCAATGATGATCATCTTTTTCGTGAAGTTCAGGATAGCAAAGTTATGCTGTCTTGTTCCATCGATCTCAGGATCAGCAAGGAATCCAGGAGCGCATACAATATGCCATTCAGGATCAAAATTCTCCATTTGCTCAGCAGTTGGACGAAGGAACATGTTGTAAGCAAACATGTTGGACCAAGGGAATTCAGTAACAATACGGATATTCATTTGAAAACGAGGATCAGCACAAGCATAAGCATCACGAACGTAAACATCTTTGCCGTTCAAGTAAGCTTTCATTCGATTGTACAATGCATCAAACTTCTCAGGAGAAAATTTGATATTGATATCTCCCCACCACACTGAATTTTCAGTTTTTTCATCGAATACCACGAAACGATCTTTAGGAGATCTTCCGGTAAATTCACCTGTCTCAATTGCAATGGCACCTGTGTCAGTTAACACTCCCTGACCGTTGATGATCGTGTCTTCAACAAGTTCTGCAGGTGTTAAGTTCCAGAATTGATTACCAAGATTTGTTAAGCCGATTGCGGATTTCAGATCGGCGTTTTTACCGTGTTTTCCAAATACACTCATACGATAGTTTTTAAAGCTCGCGCTCAATTGTTGCCTGCAAAATTAACACTTGGCTTTGTAGTGGTCTTTAATTTAAGTGCATTTTTTCTCACAAAAATCAATCTTTTGTTAACAAAAACATTACTTAACTATTGATTGTCAAGTTGTTAAATTTGGACAAAAGAGGGTTTAGACTAACTCCTTTAATGCTTCAATTGCACTTCGGATATTTTTTCGGACATCAAGAATACTGGCATCCATCATGTAACAGGGTGCAGTGATGATCTTGTTTGTCGAATCGACTTGTATCTCCCGGATACTTTTCATCTCTGTGAGTGCTCCTGTTTGCTCTATGCCATCGGAGAATTCTTTGATATTATATGGAGAATCTTCTTTATCGGTTCCAATGGTCATATCTGCTTTGATAGAAGATCCTTCAAGGGCTTTAGCCAGAACTACGGGACTTACGCACAACGCGACGATCGGTTTACCTACATTGATCATGTTCACAATTAATAATTTTACTTTTGGATTGATCTCACTTTGTGGTCCATGAAAAGCCCAACTTGTGAAATTCTTTGCGCTTCCGAATCCGCCCGGTATGACTAGTGCATCAAGATCTGCAGGTGAAACTTGACTGATCTCTGCGATATTTCCTCTTGAAACCCTTGAAGCCTCTACCATCATGTTTCTGGTTTCTCCCATTTCTTCTCCGGAAATGTGGTTAATTACGTGAAATTGAGGCTCATTAACTCCAATACACACTGCTTCAGCTCCTATTTCTTCGATCGCCAGAAGGGTTAAAACAGCTTCCTGAATTTCAGCACCGTCATAAACTCCGCAACCGGAAAGTAAAACACCAATTTTCATTATTTTGAGGTATATGTATATTTAATTTTTTCTTTCCACCCTTCCAATTGAAGGTAGATCTCACTACCATCTTGTTCCTGATAGGTAAGGACACTAATGTCGAAGATCAGTCGCTCTGACATCAATTTTTCACATTCTCCATTCTCTCCGTTGTGTATGAGTCTTATTGAACGAATAGGAGGTAAAGATTTGGCGATCATAGGTGATCCGATCAGATCGAAAACTGGTCTCTGACAACCACTATAGCTGATCTGAAGCTCCATGTTGTTGCCGTCAACCACAACTTCACTGATCATGATTCCCTCAGAAATCCCTTCAGATAAATCGCCAATTTTCGCGACTAATTTTTGGGGTTTTTGAAAGTTGCTTTCAGTGCTATTATTTTGAATTGAGTCGGTCATACTGTTTTCTTTCGATTTACACCCGAAGAGAAGGACCAATAAACTTAAGAGAAATAGTGTTTTCATACCTTTTTTTCTAGGTTATTCCAAAGATAATACCACAAGCCAAATAATCCATTCTTTTTATAGAATCTCTTTGTTTTTGTTTCTCTAAATTTGCACTATGAAAACGAAAACGCTCAAAAAAAATAAGGTCAACGTTGTGACGCTGGGATGTTCTAAGAATCTTTTTGATTCAGAGGTGATGATGGCACAGTTGAAGGCGAATAATTTTGAGGTCGAGCATGAAGCCAAACAAGATGATTCTGAGATCGTGATCATCAATACCTGCGGCTTTATTGATAATGCAAAGCAAGAATCTATCGATACCATCCTACGTTATGCAGAAGCTAAGGCGGAAGGACTGGTTGATAAAGTGTACGTGACTGGTTGCCTATCTGAAAGATATAAAGATGATCTTGAGCAAGAGATACCAGAAGTGGATGCTTTCTTCGGTACAAGAGATCTACCTCGATTATTGAAGACATTGAAAGCAGATTACAAAGCAGAACTGGTTGGAGAACGATTATTGACTACTCCAAATCATTATGCGTATTTGAAAATCGCCGAAGGATGTGATCGTCCATGCTCATTTTGTGCAATCCCATTAATGCGCGGGAAACACCTTTCAACTCCGATTGAAGATCTTGTGACCCAAACAAAAGGACTTGCAGCAAAAGGAGTTAAGGAAATTATGTTGATCGCACAAGACCTAACTTATTACGGACTTGATCTTTACAAGAAAAGAGCACTTTCGGATTTGGTGAAGCGTTTGTCGGATATTGAAGGAATTGACTGGATTCGACTTCACTATGCTTTTCCATCTGGTTTCCCAATGGATGTGTTAGACGTGATGAACGAACGAGCTAATGTGTGTAATTACCTTGATATGCCTTTACAGCATGGATCAACGAAGATCCTTCAAGCGATGAGAAGAGGAATTACCAGAGAAAAAACAGAAGAACTTGTTAATGAGATCAGAAGTAAAGTACCGGGAATTGCTTTAAGAACTACATTGATCGCAGGATATCCCGGTGAAACAGAAGCAGATTTTCAGGAAATGTATGACTGGGTGGAACGTTCAAGGTTTGATAGACTTGGGATCTTCACCTATTCTCACGAAGAAAATACGCATGCCTATAATTTCGAAGATGATGTGCCGGAAAAGGAGAAGCGAAGAAGAGCTGACCTGATCATGGAATTGCAGTCTGGAATTTCTTATGATCTGAACCAACAAAAAGTCGGAAAATCATATAAAGTTTTGTTCGACAGAGCTGAAGGCGATTACTTTATTGGAAGAACTGAATTTGATTCACCAGAAGTGGACAATGAGGTTCTGGTCAAAAAGCAGGATGCATATGTGAGGATTGGTGATTTTTCAAATGTGGAGATCATCTCTGCAGACCATTATGATCTTTACGGTAAACTGATCTGATGTGAAAATGAAGAAGTTGAAATATCTCTTGATCTTTCTGCTTCCAGCAACGGTAGCGATCTCATTTTTATCTAAAGGATTATTCTCATTTGCACCGGTTGTCATTTTTTTCATCATTGTACCTCTTTTGGAATTGGTGTTACCACCAGATTCGTCTAATCTGACCGAGGAAGAGAGGTTGTCGGCAGAAAGAGATCCTTTCTACGACTGGTTGATCTATCTTTTAGTTCCAATTCAGTACATTTTTCTCTTTTATTTCCTGGCAACAGCGATCGAAACCGAGGATCAACTTACATTGGTTGGACGAACGATCTCAATGGGTTTGATGTGCGGAGTTATCGGAATTAATGTAGGGCATGAATTGGGACATCGATTGGATCGAAAGGAGCAGTTTCTCGGAGAGTTGTTGTTGCTGACCTCAACGGATACTCATTTTTTACCGTATCACAATCGTGGGCATCATACCAATGTTGGTACTCCTCAAGATCCAGCCACTGCAAGAAGAAATGAGCCCATTTATCTATTCTGGATCCGATCGCATTTCGGAAGTTATCTTCTGGCATGGCAGATCGAGATTCAACGCATGAAGATCATGAAAGTGTTTGTATTCAGCTTGAAGAACAGAATGGTGTTATATACTATCCTACAAACTGTTCTTTTTGTGCTCATTGGCATATTTATCGGGAAAGAGGCGATTTTGTTTTTTCTTTTCAGTGCCATAATTGGAATTCTTCTTTTAGAGACGGTAAATTACATCGAGCACTATGGATTAATGAGAGAGAAAAGGGAAAATGGCGTTTACGAAAGGGTCAGAAGGTCACATTCCTGGAATTCGAATCATGTGTTGGGAAGAGCAATTCTTTTCGAGTTAAGTCGTCATTCTGACCATCATTACAAAGCTGACCGACCATATCAGCTACTGGAGCATCATGATGAATCGCCACAAATGCCGTCCGGCTATCCGGGTATGATGCTTCTATCTTTGATTCCACCTGCTTTTTTCAAGGTTGTAAATCCCTTGATCGAAAAAAAATAAAGTTCAGGCAACCCTTATTATTTGAAAGGGTAATTAGGATGAACTTTAAAATGGAAATCATGAAAAAAGCAGCAATTTCAATGTACATTCTCCTGGCAGGATCAATGTTTGTGTTTCAGTCTTGTGAGGATGATCCGATTTGTCCAAATGGAAACGACGGAAATGATAATGATTCAACGTGGATTTACGATTCAACGTTCTATAATGGTGATCCAAATCAAGACCCATACGATTCCACTGGAAACAATAACAATGGGAATGATCCGTTGGATTCACTAAATTGGGGTGGCGGGACTGATCCAAACGATTCTTTAGGAGGAAACTGATTTGTGCAAACAATAGACAAGCAAATATTAAAAAAATTCACTGCAGGCGAAAAGGCAGCATTCGATATGATCTATTCTGCCTATTCACCTGGGATGTATAGTATTTGTTTGCGATATACCCGATGTAGGGATGACGCTCAGGACGTTTTGCAGGAAGCTTTCATCAAAGTCTATGAAAAAAGATCCTATTACAATACTGAAATGTCTATAGGCGCCTGGATCAAGACAATTACAATTCGCACAGCATTGAATTATATCAGGCAGAACTATAAATTGATCCTTACGGATTCTGAACAAATGTTCGAGCAAGATGCAACTGTGAATGAAGAAACGACCGTTTCGTCAAGAAAAGCGGAACTGTTAAAAGTTCTTCAGGAATTACCTGATGGTTATCGTACGGTTTTCAACTTGTACACCATTGACAATTTAACACATAAGGAGATAGCAGAGCATCTTGGAATAAGTGAAGGAACCTCAAAATCACAGTATTTCAAGGCAAAAAAAATGATCCATGAAAAACTGGAACTAACACCAAAATACAATGAAGCAATTTGACGAAATAGAGGATCTTTATCGAAATGAATTTGCTGATTTTCAGGAAATGCCTCCTGCATCGGTTAAATCATCGATAGATGAAGTGTTGTTTGCCTCTGGGAAAAACAGAGGAATGAATTACTGGTATTATGGTGGAGGAATTCTAATGATCATTTTCCTTCTTTTACTTTCAGGGAACGAATCTGCTGTCTCTCAGGATCAATTATTATCCCAGTCTAATATACATAATGAGATAGGGAAACAAAACAAAGGAGAGGCTGGGAAAACAAAGTTAAATGATTCAGAGCCTTTTAAAATTCTAAAAAATGAAGATGCCCAGTTCGAATCTGAATTGAATAGGGCTCATAAACCAAAAAGAACTACTGTCAATAAGGAGGAAAGAGCAAAAGCTACTATTGTCATTGTTGAAGATCTTGAAAATAAAGCAACTTCGGGGCTTGCAGATGTTTCATCAAAAGGAACAGAGACTGCTGCAATAAGCGACACGTCTTCTACAGATGAGGAAATGGCTGCTACAGAAGGTCCTGAGGAGAATGAGCTTCCGATATTGGATCAACCATTTAAAAGGACATCCTTTTTATCAATATATGGAGGAATAGGAGAATTCTCATCACGAATAAAAAATACGGATACTGCCTCGATCGCAAGAGATATGGAAATGAATTTTGGAATTGAATACGGCAGACGAATGAATGAACGATGGTCTTTGGTGAGTGGTATAAATTACACGGGGTTCCGTGAGATGTTCCAACGTCATTATCAGGATCTCGATACTTCTGTGATCACAGGGTATGAACAAGTGATCTCATATGATTCGGTCAATCAGGTGAATGACACAACGTATTTACCGATGTACCTTGAATTCGAAAACAATGAATCGTTCACTTATCGAGTGAATTCATTTTCGATTCCAATAGCCTTCAAATACACATTGAATAACGAGTCGAAATTCGATTATGGAGTATATGGTGGATTGGTACTTAATTTCAATAGTGTTTCGGTGCTTGAATCAAATTCACTGGCAGTTTACTCTACAACCAAAACATTCGGTATGACCGCAGTCTTGAGACCAGAGTTTGCTTATCATTTAGAAAGAATGTCAATTGGTGCTTACGGTCGTTTTGCCGCAGATCTCATCCCGGCTTTGAATTATTCTCCAATCCGAAGGGATCGGCTAAGTGCCGGGGGAGGACTATTCCTGCGAATTGATTTGTAATCAGACTTTATTTCTTGGGTGAAAGCTCACAATCGCATCCCTCAAGAATCGTTGATCCAGGTGGGTATAGATTTCAGTTGTGGTAATTGATTCATGGCCCAGCATTTCCTGTATTGCTCTAAGGTTTGCACCTCCTTCGATCAAATGGGTAGCAAACGAATGCCTGAAGGTGTGCGGAGATATGGACTTTTTCAATCCAATCGCCGCTGCCAGATTTTTAATGATCGTAAAGATCATTACTCGGGTCAGCTGTGCTCCTCTGCGATTTAAAAAAACAATATTCTCATTACCAGGAACAATATTCTGATGTCTCCTGATATGATCATTGTAGAGCTTGATCTCCTTTTCTACAGATGGACTCACGGGTACCAGCCGTTCTTTGTTCCCTTTACCAATCACCCGAATAAAGCCTTCCTCGAAGAAAAGGTCCGAAAACTTCAAGTTGACCAATTCACTTACGCGTAAGCCGCAAGAATAGAGAGTCTCGATGATCGCTTTGTTGCGATGTCCTTCCTGCTTACTCATATCCACAGCCGAAATCAGTGCATCGATCTCTTCGATGGTCAAAACTTCAGGAAGTTTTCTTCCGATCTTTGGCATTTCGAGTAATTCAGAAGGATCATCATGAATGACGTCTTCTAGAAGCAGGTAACCGAAGAACTGCTTCACTCCGCTTACAATTCTTGCTTGACTTCTTGCCGATAAACCCAGATCGTATAACTCGACGACGAAATCTTTGAGATCTGAATATTTGATCTCTTTTGGGGATAAATTTTTGGATTCAGCGAAATCTCGGAGTTTAGCGACATCGTTCTGATAGGCAAAGACTGAATTTTCAGCCAAACCTTTTTCAATTTTCAAGAAAGAAACAAAATCCTTAATATAGCGTTCCCAATTCATCCTTATGAGAATATTGATCATCAATGGCCCTAACTTGAACCTGATAGGTACCAGAGAAACACAAATATATGGTATTCAGCGATTCGAAGATTTTCTATTGGATCTTCAAGCGAAGAGTTCTTCTGAATTGGAGTATTACCAATCCAATATAGAGGGCGAGATCATCAATAAGATACAGGAATCTGATCACGATGGTATTATCTTGAATGCGGGTGGATATACACATACTTCAGTAGCAATAAGAGATTGTGTAGCTGGAGTTAAAACACCGGTAATAGAGGTGCATATCTCTAACATTACATCCAGAGAATCATTCAGACATACTTCGATGATCTCGCCGGTTGCTGAAGGGTGTATTTTTGGATTTGGATTGGAAGGTTACCGACTTGCGGTCAATTATTTTGAGACGAAAAGTCGCTGATTCAACTCACTAAACTTTCTGATCCCTTTAAAATATCGGGCGAATAATATACTTCCTCTGTAAAGTCCGGCTGCATTATAATTTGTTCTTTGCTGCTTGATTTCTTTCCTTTGCGCTAAAAGAGTTCTAATTCTGCCATACATTGCCATGTGCGCCATGAAAACGCTTTTTAAATGACTCCATTCTCCTCGTACAAAAAATCGAATTCCAGCTGTTCCGTCTAGAAATAATCGGTGGATCAATTTGGGGAATAGGGGACCAGGATGATTTTTAACGATCATGAAAAGACTGTTTCTGAAGTTCAGATAACTTTTTCGTGGCGATAAATAGGGTAGGGTTCCACCCCCAACGTGGTAGATTACAGAATCTGGATTTACCATGAATCTATGTCCCATCCCTTTTAATCTCCAGCACAGATCAATTTCTTCCATATGAGCAAAAAAAGCCTCATCAAATCCGCCGGCTTTATGGAACAAATCTGCTCTTATGATTAACGCAGCACCACTAGCCCAGAAGATTTCTGACTTCCCGTCATATTGTCCATGGTCAAGCTCGAATTTGTCAAAAATCCTACCTCTGCAAAATGGAAAATAATTTTGGTCCAGAAATCCACCCGAAGCTCCTGCGTGTTCAAATAGATCTCGCTGTTGATAGGACATGATCTTTGGTTGGCAGCCTGCAATGGTGTTGTCATCCATCATTGTGATGAGTGGGCTAAGCCAATTCGGAGTAACTTCAATATCACTGTTAAGTAACACGTAATAATCAGCTTTCACATTTTTTAAAGCGTCATTATATCCCTTGGCAAATCCACCGTTCGAATCATTGATAATTATTTCAACTGAAGGGAACTTTGCTTTAACGTAATCTACAGAACCATCTGTAGATGCATTGTCTGCAAGAATGATACGAGCATTGCTTGAATATTCGATAACCTTTCCGAGAAATTGATCAAGGAACTTTTTACCGTTCCAGTTTAATATGACTACAGCAGTATCTTTCACGTCTAACTTTGGCCAGCAATATTACAGATTAATATTGACGGAACAAGTCATTCGATGTTCCACCATAGTGTTGCTCATTGTAGAGATTAGGATCGTCGACGTTACCATTATCCGTATTCCTCTTTGATAGAGTGCGTGGCCATGAAGGATTTTTTAATTCTCCAACCATATCAGAGTGAAGCAACAAATAGGTGTTGTTGACAAGGTTCGGATTGTAGAAAATAAAACGCTTATTACTGAAATTTTTGATCTTATTGTATTGCCAGATTTCGTATGGATATTCTGTAGGACTATTTTCTTTCATAGTTATAGTGGTTGGAGCCCCATACTGAAGGTAAACCCTTCCTCTATCGGTTTCGAATCCCTCTTGAAAATTATTCGAATAAAGTCTTTCCACCAGTTGAATCTGCATTTTGTATTTGATCCATCCTTCATAAGGATTGTCAGGTGATGTTGTTAGCCAGAATGCTTGTATATGCTTTCTTTGCTTTTCCAGATCTTTCGATTTAATGGTCGCCAAAATATTTTTTACTTCCGCCGGACCAGAGATCGGAATAAGACTTTCTAAATAGAATGTTACGCTATCATCCAAGATTGATTCCTGAAACCGTGGATCTAAAATGATCGCTTCAGTATTCAAAAACACATCAACATCATTACTGCGCTCAAATTCATAATCTTGTGTAGCAAGTTCAATAAGACTTCTCGATAAAAGCGTGTAGCTCAGGGTATATTTACCAGTAGGTAATTTGGATATATCTACCTTTTTAAAAATTGGGATCACTTGTCCGGTTTGATGTCTTGTAAAAACAGTATGCTCAGTGAGTTCTCTACCTTGTTCATTCACTATTTTCTGTTTGATTGCACAAACACTGTCTTCCAATAAATTTGTATTGTACAATTCAAAATACAACGGAATGATATTCAATTCTTCCGGGTAATATGTAGATAATCTTGGAATAAGGGTTAATCCTGATTTATTGAAGACTGATTCTGTTTGACTTTTGTATACTAATTCTGCCACTTCAATGTCAGAGATCGTAATGGTTTCATTATAGTCTTCCATTACAACGGGTATTGTGGCTTTGATAGCGCCTGAAGTGCTGTTGAGATCTGACAATTCGAGCTTCATTGTGTATTTCCCTGGTTTAAGGACAAATCTTCTCAAGTCATAAAAATCTTCAACAATACTATCCTTCATCAAGGGAGAACTAAGTCTGTATGCATCAGAGATGATCAATGAGTCATTTTCATAGAATGAAAGCATAACGGCTAATTCACCGATTAATCCGCCATCAAGTCCTTTGTATTCAATTGAGGTTCCATCGAATTGAAAATAGGTTTCAAGATAGTTTCCTGTTTCAGGGGCATAAAATTGCTTGCTGTCAAGATACGCTCTCAATTTTCTTGATTGCTGCGAGAATCCGTTCATCACGAAAAGAGATGAGATGGCAACAAATAGTAAATTCCTCAAGTTTAACACCATACGTAATGTAAAAGTAGTGATTTTCGTGTTGAGAATATAATATCGCCTTTCTGTTGTATGATTGGATGTTAAAACAGATTTATCTGTCTGATAGGCAATGTGATCGGTATTTCGGCTGTTTTTTTTCTTGTTTTTTTTAGTAAACTGCTTGTCAGAATTAGAAGTATTGCTACTTTTGCCGCGGAGAGTTGGCAGAGTGGTCGATTGCGGCGGTCTTGAAAACCGTTGTACCGAGAGGTACCGGGGGTTCGAATCCCTCACTCTCCGCCAGAAAAAAGAGACAGTAACTGTCTCTTTTTTTTTGTCTCTACTTTTAGGTAAAAAAAGTATTTTGACAAGGATTTACAACAAAATAGAATGTCAGGAAGGATAGTGGTTATTGGTGGTGGTGCTGCAGGTTTTTTTTCAGCGATCAGAGCAAAGGACGTATTTCCTGAGCATGAAGTGATCATTCTTGAAAAATCTCAAAAAACCTTGAGTAAAGTAAAGGTTTCAGGAGGAGGTCGGTGTAACGTGACCAATATTGTTTCTGATCCGAAAGAATTATCGTCCTTTTATCCTAGAGGTCAGAACTTTTTGAAAAAAGCGTTTTCCCAGTTTACAAGTTCGGATACGGTTCACTGGTTTGAGACGAGAGGCATAAAAATGAAAGTTTATCCGGATAATTGCATTTTTCCGGTCGCAAATAATTCTCAGGTGATCATTGATTGTTTTCGTGATGAATGCGAGAGATTGGGTGTTCAAATCGAAATGAGCACAGGTGTACAGAAGATAATAAAGAATGAAAGGTTTACGCTCACTACTTCAAATGGGGAGCTAGATGCTGATAAATTAATCATTACCATCGGAGGGCAGCCTAAAAAAAGCGGTTTGCAATGGCTTGAGGAAATGGGACATACGATCATTGATCCAGTTCCTTCTCTTTTTACATTTAACATGCCTGATGAACCTATTACTGAACTGATGGGAAATGTTATCGATAAGGCAAAAGTGAAAATCAAAGGAGAAAAACTTGAAGGAAATGGTCCTCTATTGATTACCCATTGGGGAATGAGTGGGCCTGCAATTCTTCAATTATCAGCCTGGGGAGCAAGGATCTTGCATGATAAGGACTATAATTTCGAAGTGCTGGTGAACTGGTTGGATTCAACCAAAGAAGGTGAGTTACGTGAAAAACTTGCTTTTTGCATGGAAGAATACAATGATAGGCACATAGGGAATGTTCATCCATTTCCGATCACCCTAAGGCTGTGGAAGCATCTTTTGATGAGGTCTGGAATTAAAGAAACAACAAGGTGGCGCGAGTTGGGGAAGAACCAATTGAACAAACTTGTGAATACGCTGATCAATGATTGTTATCAGGTAAATGGAAAGACAACTTTTAAAGAAGAGTTTGTTACGGCAGGCGGGGTAAGCTTACAGGATATAAATGTGCAAACGATGGAGAGTAAAAAGGTTCCGGGAATTTTCTTTGCCGGAGAAGTTATGGACATCGATGGAATAACTGGAGGATTCAATTTTCAAGCCGCCTGGACAACGGCTTTCATAGCCGGAAGTAATGTAGGGACATAAAAAAAAGCGACCGAAGCCGCTTTTCTATTTATAAGATCATATTATTGTTTTGAGTAGGTAGCCGTACAAGTACCATTACCACCGATTCCCGGAAGAGAATTATCGTATGTGTATGTGACTGTAAACTCATCACCAGTGCTATTCATTGTACCTGTTCCTGAATAGGTAATTGTACCTATCCCAGCTATGTCATAACTTTGATTAGGGACTGTAATATTAAATCCGCTTACGGTGGCGTTTGCTGTACCTCCAGATGCGATATTAAGACCACTTGGCAATAGGATTGGAATAGGAGGGATAGAAATCGAGAACATCCCATCGATAACAATGTCACTTGTACCTGTTCCAATAGTAATGGTTGGAGCTGAATTCAATGGGAATGAAGTTCCGCAATCAGAAGCCACAGTCCATGTACCTTCCCAGTTTGATTGACCAATCACAACATTTACAGTTCTGCTAGCAGTTGTAGTACCATATTGATTTGTAGCGGAATAAGTTACAGTGTAGCTTCCAGTAGTTGTTGTGTTAACAGCGGAAGTGTTACTGGAAACAGCAACAGGAGAACCATCGTGATTGTATGCAACAGCACCCGCATCAGTGTATGTATCTCCAACATTAACAGAAACGGTAGAAGCACCATTTAGAGTAATTATTGGTTTGTACGTACAAGAACCATCATCTTTTTTGGCTTTTGAAGAGTAATTGGTAGCCTGAGTATCGGTACATCCCTTCTTTTTACATGCTGGCAATATAAGCGCCGCAGTTAATGCTAGTAATAGTAGTTTTTTCATTTTAGATTTCTTTTTGGGCTAATATACAATAGTCTATAATAACTCAATAAAATGTTCAAAAAAAAAGCTTCACTAAAAAGTGAAGCTTGAGTGGGAGATGAGGGGTTCGAACCCCCGGGCCCTCCCGATTGCTGTGCATCGGGATGCTCTAAATATCAGCAGAGATTAGTTTTTGAATCATAGTTCTGGATTTCCAAGATTTGATTTCTTTTTCAAACATGATTGCATCTGTCCGATTTACAAAATCTTTCTTGTAGACAATCTTCCAATCTGAGGATCTATTTGTATAACCCTTGTTTTTATTGTTATGCTTTTTTAATCTGGAATTGATGTCATTCGTTGATCCGACGTAATACTTATCAGCTGATTCAGAATAAAGAATGTAAGTACAAAACATAAAAAAGAATACAAAAAAAAGCTTCACTAAAAAGTGAAGCTTGAGTGGGAGATGAGGGGTTCGAACCCCCGACCCCCTGCTTGTAAGGCAGGTGCTCTAAACCAGCTGAGCTAATCTCCCGGATCTGCTGAAAATCTCGTTTGATTCCCGTAATGCGAGTGCAAATATAAGCGTGTTTTTGGTAAACACAACTCTTTTTTGAAAAAAATTATGCAAAAAAATCACTGATTAAAAAGAAACTACCGAATACAAGAATAGTATCTTCCTTATTTGCAGAACTTTGAATTTCTGAAAGCGCACCTTTGGGATTATCAAAAATAGGTGAGTTCAGATTCATTTTACTATTTATTCTTTGAAGTTGATCAATAGTTAAGCTTCGCTCATTTCTAAAAGTCGTTAAATACAATTTGCAATCTTTCGGAAATAATCCGACGATCTTATCTAACTCCTTGTCTGCGCTGCTTCCATACAGAATGTGTAATGTTCCATTATTGATCTTTTTTAGAGCAGAAAGGGTGGCTGCAATTCCTTCTGGATTGTGAGAGACATCAAAAATGGTTAATGGCGAGTCCGAAATGATTTCCATTCGACCAAAAAATCCCGTATTTGATTTAATCGAGCTTAAGCCATTTTGAATTTCCTGAGATTCAATTGGTCTGATTTTCTTTTCCTTTTGTAGAATTGAAATTATGTTCAGAACAGTATTTATGTTCTCCTTTTGATATTCGCCTAAAAAGGGCAGAGTGTATTGATCATGAAATAGTGTTTCGGCGAAATAAAGAGGTGCATCAATTTCTTCAGCGACATTTCTGAATACCCTTTCTGTAGATGGATCTCTTTTACCAATTATTACAGGGGTTGAAGATTTGATAATTCCTGCCTTTTCTGTAGCTATTTTCTCAATTGTATCACCAAGTATAGCCGTGTGTTCCATGCTAATTGTGGTTATTACCGAAATGTCAGGT
>Ga0102815_10000030_pt1 | contig 106171 bp, 87 predicted proteins | sample ColrivemetaGS759_FD_79113 | JGI IMG/M metagenome (GOLD analysis project Ga0102815, IMG submission 79113) | Estuarine microbial communities from the Columbia River estuary - Ebb tide ETM metaG S.759 | ecosystem: Environmental > Aquatic > Marine > Intertidal zone > Estuary | place: USA: Columbia... | reverse complement strand
AAGATTCACCCTAAATGCCCCTGAAAACGAATATTTACAACACCTCCAACGTAGATTCAGCGTTCATCCGTAGTACCTATTACGTAGTTCCATTTATACCCTACGTAGTTCTGCGTATTCCTAAGTGAAATTGAATTCAAGATTTGGGGTTAATTATAGATTTATTGACACATTAGCATGAATGGAACCATAAAATGAAGTGCAGGAAAATCCAAGAATTAAAAATGAGTTCGAAATAAGATCAACCGACATTATATTATCTTAACTTTCAACCATTAATTACTATTCAATGAAAAAAATTTTATTCGCATTGGCACTTTTGACTTTTGGTCAGTTCGCATCGGCTCAATGTTCCACTTCCGGTTTTTCAGGTCTTGAAACGGAATATTCATGCCCAACGACATCAACACTAACCGGAACACCATCGGGTGGAACCTTTTCTGGAGCTGGAGTATTAGGTAGCACTTTTGATCCTTCTTTAGCTGGTGTCGGCACGCACTGGGTGGCGTATTCAACTCCTCCAACTTCCCCCGTAGGTGGTTACACTATGGTGGAGGGATTGACAAATGCTCCTCAAGGAGGACCATTCACAGTAGTTACGTTGGGTGATGACCAGGTTTCAGGAGATCTTCCAATCGGATTCAATTTCGATTTCTATGGAAATTCGCACACTACCTTCAGAATTTCATCCAATGGTTTTATTTCTTTTGATAATACCTTGACAAACAGCGGTTGCTGTTCCGGACCGATTTTGCCATCTGCTTTCGATCCAACGAATATTATCGCATTAGGATGGAACGATTTGAATCCCTCAAATGGTGGGGCAATCGGATACACTACGATCGGAACGGCTCCGAATCGTATTGCAATTGTAAATTTCAATGCTGTTCCTCATTTCGGTGGTGGCGGAACTCCGGTTACTGCTCAAATTAAGCTGTTTGAAACAACTAACGTTTTAGAAATTCACGTGACCAATAGTATCACTGACGGGACAGAACACACCATCGGAATTGAAAATGCAGCCGGATCTTGTGCATCAACAGCAACCGGAGCCAATGGAGACGCCGCTGCGTCGGTAACAAACACAATGATCCAGTTCACTCCTGCTGGTGCTGCCTATTACATGCATACCACCGGTTTGACGAATGCTCCGTATGCAGGTGCACTGACTTCTTTCACATTGACCAATGACGAATATTCGGCGCTTTTACCAATTGGTTTTTCGTTCGACTTCTATGGAAATAACTACACTGATCTTAGAGTTTCGTCCAATGGATTCATCACGTTCGATCAGGTTTCTGCCAACACAGGAAATACGGCCGGTACTCTTCCGGATAACGCTGATATCAATGACATCATTGCTTTTGCATGGGCTAACCTTGATCCATCTGCTGGAGGAACAATGGGATATACAACCATTGGAACTTCACCAAATCAAGTGATGATCATCGACTTCAATGGCGTTGCTCACAATGGAGCAACAGGTACTCCTGTTTCGGTTCAGGTTAAATTGTATGAAACATCAAATATCATTGAGGTACATTCTACATCCAATACATCTGATGGTTCTGCTCAAACACTTGGATTAGAGAATTCAACGGGAACTGAAGCCCTTTCCCCAACAGGTTTGAATAACTCTACAAGCTTCGCGGTGAACAATGAAATGATCATGTTCTATCCATACTACACAGCGGTTGAATTTACCGATGTAATAAGTCTTACAGACGTGACCCCTCCTGTTCCGGATATGGCAACTTTACAGGATATTACTGCGCAATGCCAGGTAGATATTATTCTTGATCAATTCGCCATCGACAACTGTTCTGGATTCATTTTTGGAACAAACGACGCCGTATTTCCGATCACATCCTCTACTACGATTACATGGTCGTATGACGACGGAAATGGGAATGTAGCCACACAAACCCAAAACGTGATCATTAATGATAACATCGCTCCTGCCTTGCCTGGTTTCGAGATCACGATCTCTTATGGTGCTACATTCCTTGATGAATCAACATGGACACTTACGGATAACGGCGGAACCATTGTTGCTTCGGGAGGTCCTTATTCTTCAGGGAATACAGGTGATGTAGCTGACCTAGTGACCATTGCAGGCGGTAACGGTCCATACACTTTCTTTGGATCAACAACCGGAACATTCATGGACAACGTAATGGATTTTGAAATCACATGCAACGGAACTGTCCTTGCAAATGGAACGGTGGCAGCAAATACGACTTCTACTGTGAACAACATTGCATCTTGTAATCCTCTGGGTGATTACGTTTCTTGTACGAATGTAAACTCTCTACCTGCCGTTTCTGCAGAAGACAATTGTAATGGCACGATTGCTGGAACAAATGATGCTGTATTCCCAATTACAACCAATACAACTGTGACTTGGACGTTCGACGATGGAAACGGAAATATTTCAACGGCGACGCAGGAAGTGATCATCGGAGACATTGAAGCTCCTGTTCCTGATGTAACCTCTTTACCAGCGATCACGGAGATCTGTGAAGTAATCAACCTGACCGTTCCAACTGCATTTGACGCTTGTTCGGGAACTGTATCTGCTTCAACGACAACGATGTTGCCGATTACATCAACAACAACAGTAACCTGGACCTATACTGACCTCGAAGGAAATACTTCCAGTCAGAATCAGGTAGTGAACATCACAGACATCACGCCTATATTAAGCTTGAATGTTGCAACGATCACCGTTACTAATCCTGTAATTGGTAGTACTTATCAATGGGTAGATTGCGACAATGGTAACGTGCCGATCGTTGGGGCAACCGGCGAATCGTACACTCCTGTAGTTACTGGAAACTATGCGGTTGGAGTAACCAACGGAAACTGTACTGAAATGAGTGCTTGTCAATTGGTAGACTTTAGTGGAATTGATGAAGTGGATCTAACAATGATTCAGATCTATCCAAACCCTTCAAACGAGATCGTTTACATTGAAACTGCTAATGCGGGATCGATCGAATTGTATGATCTAACAGGTAAGCTGATTACACAATTGAAGACTGATGGAAAAACGACGATCAATACCCAAACACTTTCAACAGGAACTTACAATGTAAGATTCCTGAGTGATTCAGGTGTTACGAACGTTAGTTTGTTGATCAATCGATAATGAACCTTTTTTGGATAAAAAAGGGCTCACTTCGGTGGGCCTTTTTTATTGAGCATTGAACATGGACAGCTTCGCTGTGAGAACCGAGAGCCGAAACTAATTCCTAATTCCCAATTACTAATCACTAAATACCAATTACTTTCAAAAGTCGTTCTCGATACAACGGCCGTCAATTTGAGTTTTCTTTGAAAAAGAAAGTATCGAGAATAGGCCGCCACTCGAACTGACGTGGTTTGAACAAGGACCGCTTCGCTGATAGATTAAAGACCGTTTCACTGTGAGAATCGAGAGCAGAGACGAATAACTGATCACTGTTTACTAGTTACAAATCACTAATTACCAATCACCTTCAACTTTTAACTTGTCCCTTTCAACTTAAAAATTATTCCTTGTACGTGAGTCCGATCTTTCCGGTCATTTTATAGAGCTCCAGGAAGGCGTCCATTTTGTTGAACTGATTCTCATAGTGCTGCATCAGGGTGTTGGAATAGTTGTTCTCAAATACGGACAGGTCGATAGAGGTGATAGTTCCCAGCTCAAAACGCTTCTTCGCCTGATCCCACGCTTTAGTGGCATAATCCAGATTTTCAGAAGAGATCTCCACCAGACGACTTCTCATCACATACATCTCAAGCAGGTTTACCATGGTTATTTTCAAGGTCTGTTCCATACTTGTCGTGTTCAATTCAGCGATCTCCTCCTGGATCTTGGCCACGTCATACGCACGCTTTGTTTTCCAGTTATTGAACAAATTGTATCGCAAGCTGAAGTTCCCGTAATACTGCATCGATTGCGTATTCATCTCCAAACCGTTATCTACATTCAGCTGTCTGAACCAGCCCCATGACGGATTAACCCCTGCCTGAAATGTTAAGGTTGGGTATAAAAATGATCGTTGGTAATGGGTCGCCGTCTTCTGAAGCTCAAGAGCGATATACTGATTCTTTAAATTCTGGTTGTTGGATAACAAGTCGTTGATGGCTTGATCCTTTTCGATCAACGGAAAAGCGATCTCCAATTGATCGATCAGCTCAGGAAAACTTGCCGCGCTTGGTTCCTCCGAATTATTCATCAACAGCAAAAGATTTCTCATGGCATTTTCATAGGAGATCTTCTGCAACATGTAATTGGTACTATCTGTCAACAACTGATTTCTGAACTGAAGCAATTCAAGGGAAGTAGACTTTCCATACTTCTCCTTCAGCTCATAATATGCGACTCTTTCTCTGGAATAATCAAGCAGTGAACTGTAAAGATTCATTCGTTCTTTCTGAAGTCTCGCTGTGTAATACGCCTTCATAACGTCCTGAGCGGTCGTTTCGATCACGACAAGCGCATTTCCTTTCGATTGTGCCTCAAGCTGTTCTAATCTGTCTTTAGTGATCCAGACAGCCATTCCCGAAAACAAATTTGCGGTCATCGTCAGACTGGGAGTTACTCCCTGATTCAATATGATCCCCGGTGTAAACGTGAACGGGTTATTCGTGTTATCAATGATGGTGTTATTGAAGGTAGCTTGCAATGCAACGGTAGGATACAAGCCTGCTTCCATCAAATTGTTGTTTTTTGCCGCGATCTGCTCCTGCTTTTCAGCCACTTTCACTTTGAAATTATTTTCAATAGCAGTGATCACGGCCTGACGAACGGTTAACCCTTCCTGAGACCAGATACTACTCAGAAAACAAACGAACAGTATACTATTGATCAACTTCATTATCATGGTCTTTTTTCTTGTGTAATTTTAATACAGGCTCCACTTCAAGAGGATCTACCCTCTCCCATCGCCAGATCATTTTTCCAAAGCGAGCTCTATCATTCCAGAACATGATCGCCGCCGGATAGAAGAACAGGATAAAGATCGTTCCGAACAATACGCCGAACGCGATCGAAGTACCCATCGGAATTAGGAATTGCGCCTGCATACTCTTTTCTGCGATCATTGGTAATAATCCGGCTACGGTGGTCAATGAAGTCAATAAGATCGGTCTGAAACGACTCACTGCCGCTTCCAACACTGCTTCTTTTGGACGGTAGCCTTCCAGCAAGAGATCATTATATCTGTCCAGATACACAATAGCATCATTCACCAATACTCCCATCAGCGCGATCATTCCAAAACCGGACAAGATCGAAACAGGGATACCCACAATTCCATGTCCCATGATCGCACCGGCAATACCAGCAGGGATCACCAGCATGATTAGGAATGCCTGTGATAACGAGTTGAAATGTAAGGTCAGAATGATGAACATCAACATGATGGCGAACATACTGATGTATTGCATCGAGTTCCCCGTTTTTTGACTTCGTTCGAACTGTCCAAGCTTAACGGCGGTAACATCCGGGTAGATCTTAGCGATATCCGGAACAACATTATCGAAGATGTTCGTATTGATCTTTCCGACATTATCAGGATCTGTTGAATTGGCATCTACCTTAATAATCCGCTGTCCATTTCTTCTTTTTAAACTTTCAGGTGCTCTTCCCAGCTCAAACTCGCATACTTCATTCAAAGGAACTGCCAGTCCAGCTGCTGTTTTGATCTTCATGGATTCCAGATCGGATAATGAGTTTCTGTCTTCCAATGGATAACGCACCCAGATCTTCACCTCATCAGTACCGATGATCACACGTTGAGCTTCCTGTCCAAAGAATCCGGCTCTGATCTGATTGAGCACATCTGATCTCGTCAGGCCATAGATCTCAGCCTGCGGTAACAACTCAAGGTGCACTTCCATTTTACCCGGAGGCATGTTATCCTTGATGTTGATCACACCATCAATCTTTCCTAAGCGCTTCTTCAATTCCTCACGTGCCTTCATCAGGTTGTTGTCGTTGGATGAAGTCAAACCAACTTCTATTTCCTTTCCGAATCGGTTAAATCCACCCACATAGGTGTCCTGCGCCAATTGTCCTTCAGGAACACTTGCCAACCTGCGAATAATGCGATTCATCAGAGTATCAACTGGTGTTTTTGAATTTTCTCCGTCAAAGAACACATTGACTGAACCAGTATGATTACCCGATTGACCAAGGTTTTGAGAAAAACCAATATTCGAGGAATAATAGGTCAATAAACTGTCTCCATTTTCCTTGATAATCCGTTCATTTTCTTCCAATAGAATCTGAGTAGCCACATCTACAAATCGCTCCGTTTGCATTTTGTTATCGCCCGGTCTGTATGCTGCTTCAATACTAAAGAAATCAGGTTGAATTGCCGGGAAGAAGGTAGCTCCGATCACTCCTTTCATCAACATGCTGACTGTAACGATCAAAAAGATCATCGGAATGAAGAAAGAAGCACGGTACCATTTGATTCTCGATCCAACGATCATTCCCACTGCTTCTTTAAACCAAACGTCACGTACATATTTGATCCCTTTATCCGCTCCACCTCTCACATAAATTTCCAAAGGAGAACCAGAGAATCCTTTGAACATCAATACGCCACCGATGATGAACAGCAGGAATGGAAACAAGATCTGTCCGAAAGAAGGAACTCCTTCAGGGAAGATCTGTCCACCCGTGATCACGAGTACAATACCACCAAGCATCAAACCTAACCCTTTCATCAACGAGTATTCCGGAACCTTAGGTTCTGAAAGTACACTCTTGTGCGCAAGGTGGGCAGGGAGTACAAAGAATGCTTCAAACAAAGAGAATAACAGACAGGAGATTACAACAAATGCCATTTCCCGCATCATTTCAAGTCCTTCTACAAACAGAAGCACCGAAAAGGCAACAACCGTCGTTACGATCGATGAGAAGACCGAAGGCAATACTTCCATTGTTCCATCAATGGCCGCTTTGGCTGCAGATTTTCCTCTTTCAAAATGGGTATAAATATTTTCTGCGATCACAATTCCATCGTCCACTAGAATTCCTACAACAAGGATCATCCCAAACAAGGAGATCATGTTGATCGAGATCCCATACCCCAAACCGATGATGAACATTCCAAGAAACGAGAACGGGATACCAAATGCCACCCATCCAGATAGCTTGAGATTCAAGAACAACCCAAGGAAGACAAGTACCAGTACCAATCCACTCAATCCGTTTCTGGAAAGAAGGTCGATACGCTCATTCAACATGTCGTTGAATTCGTAGAAAATATTGAATTGATATCCCGGATTATCCGTATCAAATTTATCCTTATAGACATGCAATGCATCTGTGATCTTTTTAATGTCCTGATCGACCGTTTTCTCGATTCGGAAACTAACCGCAGGTAAACCATTGTATTTCGATTCCTGAGAAGCTTCAGAATAACCGATCACCACATCAGCAACATCTCCAACGGAGATCTTCTCTCCGGTTGTACTGGTTCTTAAAATAATACCCTCGATCTCTTCTTCCGTTGTTCCACGGTTATTGGAACGAATACTCATTTCCTGCACTCCTCCCCTGATCAGTCCCGTTGTGATGTCCAAATTTTTAGAGCCTATCGCCAATGCAACTTCCTGCATGGAAATATTGAAACGCAACAGATCATTCTCGCGCACGTTGACCGCAATCTCCTTTTCAGGAAAACCCTGTTTTTCGATCTGGGTGATCTCTTTGGTATTCAAAAGATCTCTCTCCACTTTAGAAGCAAGATCCGTTAACTCGATCTCGTTGGCATTCTGGTTTTTCGCTGAGATTCCCACAAATGCAACAACGCTCCCCATTCCGCTGGACTTCAATCTTCTGATAATTGGCCGTTCAGCTCCCTGAGGGAATGAGTTAATTGAGTTAATGCTGTTTTCGACATCCGACAGGAGCTCGTCCATATCAGTGTCTGTATATGCCTTGATGGTAATGGTGGCAATATTTTCAGAAGATGTCGAATTGATCTCTTCGATCTCCGGCAATCCCTTGACGGCCTGTTCCACTTTGATCGTTACACCTTCTTCCATTTCCACAGGAGATGCCCCTGGATAGAAAACCGAAACAACGATCGTGTATGGATCCAGCTCCGGGAAGAATGACCGTTTCATACTGAAAACGGAAAACAATCCGAATGCTACGATCACTGCTATGAACGCATTACCCCAAACCGGCCGATTGATAAAAAATTCAATGATCCTTTTCATAGGTTAACGCTTGATCCCTTTGTATTTCTTGATCTCAGATGACTTTTCGAATTGTTCCAGAACAACCTGGTCACCATTGTTCAACCCATACACGAACAAAGTATCCGGTTTATTTCCGATCACTACAATGTCCTTTCTGATCAGTTGGTCTCCCTTCAGCAAATGAACGGAACCCTCACGAACAGCTGCCCTTGGAATAGCAAAACTTTCCTGCTTTGCAGATTGTGCGATGGCAACATTTACAAACTGACCGTTGTAGATCATTTCGTCCTTGTTTGGCTTGACACTGTAATACACATCCACTGATTGAGTGCGTTGATTGATCACATCACTCACACGCAGGATAGAACCTTCAGCCAGTTTTCTGCCATCAGCGTCTGTGAAAATTGCTTTGCCCTCCGTTTTGAACTGCTTCAGTGTTTTTAATGAGATCGGCACTTTCACTTCCATTTCTCCTGTTCGAGCGATCTTCGCGATCCTTGTTCCCGGATTTACGATCGATCCCGGTTCAGAAAAAACTTCCGTTACCGTTCCACTGAATGGAGCCACGTAGTAATATTTTTCCATTCTTGATTCCAGTGAACGGATCGCATAATAATCAATCAACACTCCTCTGGAGGTCATGAACATCTTTTCTTTGTTGGTCTTAATGTGCGGCAGCTCAGGTAATCTTTTTTCAGGAGATAGCTGATCGAGGAAATTTAACCACTTCCCTTTTTCAGATGGAAAATCCAACTCGATATCCGGCATTGCAGAGATAACGAGATTTGCCAGCTGGGTCTTTCTTGAGCTTAAGGTAAAAAATGCCTCTTCTTCATTCACTTTATACAGAAGCTGATTCATTTTGAATTTCACTCCCGGCTTTAGCCTTATTTCACCCATTTCGAGCTTTCCTTGAACTTCAAACGATATGTCCAGTTCGGTATTAGGAGAAACCTGACCATAAGAGATCAGCTGAAGCTCACGTTGCACATTCTTTACTTCTGAAACAGGAACGAACATGGTCGTTTTTGCCTCTTTCATCTCCTTTACAGGAGCTTTTTTATTGGAGGAAACTCTGAAAAAGATCAGTGCACTGATCCCTACAAAAATTCCTATCAATATGATCTGATTCTTCTTCATGAAAAAATTGAAACATTAAGGAAAACAAAAGTACAATTTACCATGGTACATATAGGTCAAAAAGGATAAACTATGTTAATTCCTTGCTGAACGTATCAAATGAAGGACAAACCGCACGGAGCTTGATTACATTTAATTTCTACATTTGTTCATGGACTTTCCAGTAATCTATTTGAACAGCAATGACGGATCAGGGATGCTTGCGTTCGGGTCGGGCCCCGAGCTTGTGCAAAAAAAATCTGATCTCAATGAAGTCCAACAATTCATCAATGCACACGCTGGCTCCTATCTTTTCGGCTGGATCAATTATGACTTAAAGAACGAGATCCACGGATTGAGCTCATCAAATAATGATCATCTCGAAATTCCTGAAGTTTTCCTTTGGAAACCTGATCATGTAGTCAAATTATGCAAAGAACACTATGAGTTCCTTCAAGGAAAGAAGGATGAACAAAGCTTCAATTTTCTCAATGATTTCATTGAAGAGGAAACGGATGTCAACTTTCACCCTTATCCGATCAACTACAAAAGCAGGATCTCCAAAGAAGAATACTTGAAACATGTTCTGGATTTGAAATCTCATATTCAACGAGGGGATATTTATGAGGTCAATTTTTGTCAGGAGTTCTATGCCGAAAACGTCGAACTGGAATATCTGCTCGACGCTTATTTTAAGCTGAACGACATTACCAAAGCTCCTTTTTCCTCGTTCGTTCATTACAATGAATTCTCGGTTTTGTGTGGAAGTCCTGAACGATTTATAAAAAAGGAAGGGAGCAAGATCCTTTCTCAACCGATTAAAGGAACGGCACCCAGACACGCCGACCCTGTAATTGATCATGTCGTAAGAGAAGAGCTAAGAAATGATCCGAAGGAACAAGCTGAAAATGTCATGATCGTTGATCTCGTCCGCAATGACCTGGCACGTATTGCTGAACCCAATTCAGTTAACGTTGATGAGCTTTTCGGGATCTATACCTTCAATACGGTTCATCAGATGATCTCAACGATCAGCTGCACTGAAAAAGCAAACACCTCCTTTACGGACGTCCTGAGAGCAACCTTCCCGATGGGATCGATGACCGGTGCACCTAAACGAAGTGCTATGGAATTGATCGAAAAACACGAATCATTCAAACGAGGATTGTATTCAGGATCCATTGGTTACATTACTCCCAACGGTGATTTTGACTGGAATGTTGTGATCCGTAGCTTATTGTATAACCGAAACAAAAAACACCTTTCTTGTGCGGTTGGAAGTGCGATTACCATTGCCTCTGATCCTGAAAAAGAATATGAAGAATGTTTGTTCAAAGTTGAACGTATTCTCTCAGGAATGAATCAATGAGTCCACTCGAGGAATATATTGGAAATGTAATTCAAAAGTACCACCCAAAACAATGTTTTGTGGCATGCAGCGGGGGAATCGATTCTATGGTCCTGATCCACCTTTTGTTGAAAAATGGGGTCAAACCTCATCTTTTGCATGTTAATTATGGTTTACGAGGTGAAGAAAGTGACGGAGACGAACAATTTCTTCGACAATTTGCTTCTGACCGCTCATTAAAGATCACCGTAAGAACTGCAAACATAAAGGAACAATTAGACCAAGAAGGAGGCAACCTTCAGCAGGAAGCAAGAAAACTGCGTTATGGATTTTTTGAAGAGAAAACAGACGAAAGTGACATGGTCTTTCTGGCGCATCATGCCGATGATCAGCTGGAGAACTTTTTTCTGAGTTTGGGCCGAGGAGCTACAATTTCTGGACTGTGCGGAATGGTTGAAAAAAATGGGAGATATATTAGGCCATTACTTCAGTTTTCAAGGAAAGACCTGCTTGATTATGCACGCCAAAATAAGATCGAATGGAGAGAAGATTCATCCAACTCAGATCTGAAATACAGGAGAAATCTGTTACGAAATCAATTAATCCCCGAGCTGAGAACATATGATCCATCACTGGATGAGCATGTCAAAATAGTGATGAAAGCTTTCCGTGAACATCTTTCTGAGATCAGAACTCATGCAAAACCCATCGCACATGAATGGATGGCACTGAAATCGATCCCCGTTGACCACTTTTCGGAACTTTCGGAAGAAGTAGCAGGTGAAGTGCTTCGTTACATGAATGAGTCTCCTGAGCTGTCCACATTCCTGAAAAAATTGTGTGGTTTAGCCAAAAGTAAAAAGGTCGAATCCCTGAACATTAAAGGACGATCATATATAAGGTCTATCGATACAATTGACATCGTAGATGAAGAATCTTCTCAGATCGTAATTCCTGAGCTTCTTATTAAAAAAGTCGCAAGACTTCCTTCAAAATTTACCAAAGATGTTCTTTATCTGGATCCTAATAAAATCGAGGGAGAACTTCACCTAAGGAAATGGCAGACAGGCGACCGAATGAAGCCTATTGGAGTTCCTGGAAGTAAATTGATCTCGGACATTTTGAAAGATGCCAAACAACCAGCTCATCTTCGCGCTTCAACTTTGGTTGTCCATGATAACAAAAAGATCATCTGGTGTGTGGATTTTGCAGTTTCCAGCGAAGCTTTGGCCAGTGAGATTTCTGAAATCCTTGAAGTCAGGATTGGCGATTGATCTACATATAGTACCTTTGAAAGATGGGATTTCCGAAACAATTTGAGGACAGAGTTACCAATGACGATTTTTTAGGTCAGCAATTATTGATCGCTCTCGATGAACAAGCACCTGTTTCGATCCGAATCAATCCTAAAAAAATGTCCGAGCCAACATCATTCAAACGCAAGATCGATTGGTGTAAAAACGGATATTATTTAAATGAGCGACCTTCATATATTGCAGATCCGCTATTCCATTCGGGTAGTTATTATCCTCAGGAGGCGGGATCAATGGTGATCGATAAAATTCTTCGTTCACTGGAGCTACCGGAAGAACCTGTCATCCTTGATCTATGTGCCGCACCCGGTGGAAAAAGCACGCTGATCGCCACCTTTCTGAATAATTCAGGTCTTTTGGTTTCCAACGAGGTAATTAATTCCAGAGCCAAAATTCTTCGCGAAAACCTCGTGAAATGGGGAGCTCTGAACACGATCGTTACCAACAATGATCCTGACGATTTTGGGAAGCTGAAACATTTTTTTGATGTTTTGGTTGTTGATGCGCCATGTTCAGGCGAAGGCATGTTTCGTAAGGATCCTAAAAGCAGAGATGAATGGAGCGAAGAAAACGTCCATTTATGTAGTCTTCGACAGAAAAGAATTCTTGGGGATGCTTGGGATGCGCTCAAACCTGGAGGTTTTCTTATTTATTCGACTTGTACTTTCAATGAGAATGAGAATGAAGAGAATGTCCGGTTCATCGCTGAATTAGGTGCAGAACAAATTGACCTGAACTTGCCCGAACCCATCAGAAAAGGGAGAAAAGGAATTGGATCCTACTTTATTCCCGGTCGAACCGATGCGGAAGGATTCTTCGTTGCCCTACTTCAAAAACATGAAGGCTCATCTTCAAGACAAAAACTCGATCAGAAAAAAGAATTCAAACTGTTGAAGGAAACTTCAATAGTAAAAGACCTTGTATTCCTTGAGGGGATCAACTTCTATCAATGGAATGAGAAGGTGTTTGCTTTTCCTGCTCAGACCTGCGATCGTATCCTTCATGTCATTTCCAAAATGCACATTTTAAAAGCCGGTGTAATGATCGGTGAGATCCAACGTAAAGGAATTACACCGAGTGAAGAACTTGCATTGACCACAGATCTTGTCATTTGGCAGTACCGAATTGAGCTCACACAAGAACAAGCGTTGAAATACCTGCATGGGGACACTTTCGCACTAGAATCAAAGCCGGGGTTGCACCTGGTAACTTTTGAAAAGCAACCCCTCGGTTGGATCAAGCATTTAGGCAATCGTTTCAACAATCTTTATCCGAAGGACTGGAGAATACGAATGAATCTGGACAAGCTGACTTATTGATTCATATAAGTAAACACTACCCTAAAACCAATATTCGGATGTGCCTCGGTTTTCCCTGAATAAGGATCCGGTCCGAGGATCTTTAGCTCCTCTTCATTGCTCATCCATCCACCTCCAACAGTCCTAGGAAGATCCTTTCGCTTATAAGTATCGTAGACCATTTCGGCAACATTTCCACTCAAGTTGAATATGCCAAGTACATTCGGATTGTAAGAATTCACTTTTACCGTATGAAAACCACCATCATCAGAATATGCTCCATTCGTAGGCTTCAGATTGGCAAGGTAGCAGCCTTCAGCATTTCGAAGGAACTCTCCATCCCATGGATATGGCAACTGTCTGCCTTCATCAGATGCCGCTTTTACCCATTCAACATGAAGTGGAAGACGAAGATCATTAAAAGGTTTTTTACCTTTTCCGATAAGCGTTTTATTCAATTCATCCGTGATCCAGAAACAATACATTTCTGCACCTTCTCTTGAAACATTTACCACCGGATAGTCGTTGTATGCTTCTTCTGAAAAATACAATTCTTCCATAGCCTTATTTGATTCCCCAAATAATTCTGTCCACTTGGCCTGATCCGGTTTTGCTTTTAAAAACTCCTCCTTCTTACACTGGATCAGAAGATCGAATAAAAATGTTCGGTACTCGAGATTGGTCACCTCCGTTTTACTCATGTAGAAAGCCTGAACAGAAATTTGAGCTCCTTGATACTCAAAGGATCCAGAAGGAACAAAAGCAAGTGCCTTTTTGTCCAGTTTCTCCAATGCTTTCAGCATATTTTTCTTCTGCTTGTTGTTGGCATTGATCTCGTCCTGAGTCAACCGAGGAAAAGGATAACCCTCTTCAAAAGTTGGAAGGCTTTTTTCCTGTGCCCCCTTTTGTTGTATGGTATCCTTTTGTTTCATCACATAGGGCCCAAGAACAATCGGTTCTATTTCAGGCAAGTCCCCATTAACAGGTTTTATCCCTTTGAAAGGTAGAATCTCTGGAATTAGGTCTTTTGCATCCGAAACAGAAGGCGTTACCACTTCTTTTTCCGGTTCACTAGCAACCATTTCTACTTTATCTGAGTTGATTTCGTTTGTTGAAAATAACCCAATTCCAACGGCGATAGTTACAACTATAGTTGTCATAATCAGCATTTTTTTAAGATTCAACCATTGGCTGTCTTTCAATGACTGACGAGGAGCATTTGACTGGATCGAATTGACCAGTCGTTCACTTACCTTTTCAAAAGAAACGGCAGAGCTATCCTTTTTTGCTGCTTCGAACAACTTATCCAGATCCCTATTCATAAGTAACCTCCTTTTTAATCGTGGTTGAATTCGTTAACAAAGCACTAAGTTTTTCTCTTCCTCTTTTCAGCCTTTGCTTGACAGCACTCTCTGTAACACTTTGAATGACCGCTATCTCCTTGATGGAAAATCCACTTATCTCAAAAAGCAGCAAACATTCGCGTTGTTCATCTGGCAAACGCCTCATTGTTTCATACAAGATTTGTACATCGGTTTGAGTCTGCGCATCCCGCCCTTTCCAAGCCACGTGTTCGATGTGTTCATTTTGCAACTTTACTGTTTTGTGCTTCTGCATTTTATTCGAAACCACACGAACAGCAATTCCAAAAAGAAAAGTCAAAAACACAGACTCTGATCTCAGGGACTCCAGCTTGTCATAGGCAATGAGCAATGTATCATTCATAAGGTCTTCATGATCAAGATCTCCATAAACCCGCGACCTGCAGAATCGCTCGAACCGTTCATGAACCGGCTCATAAAGTTTTAGAAATCGATCTTGCTTTTCCTTACTCATTGATTTTTCATCCAGATGTTAATAGTAAGTGTGACGAAACGAAAAAAAGTTACATCTCTAAACGAAAATAGTGAAGACTTCTTGTTTTCATGACTTATAACTCCCCACAAAATATGTAAATTCGTCGCATGTGTGGGATCACAGGATTTATTGATCAACAAGCCGCTACTTCTGAACAAGTTTTGACCAGAATGAATGAGGTCTTGTACCACCGAGGACCAGATGGCGGAAAGACTCAACTGTTAAATTTCAAGGATATTCAACTGGGTATGGGTCATCGGAGACTTTCGATCATTGACCTTTCCGAAAATGGAACCCAACCCATGAATTATAAAGATCTATGGATCACTTTCAATGGGGAGATCTACAATTATCAGGAAATCAAAAATGAGCTTGCCGAGCTGGGACATTCATTTGTTTCCGGATCGGATACTGAAATGATCCTTCATGCATATGAAGCATGGGGAGAAAAATGTCTTGATCGATTTATAGGAATGTTTGCCCTTGTGATCTTTGATCTTGCAAAAGGAGAATTCTTTGCTGCTCGAGATCGAGCCGGAGTTAAGCCGCTTTTCTTTTATCAAAAGGAGGGCCTCTTAATGTACGCTTCTGAGTTAAAGTCTTTTCATGAACACCCAGGCTTCTCTAAAAAGATCGACCTGAATGCTGTTGGAGCATACATGCAATTCGGACACGTACCTTCACCACACTGCATTTTTGAAAACTGTTTCAAGTTAATGCCAGGTCATTTCCTGAAAGGAAGTATCGAGAACGGCACCTTTGAAACATTCGAATACTGGAATGTGTACGATCAATACAATCAGCCAAAACTGAACATTCCATTTGAGGAAGCAAAACAGGAAACGGCAAAAGTTCTCAAGAAGGCGTTTGAGTATCGATTGATCGCAGACGTTCCTGTTGGAGTCTTTTTGAGTGGAGGGTATGACAGTGTTTCGGTAGCAGGCTTGCTACAACATGAGCGGACCCAGCAATTGAAGACATTCACCATCGCCGTGCCGGACATTGGTTTGAATGAAGCTCCTTACGCAAAAGAAATAGCTGCACACATTGGTACTGACCACACAGAGATCGAATGCAGTGTAGACGAAGCCAAAGCGATCATTCCGGGGTTACCATTTCATTATGACGAACCTTTTGGAGACAGCAGTGCCATTCCGACAACGCTGGTTAGTTTGATGGCAAAAAAACACGTCACCGTTGCCTTAAGTGCTGACGGTGGAGATGAGATCTTTGCAGGATATAATCGTTACGATTATTTAATGAAGCATGGAAAGAAGATCGCTAGTCTTCCAAAGGGGATTCGATCAATTGCTGCTGGTCTCATGGATACTATTCCAGCTGAAAAAATCCCAGTACTCAAGAACAAGTATAACTTCCACAACAGATACGAAAAATTAAAGGGAATCATTCGAGATCCATCTCCGGAAAAGATCATGTTGAGCTTGAGTACACAGTTCAACGAAGAAAGATGGGGCTCACTCTTCACTCAATCCTTGCATCCTTTACATACTCAATACGATTCTAAAAGACTCCAAAAGGATTTCTATACTCCACTCTCTTACATGATGGCGATCGATTACACGACCTATATGCTGGATGATATCCTTCAAAAGGTGGACAGAGCAACGATGACTGCAAGTCTGGAAGGAAGGGAGCCTTTTATGGATCAGCACATTATTGAATGGGCAAGTCGTTTACCGGATGATTTCAAATACCGAAATGGCGAAAAGAAATTCATCCTTAAAGAGATCGTACATGATTTTGTCCCAAAATCCATGATGGATCGACCAAAAATGGGATTTGCCATTCCGGTTGCTGACTGGCTAAGGACTGACCTAATTGATCTGCTGGAAGAATATATTTCAGAAAAAAGAATTCGGGATGAAGGAATCTTCAACTGGTCAGAAATCCAAAAATTAAAACAAGGGTTTCTAAATGGCAAAAAAGAACTGGATGTGAAGATCTGGTATTTGCTGATGTTTGAGATGTGGATGGAGAAATGGGGGTAATTTGAGGCAAAGAATAAAGAGCTTGAAGAAAAAAAAATATATTCTCTATTTATCCTACGATGGGATGACCGATCCTTTGGGACAATCACAGGTATTGCCCTACCTGGTTGGCCTTTCCCAAAAAGGATATCAATTTCATTTGATCAGTTTCGAAAAACAGGATAAGTTTCAAGCCCATAAAGAAGTAATTAAGAAAGTTTGCGATGAGGCAGGAATCAAGTGGTATCCATTGATGTACACCAAAAGACCACCAGTGCTTTCTACGTTGTTCGATATTCGAAAAATGAATGCGGAAGCAGTAGAGATCCATCGAGCGCATGACATTCAAATGGTTCATTGCCGAAGCTATATTTCTGCATTGATCGGACTAAAACTGAAGCGAAAATTCGGTATCTCTTTCCTTTTTGATATGCGTGGTTTCTGGGCCGACGAACGAGTGGATGGAAGCATCTGGAAACTTAAAAATCCAATTTTTCGAAGCATTTATAACTTCTTCAAACGGAAGGAAAAGGAATTTCTGTTTCAGGCAGATCAGGTAATTTCCCTTACCTACGAAGGCAAAAAAGAGATACTTCAGAGAATTGTACCTACCCTGCCTGAAGAAAAGATCACAGTTATTCCTTGTTGTGTGAATATGGATCTTTTTGACCCTGAGAAGATAGCTGTTGAACAACAAAATTCACTTCGATCCGCACTTAAGATCAATGAAAATGATCGGATACTGGGATATGTGGGTTCGATCGGAACATGGTACATGCTTCCTGAAATGCTTGATTTTTTTAAGACCTATTTGAAAAATAATCCATCAGCAAAATTCTTGTTCGTTACCCCTGATCCGGCTGAAAATATTCTTGAGGAAGCAAAAAGAAGAGCTATTGATCATCAAAAATTGATCGTCACACGGTGCCTGCACCACGAAGTTCCTCTGTACGTCTCTTTATTTGATCTTGGACTATTCTTTATTCGCCCGAGTTATTCAAAAAAGGCTTCTTCTCCAACCAAACAAGGAGAATTGATGGCCATGGGAATTCCGGTTGTTTGCAATTCCGGTGTGGGAGATTCTGATCTGGTGGTTGAGAAATTCAATTCAGGAATTGTGCTACAAGAATTCAATGCATCGTCTTACTCACAAGATATTCCGGACCATTGGGATCAAAAATCGATCAGAAGAGGTGGTGAAGAATTCTATGGCTTAACCAAAGGAGTCGAGTTATATGCTTCTGTCTATTCAAAACTGATTTCTTAACTTCGTAAAATGCCGAAAAAACTGTTCATCCTTGCTCCTTATCCGTTTGGAGAAGCGCCGTCACAGCGGTTCAGGTTTGAACAGTACATCGATCAACTCAAGGAGAATGAACTCGACATAGAATTCCATCCTTTTCTTGATCACAAAACATGGTCTCTGCTTTATTCAGAGGGAAATGTTTTCTCCAAAGCCTGGGGAATGATCAGGAGTTTTGGTCGCAGAAAGTTGCTCATGCTCAAATTACTAAAAGCAGATTATATCTTCGTTCATAGAGAAATGGCACATCTTGGTCCGCCAATATTTGAATGGTTCGTAGCCAAAGTGCTTCGGAAAAAATACATCTATGATTTTGATGATGCGATCTGGTTACCGAATTACAGTGAGACTAATTCAAGCTTTCATCGTCTAAAAGCATATTGGAAAGTAAAATACTGTATCAAGTGGGCATGGAAAGTAGCAGCTGGAAATGATTATCTGGCCGAATATGCAAAGAGATACAATAACAATGTACAGGTAATCCCGACCACCATTGACGAGAAAGGACATCATAATCTGTCTTGTGATCATACGGTTAAACCGTTAACAATAGGCTGGACAGGAACACATACCACCATGAGGTATCTTGATCCTATTCTTCCGGTTATCAGATCTCTGGAAAAAGATCACACCTTTAAGTTTATCATCATTTCCAACGAGGCACCCGAATTTGAGATGGATTCTCTCGAATACATCAAATGGAATAAAACATCAGAGATTGAAGACCTCGCACGCATACAGATCGGGATCATGCCATTGGTCGAAGACATTTGGTCAGAAGGCAAATGTGGATTCAAAGGCCTTCAATACATGTCAATGGGAATGGCAGCCATTTTATCTCCTGTTGGTGTCAACATAAAGATCATTCAAAACAACAAAAATGGTTTTCTGGCGGAAAATCCAGATGAGTGGGATTCTTGTTTAAGAGAACTATTGGAGAATGATCAAAAGAGAATCGATATTGGGGAAAATGCTCGAAAAACAGTTCATGAAGTCTATTCTGTAACTGCGAACGAACAAAAGTATATTAACCTTTTTAAAGACATATAATGGATTTACGCCTAGTTTTTGCGACGCACAACGACCACAAAGCAAAAGAGATCCAATCGATCATGCCGAATGGAGTGCATATTCTTTCACTTGATGATATTGGTTGTGACGAGGCAATTCCTGAAACCGGTTCAACGCTTGAGGAAAATGCATTGATCAAAGCCAGATATGTTTTTCAGAATTATGGATTGAATTGTTTTGCAGACGATACAGGATTGGAAATTGACGAACTTGATGGTGAACCTGGTGTTTTCTCTGCGCGATATGCAGGACCTGACAAAGACGCAAATGCAAACATGAAGAAAGTCCTTGAAAAGCTGGGAGGTACTCAAAACAGGGAAGCACGATTTAAAACATCGATCGCGCTAATACTTCATGGAGAAGAACATCTGTTTGATGGTACTGTTGATGGAAGGATAACTTATGAGGCAAAAGGGAATGGAGGATTTGGCTACGACCCGATCTTTGAACCAGAAAACCATGGACGCACTTTCGCTGAAATGTCACTTGAAGAAAAAAATACGATGAGTCACCGGGCTCGAGCCATTGAGAAACTCGTTCACTTCCTCATCAAAGATAATTACACGCACCGCCTCTAAAATAGCCCTTTTAAGCGTTAGAATTCTATCGTTTTCATTAGGAGAAAGCAGTGAAATTAAGTAGCTTTGCTACCCACGTTAAAAAACTAAACACTCAACTATATGAGCACAAATTCCAAGATCATTTACACGTTAACTGATGAAGCACCAATGCTTGCAACTTATTCGTTTTTGCCTGTAGTTAAGGCTTTTACGGAAACTGCTGGCATCGCAGTAGAAACCAGAGATATTTCTCTTGCGGCAAGAATCATGGCTTCTTTTCCTGACTTTTTAAAGGAAGATCAACGTATCAGTAACGATCTTGCTGAATTGGGTGAACTATGTAAAACACCGGAAGCAAATATTATCAAGCTTCCAAATATTAGTGCTTCCATTCCACAGTTGAAGGCAGCCATAAAGGAGCTTCAAATTCAAGGATATGCATTGCCTGATTATCCGGAGGATCCATCAAACGATCAGGAAAAAGAGATCAAGGGAAGATATGACAAGATCAAGGGAAGTGCGGTGAATCCAGTTTTGAGAGAAGGAAATTCAGATCGTAGAGCACCTCTTTCGGTGAAGAATTATGCGAGAAAACATCCTCATTCAATGGGGAAATGGACTTCAGATTCCTTATCCCACGTTTCGACTATGAATGATGGGGATTTCTTTCACAATGAAAAATCAGTGACTGTTGACAAGGCAGGAACTTTTCGAATTGAGCATGTAGATCAGAATGGAACTGTGAAAGTTCTTAAAGGAGATTCTCCTTTACAGGCTGTAGAAGTGATCGATGCAACATTTATGAGTAAGAAGAAACTGAATGCATTTCTTGAAGCACAGGTTGCTGATGCAAAACAGAAGGGAGTTCTATTCTCACTTCACATGAAAGCAACCATGATGAAAGTTTCAGACCCGATCATTTTTGCACATGCTGTTAGAACCTTCTTTAAGCCTGTATTTGATAAACATGCGGCGACTTTAAACGAGATCGGGGTTGACGTTAAGAATGGATTCGGAGACCTGTTGAGTAAAATTGAGACTTTACATGCAGATGAAAAGGCAGTGATCGAAGCTGATATCAATGCTTGTTACTCAGATGGTCCTGCAATTGCAATGGTCAATTCAGATAAGGGAATTACCAACCTACATGTTCCAAGTGATGTCATCGTTGACGCATCAATGCCTGCAATGATCAGAAACTCAGGAAGAATGTGGAATGCAGATGGAAAAGCACAGGACACAAAAGCAGTATTGCCGGATAGCTCATATGCAACTATTTACCAGACAATGATCGACTTTTGTAAGAGGAATGGCGCCTTTGATCCTGTAACAATGGGTACAGTTCCAAACGTAGGATTGATGGCTCAAGCTGCAGAAGAATATGGTTCTCATGATAAAACTTTTGAGATCAGTGCGAATGGAATTGTTCGTGTTGTTGATCAGGATGGTAAAACATTATTACAGCATGAGGTTGAAGAAGGAGATATCTGGCGAATGTGTCAAGTGAAAGATGCACCGATCAGAGATTGGGTAAAACTTGCCGTTACTAGATCAAGACTTTCAAAAACTCCTGCAATTTTCTGGTTGAACAAGGACCGTGCACATGACGCTCAGCTGATCACTAAGGTAAATGAATACCTGAAAGATCATGATACATCCGGATTAGAGATCCATATCATGAGTCCGGATGATGCGATTCAATACACAATGGAGAGAATTGTTAAAGGCCAGGATACAATATCAGTTACCGGAAACGTACTTAGAGATTATTTAACTGACCTTTTCCCGATTCTTGAGGTAGGAACGAGTGCTAAAATGTTATCGATCGTTCCTTTAATGAATGGTGGTGGATTATTTGAAACAGGTGCGGGTGGTTCAGCTCCAAAACATGTTGAGCAATTCGCAGAAGAAGGTCACCTTCGCTGGGATTCGTTGGGTGAATTCCTTGCTTTGGCAGCTTCCTTGGAACACCTGTCAGTTACAACTGGTAATGGAAAAGCTCAGGTGCTTGCAGATACATTAGATGAAGCAACTGGAAAATTCCTTGACAATGATAAGTCCCCAATGAGAGATGCAGGACAATTGGACAATCGTGGAAGTCACTTCTACCTGACCATGTATTGGGCTCAAGCACTTGCTTCACAGACAAAGGATGCAGACCTTGCTTCTACCTTTGGTAAACTTGCCAAGGAACTTTCGAACAATGAGTCGGAGATCGTGGCACAATTGAACAATGCTCAAGGGCGTCACATTGAGTTGAAGGGATATTATCACCCTGATTCAAATTTGACATCAAATGCAATGAGACCAAGTTCACTTTTCAATTCCAAGCTTGAATTGATCGGAGTAAATGCATAACTAATTGAGTGGGCGGGTATACCGCCCATTTTTATCTTATGAAGACCATACTTTTTCTTTTGAGCTTTGCCCCTTTTTCATTATTGGCACAGTTCCCAACTGGATGGGTTGGACATTATTCCGGACAGATGGCAATTAGCAATTCTTCAGGTAGAACTGATACGATCAATGTAGAGTTGCTCATTGAACCTATTAAACCAGACACTAGCTGGTTGTATATCATGAAGTATCATTCTGTCAATAACTGGAATATGGAAAAGGCCTATACGATCATCCGAAATGGAGAAGGTAAATTCCTAATAGATGAGGGGGACTCTTTATTTCTGGATATTACATTCATGAATAATTGCCTTTATTCATTTTATGAGCTGGACAATACATATTTCTCCTCAACCATTCGACTCTTTGAGGGTAATATTCTCTTTGACCTTTTTGGAGGTAAAAGAACGATCATGCACTCGAAAGATGTAAAGGAAGATAATGCCACTTTCACCGTTGACAGTTACAGTCCAGAATTTGCTCAAAGTGTTTTATTGAAGCGCAAGCAATGAGATTTTTTCTTCTTTTTCTGCTGGGTTTAACAGTTATCTCCTGTAAAACTTTAAATGCTCCGATACCTGAGGAACAGATAGATACTGCCCCGCCTTTGGAGCAAAAAAGATCAACTCTTTCAATGCCGGTTGAGATCAACTTATCACCATACTTCAAAGACATTGAAAAATCGATTCCCAAGAGTTTTACTGGCAAGGAAGAACAATGTACCGGAGTAAGCTATTCCTATAAATTCAATCGTCAACCGATTCAATTTGAAGGGAAAGGAAGAGGTCTGTATTATGAAATTGAGGGGAAATACAGTTTAAAGTTGAATTATTGTCCTGAATGTACATTCCTGATCAATTCGGATGGAAACTGCATTATACCGCGTATATATGCCTCTTGTGGTGTAGGCGAGCCAATGAGACGAGCAAAGGTGGGATACTTTACTGATGTTGAGGTAACCCCAGATCTTCAGCTGAAAAGTAAAACCTCCATTGCCAAATTCGATACTCCGGATGCTTGTGAAATAACTGTCTTTAAATATGATGCTACCGAGCAACTTAGGAAGGAAGTCACTGCAGTTCTCAAAGATCTTGAAAAGGAAATTGACAAATCGATCGCGGGAGTTGATATTAAAAGTGATATTCAGGAAGTTTGGGACCTACTCTCCAATCCAATGGACATGGAGGGATACGGATATCTCAGCTTTAAGCCCGAGAAAATTGCATTAGGTGAACTTGCGTTCAAAGATCAGAAGGCAAAGGTCAATGTCCATATGTCATTTTTTCCAGAGCTTAAAACTACACTGGAACCAGCGCAGAAAAAACCAATTCCTAAATTGTCAGAATTGAAACAAAAAGATGGTTTCGACCTTCAGTTGCAATTCTTATCAGGCTATGACTCTTTGAACAAAATAATTAACCGTGAGCTGGCGGGCTGTAAATTGAACCTTGGAAAAAATGAGATTATTTTCGATAGTGTAATGGTTCAAGGGGCACAAGGAAAAAAACTCAATTTGAAAGTTCAATTTTCTGGTGATAAAAAAGGCATCTTATATTTAGTAGGAACTCCGGTTTTTGATCAGAATATGCAGATCATTTCATTTCCTGACCTGGAGTTTGACCTTGAAAGTAAAAACTTACTTTTGAAAAGTGCTAAATGGATCTTCACCCCTAAGATCACAGACGTGATTCGAGAAAAAGCTGTTTTCGATCTTAAACCTCACCTTGATGAAGCAAGGAAAATGCTTGACAATGAGCTTAATTCTGAAATTACAGAAGGTGTATTTATAAAAGCGAAAACCGAAAAGATTGGTATCGCAGGAATTTACCCGAATTCACATTCACTATTGATCAGGATCGACCTTACTGGATTGATCTCTGTAAAAATGTGATCAAGAATTGACCATGTGCTGAGCGATCTGAGGGAAACAATTGTATAATGCTTCTTTAAGTTGATCATCCAGGTCTGACTCATCGATCGATAACTTCATACATTTCAACCATTCCTCCTTTGCCTCATGATCGATTTTATGTGGCATATGACGCATTCTCATCCTTGGGTGACCAAATTGTGCCGTATAGAGTTGAGGACCACCAAGAAATTGAGTCAAGAACATTTTTTGCTTCAATCGGATCAGTTCCTTATCTATTTTAAAAAGTGGCCCGATTTTTTCAGAAGCGAATACCCGATCATAAAAACGATCGATAATATTTGCAAGTCTCTCTTCACCAATAAGTTCATAGAGCGTCTGCATAACAAAAAATATATTTTTTGTAAAAGATTGTTTAAATTTGATACACTTAATGACAAAGATATACCTAACATTCCTGATGTCGCTGTTCAGTTCTGTTTTTTTCGCTCAGGCGAAGAAATCGGGTGAATCTATTTCTGATTGTTTAGGAGCAATGAACCTTTTTAAATCAGGTAAATATGCCATTCAATTTACAGGTACAGGAGGTTCTGAGAAAGAGTTCGCAAACTATCCTTCACTAACTGATCTTTCTGATGAAAATGTAGTTTGGCTATCGTTCATTGCAGAACAAGACGGAACTCTTTCATTTACTGCCTCACTTAAGCAGGATTATCTTCAAATGGTCGTATTTGAAGAAGGAAGAACAGACATCTGTAGCGAAATTGGAAAAGGTGTCGCTGAAATTCAGCGTTTGCATAAAGATAAATCCGTTCAAAGTGTAGGATTGAATCAGAATGTAAAAACCGGATTCTTGTATCCACTATCCTTGAAGGCCGGTAAAAAAATCTTAATCGGTTTTTCTACCATAGAAAAATCCAAAACGATTATTGACCTGGATTTTCAGTTCAAGGTGGATAATGCTGCGGCTAAAACCAAAAGCGAAACAAAGATCATCGATATGCGTGATGATGAATTTTCACCTACATTAACGATAGAAGTTAGGGATGCAGAAACACGCGAACCCATTATTGCCAATTTAACGATCGAAGGCTCCAAAGATATTACGGCACTTTACAAGGGAAGTGATTTCTATTTTAATATCTCACGTTCATGTAAGGCGTTCATTAAATGTGATGCCGAAGGTTATTTCTTTTTAGACAAAGAAGAAAGCTTCAGCCCTTCTCAGAATCAGGAAATCGTATTAATGATGGAACCGTTAGGGGCAGGAAAAACAATGCAAATAGAGGAGATCGAATTCCAACCTGGCACAAGCGATTTTATGCAAGGTTCTGAAGGTAAATTGAGACGATTAAGAGATTTCATGGCATTGAATGCTGATGTATCAATAGAGATACAGGGACATGTCTTTGAACAGGGAGGAAATAGTTTAGCCGGTCAGCGATTATCGGAAGCTCGCGCCAAAAGGGTTATGCAATATTTGGTTACCCAGGGCATTGATAAAGAAAGAATGACAGCGGTTGGATATGGAAATACAAAACCTATTTATAGTGAACCAAAATTCGCTTATGAAGAACAAGCAAATCGTCGAGTAGAAATACTTGTAAAATAAAAAAGCGGTAGTTCTACCGCTTTTTTTATTCTTCAACCTGTTAGATGGTCATTATATCTTTTTCTTTCGCTTCTACTAGTCCATCAACTTTATTAATGAACGTGTTGGTGATCGTTTGAATTCGATCCTCTGCATCCTTCGCCATGTCTTCTGATAATCCGTCATTCTTTAGACTCTTGATCATATCCATAGCATCCTTTCGGTGGTTTCTGATTCCTACTTTGGCGTGTTCACCCTCAGCTTTAGCTTTTTTCACCAGATCTCGTCTTCTTTCTTCTGTTAAAGGAGGAACTGCTATGATCAACATTTCACCATTATTCTGAGGATTAAATCCAAGATTTGCATTCATGATACCCTTTGCGATCTCATTCAACATTGTTTTCTCCCAAGGCTGAACCGTAATTGTTCTAGCATCCACAGTACCTACGTTTGCCACCTGCTGAATTGGAGTTGGCGAGCCATAATAATCTACCATCACACCAGTCAACATACTTGGTGATGCTTTACCGGCTCTTACCTTTTGTAACTCTGTTTCCAAATGTCCCAGAGTTTTATCGTTTGACGATTTGAATTCGTCATAGATCATGTCTAACTCTTCAGTCATATCCTGTATCTTAATTTCTTACTACCGTTCCTACCTGCTCACCTTCAATCAATCGCTTAAGGTTTCCTGACGAATCCATATCAAATACGATGATCGGTAATTCATTTTCTTTACACAACGTGAAGGCTGTCATGTCCATCACTTTTAATCCTCTGTTATACGCATCATCGAAAGAGATCACATCAAACTTAGTTGCATTTGGATCCTTTTCAGGGTCAGATGTATAGATTCCGTCAACGCGAGTACCTTTTAAGATCACATCTGCATTGATTTCAATTGCTCTTAACGACGCAGCTGAATCAGTCGTGAAGAAAGGATTCCCCGTACCTGCTCCAAAGATCACGATCCTTCCTTTTTCCAAATGACGAACTGCTCTCCTGCGCACATAAGGTTCAGCAATTTCCTTCATTTCGATAGCAGATTGAAGTCTTGTTTTCAATCCTGCAGATTCAAGTGATGCCTGCAAAGCCATGGAATTGATCATCGTGGCAAGCATCCCCATGTAATCTCCATGAGTTCTGTCCATCCCACCTTCTTCAGCCTGTACTCCTCTGAAGATATTTCCACCACCAATTACAATTGCAATCTCGATCCCCATTTCATGGATCTCTTTTATTTGTTCAGCATAGGCTGCTAAACGCTGATTGTCGATCCCGAATTGCTTATCTCCCATCAAGGATTCTCCACTCAGTTTTAAAAGGATTCTTTTGTATTTCATAATCAATGCTCTTGGCCGGTCAAATATAGTAAATCAATTTTTGTCTTTAAACTCAATACAAACAGTTCAAAAAAAAGGCTACCGAATTTCGATAGCCTTTTTTTGAATGATTATTTCTTAACTAAGTGAGAAACGTTTGAAATCGATAATAGTCAATCCTTTTTCAGTTGAAACAAGGAATTGCTCTACTGTCAATTTATTGTCACGGATGAACGCCTGGCTCAACAATGTGTTCTCCTGGAAGAACTTGTTCAGACGACCCATTGCGATCTTCTCAGCCATATCAGCAGGCTTACCTTCCTGAATAGCCAATTCTTTTCCGATCTCGATCTCACGCTCGATAGTTCTTTGATCCACACCATCTTTGTTCAAAGCAAGTGGGTTCATTGCTGCAACCTGCATTGCAACTTGACGACCTGCATCTTCTGCAACTGATGAATCACTGTTCAATCCAACAAGTGTAGCCAACTGGTTACCTGGGTGATTGTAAGCAACCACTTTATCAGCAGCAATTGTAGTATATCCAGAAAGATCAAGTTTCTCTCCAATAACACCTACCTGCTCAGTGATCTTTTCATCAACAGTTAATCTGTCATCATACTTAAGCGCCTTCAACTCATCAATTGAGCTTGGACGATTCTTAATAGCAAGGTCTACTAGTGATTGAACCAATGCACGGTATCCGTCGTTCTTTGCGACGAAATCAGTTTCACAGTTCAATGTAACCATTACACCAAACTTAGCATCATCAGACGCCTGAGCGATAACTAAACCTTCTTTAGCGTCGTTTTCACCACGCTTCGCTGCGATCTTCTGTCCTTTTTTACGTAGGATGTCGATTGCTGCTTCAAAATCACCGTTTGCTTCAACTAATGCGTTCTTGCAATCCATCATACCAGCACCTGTTTGCTGGCGTAGTTTGTTTACTTCTGCAGCTGTAATTGCCATCGAAATAGATATTAATGTTGTTTATTAATCGTTTTTTTCTTCTGTTGAAGCTACTACTTCAGCTTTAGCAGTCTTCTTTTCCGCTACTGCTACTTCTCCTTCCTCTTCCTTATCAGCTCCTTTTGTGTTCTTTCTTTCTTCAAGACCTTCCTTGATAGATCCACAAATTGCATCTAGGATAATAGAGATTGATTTTGTAGCATCATCATTTGCAGGGATAGGAAAATCAACCGACTTAGGGTTAGAGTTCGTATCTACCATTGCAAAAGTTGGGATATTCAAACGTTTTGCTTCTGCAAGAGCGATGTGCTCTTTAAGGATATCAACGATGAAGATCGCCGCAGGCTGACGAGTCATGTCTGCGATAGAACCAAAGTTCTTCTCCAATTTTTCACGCTGACGAGTCTTGAAAAGACGCTCACGCTTGTTCAAGGTCGCCCATGTACCGTCTGTCTGCATCTTATCGATGGTAGCCATCTTACGGATAGACTTTCTTGTAGTCTGGAAGTTTGTTAACATACCACCAGTCCAACGCTCAGTTACGAAAGGCATATTCACCTCTCCTACTTTCTGAGAAACTATATCTTTGGCTTGTTTCTTAGTTGCAACGAAAAGAACTTTTTTACCCGACTTAGCAATTTGTTTCATTGCCGCACATGCTTGATCAAGGTGTGCTATTGTCTTATTAAGATCGATAATGTGGATACCTTTCTTCTCCTCGAAGATGTACGGCGCCATTGCCGGGTTCCATTTTCTTTTCATGTGTCCGAAATGAACACCTGCTTCTAATAGATTTTCGAATGTTACTTTTGACATTTTATTCTTTTTTAAATTGTTCACGTTCCTTTAGTAGATCAGCAACCGAAGGGATTCTCAATGAGAACAGGTACTTCGAAGCTTGGATACTAAACAACCGCCAAATACAAATATTAACGTTTAGAGAACTGGAATTTCTTACGAGCCTTAGGCTGACCTGGCTTCTTACGTTCCACCATTCTCGGGTCTCTTGTCATAAGACCTTCTGCTTTAAGCAAAGGCTTATTCTCTTCTGACACTTCTACAAGAGCTCTTGAGATCCCTAAACGGATAGCTTCTGCCTGACCATTGATTCCACCTCCCATCACATTTACTTTTACGTCGTACTGACCTACAGTATTAGTGATTTCAAATGGCTGCTGGATCTTAGACTGAAGAACCGCTACAGGGAAAGCCTCCTTATAGTCCTTGCTATTTACGATCACCTTACCAGTACCCTTTGAAAGGTATACTCTGGCAACAGATGTCTTTCTTCTTCCTAATGTGTTAATTATTTCCATGCTGATTATTTCATTGAATCAAGGTTAAAAACTTCTGGTTTCTGTGCCTCATGCTTGTGCTCAGTACCTGTGTAAACCTTAAGGTTTGTAAACAGATGTCTTCCAAGACGATTTTTAGGCAACATTCCTTTAACAGCTTTCTCGATCACACGCTCAGGATGTTTTTTCAACATCTGTTCAGCAGTAGTGATACGCTGTCCTCCAGGATAACCTGTGTAACGAACGTACTCTTTATCTCCCAGTTTGGTACCGGAGAAAGAGACCTTCTCTGCGTTGATAACGATCACGTTGTCACCGCAGTCAGCATGTGGTGTGAAGTTCGGCTTGTGTTTGCCACGGATGATCTTCGCCACCTTGCTTGCTAAGCGACCTACAGTCTGGCCCTCAGCATCCACAACAAGCCACTTTTTATCAGCGGTCTCCTTGTTGCCGGAAACGGTTTTGTAACTTAATGTATCCACTATTATTACTAATTAAAATAAGACAATATCCCTAATTTGGGGGTGCAAAGATATGATTTCTAATTTTATTAACAAACGAATTTTAAAAAAGAATGCGGTTTCACCGAAGTTTCTTCAGGTTATATCGCAATCGTTTGTTGAACTCTAAAGACTCAGAGTTTATTTTGTCTTGAATGCATTGATCGCATTCACCGTAAATTCACTTAAAACAAGTGTTCCGCTCATTGCCGCTCTTTCAGCTAAAAGGGTATCCCAATGCTCAGTTCCCTGCCAAAATACCTCCTTCAACATTCTCATTGCTTCAGGGTTCGATTTTGCTAAACGCAGAGCAAGACGATCTATTTCTGCATCCATATCTTCTGCAGTATCGAACACATCTGTATATAGTCCTTTTTTCTTCGCCCAGTCTGCTGATCTCCACTCTGTTGCGTTGATCGCAAGTTCGCTCATTGCAGACAAGCCAATTTTTCGTTCAACTGCCGGACCAACTACAAAAGGACCAATACCAACGGCAAGCTCAGAAAGTTTGACATCTGCATATCGTGTCGCCAAACAATAATCAACTGCTGAAGCTACTCCAACACCACCACCTACAGCTTTCCCCTGAACTCTACCAATGATAAATTTTGGTGCTTTACGACACGCATTAATAACCCCTGCAAATCCTGAAAAGAAAACCTTTCCAGTTTCAAGATCCTTGATGGAGATCAATTCATCAAAACTCGCTCCGGCACAAAATGCTTTTTCACCCATTGAACGAAGTACAATAACCTTCACTTTATCATCGTTACCCAATAAGGTGATCGTATCAGCAAGTTTTCTTAAAATCTTTCCTGGAAGTGAATTGCTCATTGGGTGACCAAACTCAATAGTACCTATTCCATTTTCACTGATCGTATATTCTACCGATCCCTGATTAATTGCGTCTGACATAATTATCTTTTGTTATTGAACTTTTTGGGTCCACGTGGATTATCGGAATTCGACTTTTCTTTCCTTGCTGGTCTATTTTCTTTTGGAGAGGCGATCTTTACATCCAGTTTTCTACCATTGATCTCCAATCCATTGAGTGCTTGGATAGCATTTATCGCCTGGTCCGTACTTGACATTTCTACATAACCATAGCCTTTCGACTTCTTCGTCTCCCTATCATACACAACATGGGCATACGTCACTTCACCAAACGAAGAAAAGGTTGCTTTTAAGTCTTCAGATGTAATTCCCCAATCAAGATTGGCGATAAAAATATTTGTCATTTACCTAAATTGTTGTTGATCTATTTCAGCGTAAAGCTGTCTGTTCCGATAAGGTTACCGTCACAATAGATCTTCACTTTATAATTCCCTTTATCTGCTTCTTCACCCTTCAGATCATAGAATACAGTTACGTCAATACTCTGATTGTTATAGTTGATCTCTTTCGCATCTGAATAAGCAACACTATTTCCACCCACTTGCGTGACATTACTTGACTTTGTTTGTAAGGTCTTTCCATCCGGTCCGATGATCTGCATATAAACCACCTTGTTACCTGCTTTTGTGATTGGATTCTCACCGATCGTAAAGCTTGATCTGATCATTACAGTATTTCTTGCTCTGTTCGTAACTTCAGTAGTGTTGTTCAGCTTCATTTTCAATCCCTCACTGGTAAATCCATAGGCGCTTAATTTTGAACCTTTACGAACTTGTTCTGCACTTTGCTCAGCATCTTGCTTATATTGATCTCGTTCTCCTTTTGTCGATTGAAGTTCTGTTGATGTTCTATCTAGATCTGAAGACAATTTCACATTCAACGTATGGAGAGAATCAATTTGGCGAACATAGCCTTTCATGATATTACGAAGAGTCTCATTCTCTTTTTTCATTTTGTATAATTGAGAAGCAGAGATCTTCTTATTCGTATTCAATTCGTCAATCAAGTTTTGGATCTTTTCTTTTTGCGCATTCAGACTATCAGCTTTAGACTTATCCTTTTTGATCAATTCATCATAGGTCTTCATCATATTCTGGAAGTCTGTCTTTAGATCATGTGACATGTTACCCACATATCCTTCCATCATCTTATTCATTCCTTCCATGTCAGAAAGTAGAGTCGTGTTCTCATTTGAACAATCGTTCAACTCACTATTCTTTTTTGACCATAATACAGCCATTCCTGCAATACCGATCAACAATAAAAAAATGATAACAATAAAAGGTGTATTGGATCTTTTCTGTGGTTCAATGAATTCAGACATAACTAATGAATTTAATACAAAGGTAAGAATTGATACGTCTAATACCGAAAAGGGTTCACTAATTATTCACCATTTTTTTGAACATCCAAATAATTGTTCATTTCACCATTAATTCTTCTTGGGACCCAAAGTATATTCTTGTCTTTTAGACAATCAGGAAGTAAGATATCCGGAAAATTCTGAAAACTCACAGGACGCAGGAATCTGCGCATGGCATCCACTCCAACTGCAGTAAATCTAGGATCAGTAGATGCTGGAAAGGGTCCTCCATGTGTCATTGAACCATAAACCCTCACTCCAGTGGGAACACCGTTATAGATCATTCTTCCGGATTTCTGACGGACAAGCTCAAATAAGCTCTTGTATTTTTCGATTTCTTCCTTTTCGCAATGAATGGTACCTGTCAACTGACCTTTTAGAGAACGAACACACTTGTGGATCATTCCAATCTCAGAACACAATATAACAATTGAAAATGGCCCAAAGACTTCTTCGTGCATCTGCGGATTTGAAAGAAAGTCATTTCCATTGACCACTAAAAGTGTATTAGTTCCTTGTCCTTTTCCAGTCGATTCTCGAACAAAAGCTTCAGCACCAAGTTTAACAAGGTCAGAACTCGTTCTTTGAAAATTATTTAAAATACCAGCCCCCAACATTGTTGTATTTGCCATAGCAATTATATGTTCACCCAGAGAATTAATGAATTCTTCTGAGTTCATGCATGCTTCAATAAAGATGAGTCCGGGTTTTGTGCAAAATTGTCCCGCATCATTGGTGATTGATATTGCTAGCTTTTTGGACAGCTCTTCTGATCTTAAAGTTTGAGATTTCTGAGATAAAAACACTGGATTTAGACTTCCCATTTCGGCAAAAAACGGAATAGGTTCATCTCGTCTCGTCGACAGATCAAACAAGGCTTTCCCGCCAGAATAACTTCCCGTAAAACCGACGGCCTTGACCGAAGGGTGTTGCACTAGTTTTTGTCCTGTAGTAAAAGAAAGTGAATTCAAATTGGAGAAAACACCTTCGGGCATATTCGTCCTTTTTGCAGCTCTAATGATCGCCTGAACAACCAGCTCACCTGTGCCAGGATGCATCGGATGGGACTTCACGATCACAGGACAACCGGCTGCAAATGCAGAGGCTGTGTCTCCACCTGCAGTTGAATAGGCCAATGGGAAATTACTGGCTCCAAAAACTACTACCGGACCTACTCCCTCCATACACCTTCTAAGGTCCTGTTGAATACCGTTATTCGACTGGGAAGTATCAATCGATGCTTCAAGCCAATACCCTTTTTGGATATGTGCGGAAAATGATCTGAGCTGATTGGTTGTTCTCAATCTTTCGACCCGGAATCTGGTTGTATCCAATCCGGATTCAAGACAATACATTTCCTCAAGCTCCAATGAGACATCAATCTCTTCAGCGATTGCAACAAGAAAGTTTGCTCGTTCGCGAATTGATGTAGACTGAAAAATAGGAAATGCTCTTTCTGCAAGAACACAAGCTTGATCTACCTCGTCTTGGGTAGCTTCAAAAAAAACTGTTGGTAATGATTCTCCTGTAGCGGGATTAATGGATTGGAACGTAGTGTTTCCAGTGCCGGACAGGTTTAAACCAATATAGTTTTTTCCCGTCAGCATGATTTCTCCTATGCCTCGCTAACAGAATAAGAAAAGCTCTCCATGATCTGATTTGACAAGATCTTCTTACAAGCTTCTTCAACTTTTTGTTCTGCAGTTGCCATATCAGGAGCTTCTACAAATAAACGAACATGACGACCGATTCGAACACCATCTATTTCTGGCAATCCTACGTTTTTCATACTATTTGAAACTGCCTTACCCTGAGGGTCAAGAAGTGCCTCCAGTGGCATCACATCGATCTCTGCTTTAAACTTCATGTTGTTTTTGTTTATGAATGAAATTTTCGGTTAACGATAAAATCAGATACAAAAATACAATTAATGGAATTGACCAAACCATTAGTGCTGGGATTAATATTCCACAACTTATTAAAAATATGTACCTGAATTCATTCCCAGTCCAATGAAAATGTTTGAATTTCAATGAGATCAAAGGTATTTCAGCTACTAAAAGTATTGACATCGGAATAATCCAAGCGGTCATGACATATGGATCAAAAATCACATTATACAGTTCGTTCCCCATTTTCCAGATATCAAATCCCTGAGCTAATCCTAGAGGGAAAAAGCAAAAGAAAAAAGTATTCATCGGGGTTGGAACACCAATAAATTTTTCAGACTGACGAGTGTCAATGTTGAATTTTGCCAGGCGAAACATGGACATAAATGGAATAAACAGAGCGACAAATGGAAGATACATAATTGATGCGTCCATCATATTTGGCACCCCATAGAATATTGCATTCTGCCAATTCAACAATTCATGATGCACATACGATTGAAAAGATCCTTCAAAAACCGGAAATTCCATATAAATAGATGCAATGATCGTCACCATCATCATTACCCCTGGAGCAAGGCCGAATGTAACCATGTCTGCAAGGGAATCAAGTTGTTTACCTAACTCCCCTTGTTGATTTAATTTTCTGGCCAAAAATCCATCGAGGAAATCACAGATCAAACCACCAAAAATGGCAAATGGTGCCAGATCAATCCGCCCACTTAATGACAAAATGATCGACAAGGCCCCCAACAGTAAATTGAATGAGGTAAATAGATTGGGTATATTGAACATTAGGACAAAGAAAATAAAAAACTTGCCATGGTAGAATCCTTAGGTTGATTAACTTTACACTAGCTCCGAATCAAAGTGAAATATAAGGTGAAATACAATTTTTCGGCTTATAACAAGTTTTAAGGTTCGGAAACAATTTACTTATGCTTAATAAAACGTTCGTCAATCTCTTCTTTTTAGTGCTTTTCAGCTCTGTTTCTTCGGCGCAGGACGAAACTATTGCACCTAAGTATTCCAATGAATTTCTGTCCATAGGTATAGGTGCGGATGCTTTAGGAATGGGAAATGCAACTGTTGCTCAAACAGGAAGTGTAACTTCTGGATACTGGAATCCAGCAGGGCTTACTTCAGTTGACAAATGGCTCGAAGTTGGACTCATGCATTCCGAATATTTTGCCGGAATTTCCAAATACGACTATTTGGGATTAGCCAAATCGATCGATGACAAGAGCACGATTGGTTTTTCAGCCATCCGATTTGCCGTAGATGATATTCCAAATACCACTCAGCTGATCGATAATTCAGGGAACATCAATTATGATAACATCACAACCTTTACAGCTGCTGATTATGCCTTTTTACTTTCTTATGCTAGAAAGTTGAAAATTGAAGGGTTAAGCCTGGGAGGAAATTTTAAAGTTATTTATCGAAAAGTTGGTGATTTTGCAAAATCCTGGGGATTCGGATTGGATGGTGGACTTCAATACAAAATGAATGATCGATTCAAATTTGGACTGATGGCAAGAGATGTAACCTCCACTTTCAATGCATGGGTCTTCAACTTGAATCAGGAGATGCAGGAAGTGTTTGTTGCAACTGGCAATGAAATCCCAAGAAATGGACTTGAATTGACTTTGCCGCGGTTGATCTTTGCAGGATACGGGAAATTCAATCTTGGTGAAAAAGGCATGTTTGCTGCAGGAGAAATAGATCTTGACGTTACCACAGACGGTAGAAGAAATACACTGATCAGAACTGGTCTAATATCGATTGATCCTCACATGGGTATCGAAGTAGGATTTAAGGATATCGTGAAAGTACGAGCTGGTGTCTCCAACATGCAATACGTAAAAGACATCAACGATGTGCAAAGTTTAAACGTTCAACCTAATATCGGTATTGGACTTAAGCTCAAGGCGCTTCAGTTGGATTATGCTTACACGGATATAGGTAATGCGTCAGTTGCTCTTTATTCACATGTAGTGTCTTTGCGTTTAATGCTCGACAGACCAAAAAATATGGAATAAGTATGGTGAGACTTTTACTTTGGAGTTTTCTGGTTTTATCTGTTTGTAATTCACTTCGTGCTCAGCAGTATGGGAATGAGTGGATCAACTATAATCAGAAGTATTATGCTTGCAAAGTGTTCTCAACTGGTATTCATACGATTTCGTACAATTCCTTGTTGAATGCCAACATCCCTGTCGGAAGTTTTTCTCATCAAAATATTCAGATCTTCGGTCGCGAGCAGGAGATCCCACTCTATGTTGATCTTGGGGTGGATGGAACTTTTGGTCCGGGTGATTATATAGCGTTCTTCGCTGAAAGAAATGACGGCTGGCTCGATACAACACTTTATGATGATCCTACCTGGCAAGGAAATCCGAAGTATAGCTTGTATAACGATACGATTCAGTATTTCTTTACCTGGAATAGCTCAACCAATAATCTAAGATTCATTCCGGAAACGGACACCGACTTCAATTCATACACTCCAGCCACTCACGTTCTTTCTGAAGCATCGGCCTTCTACAACAGCGCATACAATGAAGGAGAGAAAGTTTCAAATGCATCAAGTTCATTCTATGTTCCGGGAGAAGGATGGGGGCGATCAGCAGTGAACGGAGCCTCGGGTTACACGCTTTCCTTAACAGCGAATACCCCTTCATTGTACACTGGTATAGATGCTACCGACTGTAGGTTTCGATCTGTCTCGGTATCCAATTCAAATGCGGCATTCACCGGTCTAGGAAATCACCACTTACTCTTTACCGTAGGTAATGGGGCTGATACCATAGTAGACACCATTTTTACAGGATATAAGGCCATAAAAATTGATGAAATGTTTCCTGCATCAACACTTTCATCCGGTACAACACCTCTCAAATGGAAGATCATTGGTAATCAGGGAGCAGCTACAGATTATCAATCCTTGAACTATTGGTCATTCTGGTATCCCCGAACAATGAACATGGCAGGGGCTAACAATATTTCATTCAAAATTTTAAACAATACGGCTCAGTCTAAGATCCGTCTTGATCTGACCAATCTAACCTATTCAGATCCACTGATGCTGGTACTGGGATCTACCCCAAGAGTAGTTTCAATTACAAACAATGCCGGTGTCCATCAGGCGCTTGTTCCCAATGAAACAAATGGGACAGAGCAACTCGTTGTATTTCAGGATGCATCAACATTCATTAATGTGAACACGTTTACTCCTGTAAACGGGATCGGTTTTTTCAATGATTACAGCGCAATGAATCCAGAACAAGCGCTGCTAATGGTCTATCACTCGTCAATTCAGAGTGCCGCAATTGAATATGCGACATACAGACAAGGTATGACAGGTGGGAATTACAATGTGATTCTGGCTAATGTTTCAGAATTGTATCAACAATTTGGTGGGGGGATCGAAAAGCACATCAACGGGATCAGAAGATTTTCACATTTGATCTATGATCAGGCAAGTGCGAAACCTGTGGGGTTGTTCTTAATGGGAAAGGGAATCCGCGAAGCCAACGTCAGTGGAATAACATCAACAGGACCTGGTTCAAGAACAAACGCGGCAAATTACGCGGCAAATTTGATCCCTTCTTTTGGACAGCCATCCAGTGATATATGTATCACTTCTAATTTACCAGGAACCACCAAGTGGAAGCCCCTTATTCCTACTGGAAGGATCTCAGCTGTAAATAACCAAGAATTAAAAGATTACCTGGAAAAGGTCAAATTATATGATCAGCAACAGATTCAATCTAGTGTGTATAATACCCCAGAAAAAGACTGGCAAAAACACGTGATCCATTTCGTCGGTGGGACCGATGCTAGCCAGCAAAATACTTTTCAGAATTACATGCAAGTGATGGAAAACACCATCGAGAATAGATTTTTTGGAGGAGAAGTTTTAACCATCGCTAAAGACGATAGTGATCCGCTTAGTCCAGGAGAATTACAAGCAGTAATGGACCGCATTGAAAATGGAGTTTCTCTGGTAAATTATTTCGGGCATTCCATGGCAACGACCAGTGGATTTGAGATCAATCTTGATGAACCTGAAAACTGGAACAACTATGGTAAGTATCCGATTATGATCACGAATTCCTGTTACAACGGGAATATATTTCAAAACAATCGATCCAAATCTGAAGAATTTGTAAATGTTCCTGATTACGGGGCTATTGCATACATTGGAACAGTAAATCTTGGTTTTGCAAACACCTTGTTTACTTACACGAATGAGCTCTACAAGAATTTCTCACTGGCAAATTATGGTCAGACCATATCCTCTCAAATGAGGAGTGTAGTAGGTTACATTGAGGGTTTTGGAAACAACCTATATAACGAAAGTACTGCATTACAAATGGTTCTAAACGGTGATCCAATGATCCGCTTGAACTGGCATCAGAAACCGGAGATCGAATTACTTTCCACCAGGGTTTGGTTCCAACCTGAAGATATTGATCTCTCAACAGACTCCATTGAAATGTTTATCGAGTTGACCAATTTAGGAAGATCGATCCAGGATACTTTTTCTTTAGAGATCACACGTGATTTTCCGGGATCTATCACTGATTCACTTTATCAGTTTTATATCCCTGGCTTGCACTATAAAAAAGTACATAGTTTAAAAATTCCGCTCCAGCCATCAATTGGAGTAGGAATCAATAATTTCACGATCAAGGCAGATCGTCCATCTTTTGTCGATGAACAATATGACGAGCTCTCTAACAATCAAATTGTAAAAACACTATTCATAAATGTTAGCGGAATAGAACCAGTCCTTCCCTGGAAGTTTGCCGTAGTACCCGAAGACAGTGTGACCCTAAAAGCCTCTACGATAGATCCCATTGCTGATTTCAATACCTATCGTTTTGAAATTGACACCACAGACCTTTTTGATAGCCCATTCAAGCGTTACGCATTGGTGTCTGGATTAGGAGGAGTAAAGGAAGTAAATCCAAGCCAGTGGCTTCTTTCAAGTAATAACTCAAGTGCTCCATTGATCTGTACGGATAGTACCGTTTATTTCTGGAGAGTCGCTATTGATGAAACAACTCCATACTGGCGAGAGAGTTCATTTGAATACATCGTCGGTAAAGAAGGGTGGGGACAAGATCATTTCTTCCAATTCAAGGACAATACTTTCAACGATATCGATTATAATCGCCCGGATAGATTAAGGGAGTTCAATCCGACTACAAGAAATCTGACATGTGATGTGAGAACTTCCACGGCAATTCCAGATATCTACTACAATGCCTATTATTTAGATGGACAACAGCTGGAATATGGAATTTGTACTACCACTCCGAGTTTACATGTTGTAGTTATGGATCCGTGCACTTTTGAACCATGGGGTACAAGATACGGGTCTGAAAACCCAACTCACAATTTTGGTAATGCAAATGATAATGGTTCTTGCCGAAGTAGAGTTGAGAACTATTTCATTTTCAGGCAGAACAGCGCTTCACAACTTGCTTCTTTCCAGGATATGGTTCTTAACCAGGTACCCGATGGTCATTACTTGTTGATCTACACACCGATCAATGGTCAATTTTCAACCTGGGATGGAATTGATCCAAACATGTACACGACTTTTTCTGCATTGGGTTCAGACAGCATCTATCAGGGAAGACCAAACAGACCATTCGCTTTCTTCTGTAAGAAAGGAGATCCTTCAACCGTAGTTGAGGAAATGGGGCAATTCCCTGGACAGGACGTATTCCTTTCTGCAAATATGTATTGTGCAGATTATATCGGTCAGGAAACTTCGGTGATGATCGGTCCGGCAGCCCAATGGGGAAATGTTTACTGGAAACAAGATGCATTGGAACCAGGTTCTCAAGATACAACAGAGTTGAGGATCTATGGTTACGACGTCTATGGTGCACTTCAGCAAACCCTTAGCTACGAATTGACTTCAAATGATTCTCTTTTAAATCTGAATTCATTGATCGATGCCGCTCAAATGCCGTACATCAAGTTAAAAGCGTTCTATAAGGATTCAGTTACGTATACCCCCGCTCAAATCGACTATTGGCATGTGTTGTACGATCCTTTGCCGGAAGCAGCGATTGATGGCAGTAACGGTTATACATGGAACCCTACTATGGATACATTGACGGAGGGTCAAAATGTTTCGTTTGCAGTTGATATCAGGAATATTTTTTCCATCGACATGGACAGTCTTCTTATTTCCTACTGGGTGGAGGATCAGGATCAACAGGTCCATTTGATCACCTATCCAAGACAAGACTCTTTGCGCGTAGGTGAAACATTAAGAGATACGATCACATTCAATACTGGAGGGATGGCAGGTCTCAATTCATTCTGGATGGAAGTCAACCCATATACCGATTTTTACAACGTTATTACGGACCAACCGGAGCAAGCCCATTTCAATAATTTATTACAGATCCCATTTTTTGTCCAAGGGGATGACGAACACCCTATTCTAGATGTAACTTTTGATGGAAGACACATATTAAACCGAGATATCATTTCTCCTGAGTCAGAAATCCTGATTACACTTAAAGATGAAAATCCTTATTTGATCATGAATGAGGATTCAGACACATCCTTCTTTGGTATTTATATAACCGATCCAGATGGCATCCAAAGCAGAGTTCCATTTGTTGACGAATTAGGTAATACGATCATGCAATGGATCCCTGCAGAATCTCAATACAAAAAATTCAAGATCATTTACCCAGCGTTCTTTGCGAAGGATGGCATATATACTTTGTTCGTTCAGGGATCTGATAAGTCAGGAAATCTATCAGGTGATTTCGAATATAAGATCGAATTTGAAGTTATTCACGAATCATCGATAACCCATCTGATGAATTATCCCAACCCGTTCTCTACGAGTACGAAATTCGTATTCACATTAACCGGAAGTGAAGTTCCAGAAGACATGGTGATCCAAATCCTGACTGTTTCAGGGCGAGTTGTTCGTGAGATTACCGAAGATCAATTAGGACCGATCCACATTGGACGTAATATTACTGAATACGCATGGGACGGTAGAGATGAATTTGGGGATCAACTGGCCAATGGGGTTTATCTGTATAGAGTAAAAGCGAAGATCAATGGTGAGGATATAAAGCATCTTGAAAGTGGTGCAGATCAATACTTCAACAAAGGTTTTGGTAAAATGTACTTGTTACGCTGATTAAAAAAAACGGCAGCTGAAGATCGCAGTGTCATCGACCAACGGTAAAGGACCTTTCCATTCATCCAGCTTCGAGAAGATCAGATTGTTCATGTCTTCCATTTTCAAAGGATAATAGCTGTTGACCAATTTAATAAGTCTTTCAGAACCAAAAAATTCACCAGTTTCATTTTCCAGCTCTACCACCCCATCTGTGTACAATACAAGGGTCGTGTTTGGACCAAGCGTTTGTTTTCCGACGTTTATAAAAGGAAGTTCATCAAGCATCCCCAGTCCAATACAACCCTTATCAAGAAATTCTACTTTTCGACCATTTGTGATGAATGGATGATTATGTCCCGCGTTGACATATACCAATTCTCTTGTCGTATTATTGAAATGGGCGATAAAAAAAGTGATGAACTTCTCCCCTTTGGCCGTTTTATTGACCTTCTTGTTCAACTCCTCCATCAGAAAATCCATTTCAAAACGCTGGTAATTGAAAAGAGTCCTAATCGTTGCCTGAAAATTCGCCATAAGCATGGCTGCAGATATTCCTTTACCGGACACGTCGGCAATGCAAATGATGTATTCGTCCTCAGCAATTGGGATAAAATCGTAGTAGTCTCCTCCCACCTGATGTCGAGGTTTGTATTTAGCTGACACATCGAGACTTCGATCCGAAGGAAGATCTGAAGGAAAAAGAAGTTTCTGCATTTCAGAAGCCACTTCCAGTTCCTTTTTTAAACGCTCCTGCTTCAAGCTGATCTTGGCCATTCTTTTGTTTTCAATGGCAACCACAATAATATTGGTTAGCGTTTGTACAAAGCTCATATAACTTAAGCCATACAAATCTTTCTGATTAGGTCTTCTGATACCAGAGATCAATAGATAAGCCAGTGGCTTCTCTTTATGGAAAACAGGAATGATGATGTCAAATTCACTTAATACAGTTGAGTGCGAAGACTCAATAACGGTGATTTCTTTGAATCTCTTCAGATCACGTTCAACATTAATCTCCTTCAATCTTCCTTTGAAACCTACTTTTGATAAAATATCCCATTCCGTCTGATGATTAAACAACACGAAACGGTCAAAACCAAGCTGCTCCTTCAGGATGAACTCATAGATACGGATCAGGTGTTCAACCTCCTGATTTAAATTAATGGCCGTAGTGATCTCCAGTAAGGAATTCAATTTGAAATCCTTCATTTTGATTTGATGTTCGAGATCTTTTATCAGCCGTTCCGTCATCTTACATTTTCTCTAAGATCTCAGGTAGCTTTCGTATGGCCGCCATCTCCCTGAATTTCATTTTTACCTCTCCACATGGGCTTCCAAAATAGGTCTTACCAGGCTCCAAACTTTTAGAGATCCCTGATTGAGCAAGCACAATCGCCCCTTCACCTAATGTTACATCACTGGTGCACCCAACCTGTCCCCACAGTATTACGCGGTCCTCAACCCTAACGCAACCGGCTAGACCAACATTTGCAGCGAATAGACAGTGCTTTCCGATCACTGTGTCGTGACCAATATGCACCTGATTATCGATCTTTGTTCCTTCACCTACCCGTGTCATTCCAGAAACCCCGGCGTCAATTGTGCATAAAGCACCAATTTCAACGTAGTCATCAAGCTGAACACCCCCACAAGTATGCATACGGTCATAACCTGAAGGTTTTTTCTTGTAATAGAAGGCATAATGCCCGATCACCGTATTAGGTCCGATGGTTACATAATCTCCAATGACCGTATTAGGCATAATGGAAACTCCAGGATAGATCACGCAATTCTTACCGATCTTCACATTATGACCTATGAATACGTTCGGATAAATAACCGTTGAAGAATCAATCACTGCCTCCTCACTTACCGGAACGTTTTGAGGCTTGAAAGGAGAAAAATGCCTGGTCAATCTGTTGTAATCGTCAAAAGGAGTCTTAGAAATGATCAATCCCTTTCCTTCCGGACACTCAACCTCCTGGTCGATCAAAACTGTTGTCGCTGCACTCTTAAGGGCTTTTTGATAATATTTAGGATGATCGACAAAAACGAGGTCCCCTTCTTCGACCATATGGATCTCATTCAACCCAAGCACGGGATGATCAGGGCTCCCTACAAAAGAACAACCTATAAAATCAGCAATTTCCTTAAGCGTATGTGGACAGTTTAATTTCATTACAACAGTTTTTGTAAAAATACCGCACTATATCCAGCTTTGGACGCTATCCTTATTCTAATTATCACCCTGTAATTGTTAATAGAAGTGTGAGGGGTTTTTTACTGCTAAACGACTCAACTAAACGGATTTTGAGGGGCTTACCACTCAGTTTTTCTTTCAAACATGGTTTATCTTTGAAATACGATTGAGACAATTTCATATTTCAACCATCTTAAATGCATTAAGTATTGATAAGATAATCGTTAAGGTTTAGGTTTTGAAAAGGATGGAAATAAACCATCCTTTTTTATTTGAACGAATATTCATCACAGTTGTAAAAGTCAAAAAACTACAACATATGAAAGTCTCAATTTTCTTCTTCCTAATCATTTTTAGTTCTTCAATGTACGGTCAGACAAAAATGATCCGGCATAAAAGTCATGGTGGTACAACGCTCAATTTCTTTAAAGCCTGTAAATCAGATGATATAACGGTCTCTTTTTCAAATTTTGGAATGGCACCACAATACAAGGTCAGAAATTCAAATCTGGACAGCCTTATTCTCACGCCAGAAAAAAAGATCGTAATGATCACCAGAGAAACTTGTTATTTCAGAGATTATGGAAGTAATGATAACACCAACGAAGAATTATGGCGAGAAGGGAAAGATACTGTTGAAAATCACCCGGTCTTCAAATCTGATATGAATACGGATACCATCAGGGAAATTTTAGCAAAGCGATATTTCTTCGCTAATCCTGCAAACACGGTAGTGATCGTTGGTTTTGAGGAAGGCAAAAAAGATAAACAGCAGCGAATAAAAGAAGAGATCAAAACCAATAAAGTTGCTGCTCGAGGGAAAGTGGGGAATCGATTTAACCTGATACTTGTGATCATGGTCAAGGTGATCGAGAGCATTTGTGACTGTGACGTTCAAAAGACGCGATGAAATCTTTGATTCATTTCACGGGTATTTTTGCGTTTGTCGGTTGCATACTAATCCCATTTTCATGGTCTGTACTTTGGCCGATCAATGAGCTTCAAAAGATCATTTTATTACCAATAACTCGTTTCATAGCAGAATTTTTAGGGATAACATATACACTTACGGATCTTTCTTCTGACAGTACTTTATTTGTACTTATTTACTTATTGTCCTTCCTCATCAGTATCCCAGTTTCTTGGTGGCTTTCAAAAAGACCGATGAACAAGCAAAAGAGAATTGAATTTCTCCAGATCTCGTTAACCCTATTTTTATCCATAGTTCTATTCAAATATGGTCTGGATAAAGTGTTCAAACAACAATTCTTTTTCCCTGAACCTAATACCTTAAACACCAGGTTAGGATATCTCGACAGGGACATCCTGTATTGGTCGACGATCGGGAGCTCTTATCTATACAATGTCATCACCGGAAGTCTTGAGGTAATTACCGCGATTCTTTTACTGTCCAATAAGCTGAGGCGCACAGGTGTAATCCTCAGTTTATTTATTCTTAGCAACATCACTCTCATTAATTTCTCCTTCGACATTTCTGTTAAGTTCTTCTCTCTTCAACTTTTAATTACAGCCTTATTCTTGTTCACCTTTGAAATCAATAAAGCCCACAAAAAATCATTGAAATTTCGCTTCCAGGTTTTGTCTTTATCAAGGAATTCGTCACTAGTTTGCATCTTTGTTATTCTCACAGAAGGTCTTTATCCTTACCTAATAAATCAAAATTTCAATGATGATCTAGCGATAAAACCTTCAACATACGGGACATATCATGTGATTAACCCGAAAGGCAGTATAGATCAAATTTGTGTGCATAGTGATGGTTTTATCATATTCATGGACAATGGAATTCCCTTGAATTCATACCGAATGAGTCAAAATATATTCGATAAATCAATTGAAATAACAGGGTATGAAGATCATGAGCATCTTTTTCTTAAAGTGAAGAAAGAAAACAATACTCGTTTCATTTTTGAAATCTCAAATTTAAATAAGGGGAAATCAATTGTTCTTTCAACGGAGAAAGAAAACTTATCCGAGTACCCACTGAACAAGCAAAAAGTTCATTATACAGTAGATTAAGACGTCTTTTGATTTAACTTAATGTTTATTTAACATTGATAATTGATATTGGTGAAAGGCTTGAAATATCTTTGACAGAAAGAATTTTCAATGAAAAATTTGTTAGGCCGGATCTTAGTAGTAATCCTTGTATCCAATGTACTCTTCACAGTATATGGGCAAAATGACACTATTACAAATAAAAGTCTTTCAGAAGATCTAATCAAAAACTTAAAAGGCGAAGGTTTTGAAGAGGGAATGACGATTAATTGGTCGATCAATTATGATGATTTTAATTACCTCAAGGAAAACAACTATAAACTCGTCATAGAATACAATACTGATGTTCGAGCCAAGAAACATAAAGATGGGTATTCAAATTCTGAATGGACAGCAATCAAAAATTTACCCCTCGAGACCACAGATTATGAAATCAAAGACCTAATTGGAGGTGAAAAATATGTGTTCAAAGTAGGTGTCTCCAATGGCAAGGAAATAGTTTGGTCTGAGAAAGGCAAAACAGAAACTGAAAGGGCTTGGGGATTGTTTAAATTACTTGTGCTGATCGGATCATTGGGAATGTTCATTTATGGTATGAAGATCATGAGTGAAGGGTTACAACAAGCTGCCGGATCTAAACTTAGAAATCTACTTGGATCAATTACGTCCAACCGTGTTTCAGGAGTACTTACCGGTCTTGGAATAACATCTATCGTCCAATCTTCTTCAGTGACATCTGTGATGACCGTTTCTTTTGTAAATGCCGGTTTGATGACTTTGACTCAATCTGCTGGGGTAATGATGGGGGCGAATATAGGTACTACAGTTACCGGTTGGTTGATCAATATTTTTGGATTTAAAGTAGACATTGGTGGTTATGCATTGATCTTTTTTGCAATTGCGGCACCACTTCTTTTCGTTGGAAAAAAGAAAATGAAAGCCTGGGCAAGTTCACTAATAGGATTTGCTTTATTATTCATGGGTTTGGCTTTCTTGAAAGATGCTGTTCCAACACTCCAAGAAGATTCTTTCTTGGTTCAGTTCTTTATCGACTACAAGGACATACCATTTATCAGTACGATTCTTTTCGTGATCCTAGGGACACTGGTAACCATAATTATTCAATCAAGTTCTGCTGCTATGGCATTGACAATGACCTTGGTTGCTGGAGGGATAATTCCTTTTGAAGTGGCAGCAGCGATGATCCTTGGTGAAAATATTGGAACAACTATTACTGCTCAATTGGCGGCTACCATTGGAAATGTCCATGCAAAGAGATCAGCCCAGATCCATACACTCTTCAATGTCATAGGGGTAACCTGGGCAATTTTAATTTTCCCATTTTATCTGGACGGCATCAAATGGTTCATGCATGCCATAGGTTCAGGTGACCCGTTTTCAAATCCAAAGGAATTCGCCAATACGGGGTTAGCTATCCTTCATACAACATTCAACACAGCCAATGTATTAATTCTGATTTGGTTTGTTCCTCAATTGGTTCGAATCGCTGAAAGAACTGTTAAATCAAGAGGAGCTGCCGACGAGATCTTTCATCTTGATTACATTGGAACAGGTATTATGGATACACCGGAATTATCTCTTCTGGAAGCTAAAAAAGAAATCCATAAGTTCGGTGAGCTAACTGCTCGTATGTCAAAATTTACAAGGACACTTCTCTATGAGCAAAATCAAAAAGAACAAAAATTATTGTACGAGAAGATACAGAAATTTGAAGATATCACGGACCGAATAGAAATTGAAGTGGCAAATTATCTGAATAAAATTTCAGAGGGAGAATTATCTGAAGAAACTGCGAGAAGGATAAGATCTATGAACAGTATTGCCAATGATCTTGAAAGAATTGGAGACATCTATTATCAAATGTCAAAAAGTATTGAACGAAAAGATGAGCTTCGTATTTGGTTCACCCCTGAACAAAGAAATAATCTTTCTGAAATGTTTGATTTAGTTGACCATGCATTTGAAATCATGCTGGAAAATCTTAAATCTCATCATGACGGTGTCATTATTGACGAGGCAGTACTTGCAGAAAGAAAGATCAATGAAAAACGTGATGAATTAAGATCAGAGTATCTAGAAAACATTTCAGACAACAAAGAATACAATTTGAAAGGCGGAATGGTCTACAACGATCTTTTCTCTTCGCTTGAGAAAGTTGGTGATCATATCATCAATGTATCCGAAGCGGTTGTTGGTCAGATCTAAAACAAAATGAATAAACTAAAAAAGGGCAGTCAAAGACTGCCCTTTTTTGGTCAATACTTTATTAATATTCTAACAAACCTTTTAAAGCCACTCCTACCTTTTCAGCATTCGGTAGCAATTCGGCATCAAGGATCGAATTCAATGGAATTGCTGGCGTATCTACTGAACCTACAATGGAAACAGAAGCGTCCAAGTATTTGAAATTATCTCTTTGTATTCTTCCAGCTAATCCTAACGTAAATGATGCCTCGATCGATTCCTCGGTCACCAGCATAACTTTTCCATGTCTCCTTGCCACCTCATTCATCAAATCATGATCGAGTGGATTAAGTGTGCGTAGATCGATGATCTCTACCCTTCCCTCAAACTGCTTGGCAGCTTCAAGTGTCCAGTATACACCACGGCCGTATGTAATCACACCAACCGTATTACCTTTTTTGATCTCTTCATCATTTGCTGAAAGAACCACTCTTCCTTTTCCAAATGGAATAATGTAATCCTCATCCGGTTCAATAGACATCGCTCCTTCAGTACCCTTGATCTTTGACCAGTATAATCCTTTATGCTCAAAAATGACCACCGGGTTCGGGTCGTAAAATGCAGATTTCATCAATCCTTTAAGATCAGCTCCTGTTGAAGGGTATGCCACTTTGACTCCTCGGATATTTGTTACCACAGATTCTACGCTGGATGAATGATAAGGACCACCTGAACCATAAGCTCCAATTGGAACTCGAACGATGCAGCTAACAGGCCATTTACCATTTGATAAATAATAGGATCTGGATACTTCCGTGAAAAGCTGATTCAGACCTGGCCAGATATAGTCGGCAAACTGAACTTCCACTATTGGCTTCAAACCTACTGCGGACATTCCAACAGTCGACCCTATAATATATGCTTCCTGAATTGGTGTGTTGAATACACGGTTATCTCCAAAGCTTTGAGCCAATGTAGCTGCTTCTCTAAAAACACCCCCTAGTCTACCTCCAACATCTTGTCCGTACAATAATGCTTCGGGATGCTTTTCCATCAATTCGCGCACTGCAAACAATGCACTATCCACCATTACTGTTTTCTTCTTTCCTTTAGGTTCTCTCTCTCCTTTTTCTTCCGTCACCGGTGTCGGAGCAAAAATAAAATCAGTTACGCTATGTGGTTCCGGATCTTCAGCATTGATCGCTTTGTCGTAATCCTCATCGATCAGTTTTCGTACTTCCGATTCAATGTTGATCAGATCTGCTTCATCAATACCATTTGACCTCATCAGGTCCTTTAATTTCGGATATGGATCTCTCGTAGCAGCTTCCTCAAGATCATCGCGATACCACTCTTTACGAACGCCAGACGTATGGTGCCCAAGAAGCGGTACTTTTGCATGAATGATAAACGGACGACGCTCCTTTCGCACCGTGTCGATTACATCTTTAACAGTGTTGTAGGATAGTTCAAAGTCACTTCCGTCAATTGTTCTTACTTCAATTCCATTGAACCCACGTGCGTACTCAGTCATGTCCTGAGCGCGTGTTTCAGCAGCATTAGCAGAAATATCCCATCCGTTATCCTGGACAAGGTAAATGATCGGAAACTGTTTCAAAGCAGCCATTTGAAGCGCCTCAGAAACTTCTCCTTCTGTACAAGATGCATCTCCCAATGAACAAACGACTACCGGATTCTCTCCTGCGTAATCTTCATTCAATCCTTGTTTTTCTTTATACTGAATCCCCATTGCGATTCCAGTTGTTGGAATGGCCTGCATTCCAGTCGCTGAAGATTGATGTGGGATCTTAGGCATATCTTCTCTGTTAAGAGAAGGGTGAGAATAATAGGTTCTTCCTCCGGAGAAAGGATCATCCTTTTTGGCAAAAACCTGAAGCATTAATTCATAAGGCTTCATTCCTATTCCAAGAAGAATACTGTCATCACGATAATATGGAGAAACCCAATCCTGAGGTTTCAATTGCATCCCAATTGCCAACTGAATAGCTTCATGTCCTCTTGAGGTCGCATGTACATATTTCGAAGTAACCTCTTTGTTCGCTTCATATTTCTCGGCCATTGTTTTTGCCGCACACATCAAACGAAACGCATCGAGTAATACTTCTTTATTCACAGTTCCTTTTTTCTCCTTTGCCACTGTTTCTGCCATAACTGGAATTAATAGGAGCCAAATATACGAATAAAAAAAGGGGAAAGTAACGCGATTTACCCTCCCCTTTTATCAATTTATTCGATCGTTCACTTGTTGTTGTCGATCACGTAGTACAGTACTTTTTCCATTAAATGAACTCGATCTTTCCCTCCTACATTATGCTTATGCATTGGATATGGGAAAAAGTCCATTTGTATTCCAAGGTCCACGAATTTCTTCACCAAAGCAAAGTTATGCTGCATAACAACAACATCATCAACTGTACCATGGATCAGTAAAAGATTCCCTTTCAGATTACCTGCATGAGTTAATAATGATGCTTGTTCGTACCCTTTTTCATTTTCTTCCGGACGATCCATGTAGCGTTCACCATACATGATCTCATAGTACTTCCAATCAGTTACCGGACCACCGGCAACACCAGCTGTAAATACTCCAGGGGTTCTTAACATTAGCGATGTGGTCATGAACCCTCCAAACGACCAGCCATGAACGGCCAATCGGTTTGCGTCAACATAAGGAAGGGATTTCAAATAATCCACACCAGTCAATTGATCTTCGATCTCTACCGTTCCCAATTGACGATGGATCTGAGATTCAAAGGCAAACCCTCTTTCTGCTGAGCCTCTGCCATCTAAGGTATATACCAGATATCCTTGTTCAGCCATCCAGTACATCCATAGACTTGCACCATCCAACCAGGAGTTGGTGATCAATTGGGCATGAGGACCTCCATACACATAAACCAGAACTGGATATTTCTTATTCGGGTCAAAATTGCTTGGCTTGATCAAACGAGTATACAAGGTTGAACCATCTTTTCCAGTTAACGTCGATATTTCAGCTGTACCAATTTTATAACCGGCAAGCTTCTCAGGACTTTCATTCAGGAATTTGGCCATTTTACCATTTGTTGTCCAGATCTTGGACACATACGGCGTTGTGTGATTTGAATAGCCATCGTAATAATACTTTCCGTCTCCAGAAAGGTAAAATTCATGAGTCCCCTCCGTTTTCGTGATCAATGTCTGTTTTCCGCTCTTGATCTCGATAGAATAGACCATTGTATTTAATGGTGATTCACCAGTCGCTGAAAAATAGATCTTCTTCCCATCATTAGACATTGTTAGGATGTCTTTCGTCACAAATTTGTTCGACGTAAGCTGTTTGATCAATTTTCCGGTGAAATCATAGTAGTAAAGATTGTTGAATCCATCCTTTTCTGAGATCCAGATAAAATTATTTGAAGCAGACGAAGGGAAAAAAGCTGGATGCTCAGGTTCGGTCCACTTGTCGCTTGTTTCCTCCAAAAGAGTTCTCACGAATTTCCCGGTTGCAGCATCATACACATTTAACCAGGTGTGATTTTGATCACGATTCACCTCAGCGATCAGAACGTACTTATCATCCGGTGTAAATGTAAAATTGGTAAGGTAATCGTCAGGATTTCCTTTTGGTGAAATAAAAACCGTCTGCTTGGTTCTCAAATCATAGATCCCTACTCTTGGTTTCTCCGATTTTTGCCCAGCCATTGGATACTTGATCGAGCTCAACGCTCCAGGAGTTTCATTGATGTTCAACAATGGATAATCATGAACTTCAGTTTCGTCTTTTTGATAGAAGGCAAGTCTGTTCCCATCATTCGACCAGAATAATCCCTTTTGAATACCGAACTCATTTCTTGCAATGGATTGTCCAGAAACAATATTCTTGTCGGCATTATCCGTCACAATTAATTTCAATCCTATTCCTGTATGGATATACACATTGTTCTCTATTGTGTATGCCATATTTTCGGTTCCAGAATGAAACTCGGTATTTGCCGCATCCTCATCCAAACCATGGATCATGGACCCTTTGTCATTTACAGTATTATACACATAGAAGTGAACCCCATCGTTGATGTAAAATTCGTTCTCATTCTTCCAGGTCAACCCATAGAAATTGTACAGTTCAGAACCCAGCACCTCATTGACTTTCTGAATGGTGTACCATTCAGTGTCTTTAGTTCCACTTACCGAAGACTTATACAGGGATTGGTAATTCTTGCTGTAGAAGGTGTAACAGTCCGTATTGGCCAACCATTGGAATCCGTTCAGCCGATCAGGGTAAAAATCGCGATACTGCTTCATAACAGCATCTTTCAGTGTTAATTCTTGTTTGTTTGCCAGTTCCTTTTTCTGGCTAAAAGCTGTTCCAATGGAACTTACAATTAAAAGTAAGATCAGTTTGTTCATGTTATCTTCTATGTATTAATTCATTAAAGAAATTCTCTACTGGCTGACCGATTCGGTAACACTCCAGAATAAGTTCTTTCAGATCTTCATTCAGGATTACCTCCGGTTCGAATTGAGTATAAAAATACCATTGTTTATTGAAGATCAAAGGTTCAGTCGCAGCTGCTTCTTTCAGTTCCTTGGGAAGTAGTTTATTCTTTTCTCCTCTAATCTCGCCAAACAAATCTACAAACTCCTTATTGGAGTATATGGATCTGAACTTGTTACGATTATTGGCTATTCCTTCTCTAACTGACTGAAGATCTTCCTTATCGATCTCATAAATTCCTCCATAAACGCGAACATGTTCGGGCCCAAATTCAAAATACACACCATTGATCGCTTTGCTCTTTTTCCCTTCTGGAGCGACAACCGCCGACATCATCATTTTATAGGGTGTTTTATCCGAAGAAAAACGAATGTCTCTATTGATCCTGAACATACAGTCTTTGGCTTCCAACCCTTTGAATTCAGGTTGATCTGCAGCAATTGCATCGATCACACTTTGAACAAAATTTCGGAAAGGCTCTCGAACAGAATTTTCGTAACGTTTACGATTCAGGTCAAACCAGTCTTTATTGTTATTCGGTGCCAAATCGATGAAAAACTGCAAGAAATCTTTGTCAAAATGTGCCATTGATCAATTTATTTCTTCAAAAATAACAAAGTATTCCAAGCCATTTTCAGGGCATCATTTGATAATTAAGTACTTTCGTCAAACAAATATTCGATTTATGAGACATGTATCCCTTCAGAGCATCGAGAATGCGATCAAAAAAATAGACAACCTTGACGACGATGGACTGGAAAGAATTTCAGAAACAGTAGCGCTCGCTCAAGAAACACTTCTTGGCTATGCAATGTCTGCTGCGATCGAATACAATAACCCAAAGCTTGAAGGTCTGCTGATCTATTATTTCTGTTTATTGAATGAATGTTTTGTTCAGGAGGGTCTCCGTTTACGTGCCGTGACCGAGGCCGATATCGACGAATTTGAAGATCCTTATTTCGAACTTCTTGATACCTATTTCGACACTGACAATGATGATCTACTGGAAGAATTCTGTGACCAACCGAATTTGACACAATTCATGGCCATCGAAGTATCAACAGAGGATGATGACGGTACTTCACTTGACGATGAGACTGCAACCCAACTTTTCATTGTAAGCCTTGCTATCATTACACTATTAGGCAGAGCCATTATCGAATAAATGAAGTCTCCTCAGGAAATTGTTCAACTAATGATGGAGAAGGATGCCTTCAGCCAATGGTTGGGCATTGAGGACCTTGAAGTAGGTTTGGGTCATTGTTCGCTAAAAGCAATCGTAACCGAAGAAATGACCAATGGTCATCAAACACTTCACGGAGGAATTACCTATTCAATTTCAGATTCAGCTTTGGCTTTCTCTTCCAATTCAAGAGGCTTCAGAGCCGTTAGTATTGAAACCTCGATCTCCCACATTAAAAGATGTTTTCCCGGCGATACTCTTACTGCATATGCAAAAGAAGTAAGCAGAGGCAGAACGATCGGCATCTACGAAGTGGAGATCTTCAACCAAAATCAAGTCAAAGTTTCCCATTTTAAGGGTACTGTTTTTATCTCCACAGAAACATGGTAATTTTTTAAAATTACTTATGTATGCATAAAATATTTTTGTTACTTTTAGCCGAATCATTTTTTGGCCATGAGTGACAACCCTGATTTTCTCTATGACTTTGTGATCCGCCATTCCTGGCACCGCATCTCCAGAATGTACAATACGAAAGCTGCTGATTATGAAATGACTATGTCTATCGGCTTTCTTTTAATGAATGTAGATAAGGAGGGTACCCCTAGTACTGCTTTGGGTCCAAAAATGGGGATGGAACCCACCAGTCTTTCCAGAACATTAAAGTCAATGGAAGACAAAGGTTTGATCATTCGAAAGGAAGACGCAATTGATAAACGAAAGGTGCTTGTTTTCCTGACCCCAGAAGGAGTAGAAAAGAGAAAGTTGGTGAGAGACTTCGTGGTAGGTTTCAACGACAAGATCTTTGCAAAGATACCGGCAACCAAGATGAAAGCATTCTATGAAGTGGCTTTTAAGGTTGATGCATTGATAGAAGAAGAATTAAAGAACAAAATAGAAAACAAATGAACAGACACATCAGAAAAGTAGCCGTATTGGGTTCTGGTGTCATGGGGTCAAGGATCGCATGTCACTTTGCCAATATCGGATGCCAGGTTGTTCTATTGGATATCGTTCCCAGAGAACCAACTCCAGAGGAACAATCTAAAGGTCTTACCATGGAGCATCCTGCTTTTAGAAACAGGATCGTTAATGGATCACTTGACTTTGCATTGAAATCGAATCCATCACCTATTTACAGGAAATCTTTTGCTACAAGGATCAAGACCGGAAATTTTGATGATGATATGGCTTTGATCAAAGATTGTGACTGGGTGATCGAAGTGGTGATCGAACGACTGGATATCAAACAACAAGTATTTGAAAAAGTAGAACAATACCGTACACCGGGAACTCTGATCACCTCAAATACTTCTGGTATTCCGATCCACATGATGCTTGATGGCAGAAGCGATGATTTCAAAAAACATTTCTGTGGAACACACTTCTTCAATCCTCCGAGATATCTTCAGTTATTGGAAATCATTCCTACCCCATCAACTGATCCTGCGATCGTTGACTTTTTGATGGATTATGGTTCAAAGATCCTTGGTAAGAAGACCGTTCTTTGTAAAGACACTCCGGCATTCATCGCAAACCGAGTTGGGGTTTATTCCATCATGGCGCTGTTCCATGCGGTAAAAAGTATGGGGCTTACTGTAGAAGAGGTCGATAAATTAACTGGCCCTGTCTTAGGACGGCCAAAATCTGCCACCTTCAGAACTTGTGATGTTGTTGGTCTCGACACTTTGGTGCACGTAGCAAACGGTTTGAAAGCCAATTGTCCGAATGACGAGGCGAAAGAATTGTTCGAATTGCCTGATTACATTTCAAAAATGGTTGAGAACAACTGGTTGGGCTCTAAATCAGGACAAGGTTTCTATAAGAAAGTTAAAGGAGAAGGTGGGAAAAGTGAGATTCAGGTGTTGGATCTGAATACTTTGGAATATAAGCCATCTCAAAAAGTGAAGTTTGCAACTTTAGAGATGACGAAGCCGGTTGAAGACTTGAAGCAACGAACAAAAATGCTTTTTGCAGGAGCGGATAAGGCGGGTGAATTCTATCGAACATTATTTGCAGGATTATTCGCATATGTTTCAAACAGACTTCCTGAGATCACAGATAATCTTTACAAGATCGATGATGCGCTGAAAGCCGGTTTCGGATGGGAGCTCGGTCCTTTTGAAACGTGGGATATCATTGGACTGGACAAAGGTCTTGAACTGATCGCAGCAAATGGAAAGAATGTGGCAGGATGGGTTTCAGAAATGAAAGCTTCCGGAGCAACAAGTTTCTACAAAACAGAAAAAGGACAGAAGCAATATTATGATGTTGCTTCCAAAACATATAAGGTAATTCCAGGAACAGAAAATCTGGTGCTTCTGGACGCACTTCGCGATGAGAATAAAGTTTGGGGTAATTCCGATACTACACTTGTTGATTTGGGAGATGGCGTCTTGAATCTTGAATTCCACACGAAGATGAATACCATTGGTGGAGGAGTGATCCAGGGAATTAACAAAGCAATTGAAATTGCTGAGAAAGACTACAAAGGATTAGTGATCTCCAATACCGGACAGAATTTCTCGGCCGGAGCCAATGTGGGAATGATCTTTATGATGGCCATTGAACAGGAACTGGAGGAGCTCAACTTTGCAGTAAAAGCATTCCAGGATACCATGATGAGAATTCGTTATTCAAATATTCCGGTGGTGGTAGCACCACACAATCTAGCTCTTGGAGGAGGATGTGAAATGTCAATGCATGCGGATAAAGTTGTTGCTCATGCAGAACTTTATATGGGACTGGTTGAATTCGGAGTAGGATTGATCCCTGGTGGTGGTGGTTCGAAAGAATTCGCAAAACGACTTTCTCAGGAGCTGAAGGATGGTGACATCAAGATCAACCGAATGAGAGAACGATTCCTTACGATCGGACAGGCAAAAGTTGCGACGTCAGCCTATGAAGCCTTTGATCTTGGATACTTGAGAGAAGGTATTGATGAAGTGGTAGTGAGCCGTGACCATCAATTGGGTAGAGCGAAAGCCGCTGTCCTTGAAATGTCTAACAAAGGGTATGTTGCTCCAAAACGTGAAAAGAACATCACAGTTATGGGACTGGAAGGATTGGGAATCGTATACGTTGGTGCCAATTCAATGCTTTCCGGAAAATACATGTCGGATCATGATCGTGTGATCTCTGAAAAACTTGGTTTTGTTTTATGTGGAGGTGACCTAAGTGAAAACACGGTTGTTTCAGAGCAGTATCTGCTTGATCTTGAAAGAAAGGCGTTTGTGGAATTATGTACCGAAAGAAAGACGCTTGAACGATTGGAGAGTCTGGTGAAGTATGGAAAAATCTTAAGAAATTAGACAATAAGACGTTAAGACTCCAAGACATTTGGATTAATAAAAATATAGCATTGAAAAAGGGTCATAACTTCAGGGAATTAAAGATTTGGAAAGATTCAATGGATCTTGTCAAAGACATTTATGTCATTACATCCGAACTTCCTATTGATGAAAAGTTTGTTTTAATTTCTCAGATTAACAGGTCTGCGATATCAATTCCATCGAATATTGCAGAGGGCTCTGGCAGATCATCTGAAAAGGAATTTGTTCACTTTTTAAATATTGCCATTTCTTCGTCATATGAACTTGAAACACAATTGATCCTTATTCAAGAACTATACAAAAGAGAGATAGCTTCGACGTTGCAGAAGTTAGAGTCACTTCAGAAAATGATTGGAGCATTTAAAAGGAAATTAAAAAATGAATTGTAAAAATATGTTTGGTAAATCATGTTGTCTTAACATCCAAACATCCTAAAATCAATAAAAATGGGACAAAGAGCATATATTGTAACAGGATTCAGATCAGCGGTTGGTAAGGCCGGAAAAGGTGGATTCAGATTTTACCGCCCTGACGATCTTGCTGCTGATGTTATCAAACATTTGATGGCAAGTGTTCCTCAACTGGATAAAGAAAGAGTTGACGATGTGATCGTTGGGAATGCAACACCAGAAGCCGAACAAGGATTGAACGTGGGTAGAATGATCTCTTTAATGGGATTAAACACCGATAAAGTGCCTGGAATGACGGTGAACAGATATTGTTCATCTGGATTGGAGACAATTGCCATTGCGGCAGCGAAGATCGAACATGGAATGGCAGATTGTATTATCGCTGGTGGTGTGGAATCAATGTCTGTAATGGCGATGGGAGGATGGAGAATTGTTCCAAATCCTAAAGTAGGAAAGGAAAATCCAACCTGGTATTGGGGAATGGGGCTTACTGCCGAAGCAGTTGCTGAACAGTACAAGGTGAGTCGTGAAGAACAGGATCAGTTTTCCTTAAAAAGTCATGAAAAGGCAATCGCTGCGATCAAGGAAGGTCGGTTTAAAGATCAAATCGCGCCTGTTTCAGTGGAACATATTTTCCTTGATGAGAATGAGAAGCGCCAGGTAAAAAATTACATTGTAGATACTGATGAAGGTCCAAGAGCCAGTACTTTGGATGCACTGGGCAGACTTAAACCTGTATTTGCCAATGGTGGATCAGTTACAGCAGGAAACTCATCACAGACTTCTGACGGAGCCGCATTTGTATTGGTAATGTCTGAAAGAATGGTGAAAGAATTAAATCTTGAACCGGTTGCTCGTCTGGCTTCATACGCAGTGGTTGGTGTTGAACCAAGAATTATGGGAATCGGTCCAGTGGACGCTATTCCAAAGGCAATCAAAATGGCAGGATTAAATCTGAATGATATTAACCTGTTTGAATTGAATGAAGCTTTCGCTTCACAATCTTTGGCAGTGATCAGAGAAACAGGACTTAATCCGGACATCGTGAACGTGAACGGAGGTGCGATCGCTCTTGGACACCCGCTTGGTTGTACCGGAGCAAAGCTAACTGTTCAGATCATGAACGAGCTTAAGCGAAAAGACCAGAAATATGGAATCGTAACGATGTGTGTTGGCACCGGACAAGGTGCAGCTGGAGTTATTGAAATGTTATAATACGAATTGAATCTAATAACCTAAATAGAAATTTGTCAAAAGAAATGGAAGCAAATAACAATCCGATCAAAGGAGGAGAATTTCTCATCCGAAAGACAAACCCAAGTGAAATCTTTATTCCGGAAGAATGGACTGAAGAGCAAAGAATGATCGCACAGATGTGTGATGATTTTATCGATCAGGAGATCGTTCCAAACATCGAACGCATTGATAAAATGGAAGAAGGCCTGATGCCTTCTCTACTCGATAAATCAGGTGAATTAGGACTGCTTGGTATGTCAGTACCCGAAGATCTTGGAGGAATGGGAATGGATTTCAAAACATCACTTCTCGCAACAGAACATCTGGGTAAAGGATATTCTTTTTCAGTTGCTTACGGTGCTCATACCGGGATCGGAACATTACCACTTTTGTATTACGGAACAGAAGAACAAAAAGCGAAGTATATTCCAAAGCTTGCTTCAGGTGAATGGAAAGCAGCTTATTGTTTAACTGAACCGGGTTCTGGTTCTGACGCGAATTCAGGAAAAACAAAGGCGAAATTAAGTGACGATGGAAAGCATTACATCATCAATGGTCAGAAGATGTGGATCACCAATGGTGGATTTGCTAACATGATGACCGTGTTCGCTAAGATAGATGATGACAAAAATCTCACAGCATTTATTGTGGAAGCAGATTCTGAAGGGATCTCATTGAACCCGGAAGAAAAGAAAATGGGTATCAAGGGATCATCCACTCGTCAGGTTTTCTTTAACAATGTGAAAGTTCCTTTAGAGAACATGCTTTCAGAGAGAGAGAATGGATTCAAGATCGCAATCAATATTTTGAACATCGGAAGGATCAAATTGGCTGCAGGTGTATTGGGCGGAGCAAAAGCAACGATCAATGACGCGGTGAATTACTCCAATGAAAGAGAACAATTCGGAAGACCTATTTCGAAGTATGGTGCGATCCGTTTTAAATTGGCCGAAAGTGTGATCCGTACTTGGGTATTGGAAGCTGCAACCTATCGCGCAGGTCAGAATATTGATGACGCAATTCAAGGTTTGATCGCTTCAGGAATGCCGAAAGGACAGGCGACTTTGAAAGGTATTGAACAGTTCGCAGCAGAATGCGCAATGCTTAAGGTCGCAGGATCTGAATGTCTGGATTATTGTGTAGACGAGGCGGTTCAGATCTATGGTGGTATGGGATATTCAGCAGAATCTCCTGTGGAAAGAGCGTATAGAGATGCACGTATCAACAGGATCTTCGAAGGAACCAATGAGATCAACCGAATGTTAACAGTAGACATGATCCTCCGAAGAGCAATGAAAGGAGAACTGGATCTGATGGGTCCGGCAATGAGCGTTGCCAATGAATTGATGTCTATTCCCGACTTCGGTTATGCGCCTGAAGGAACGCTTGGTTATGAAGAAAAGTATCTTGAAGGCTTCAAGAAGACCATTCTGATGGTAGCAGGAAGTGCAGTTCAGAAACTAATGCAATCCTTAAGTAAGGAACAAGAGGTTCTGATGAACATTGCGGATATGTCGATATGGACCTATCAGGCTGAATCGGCATTGCTGAGACTTCAGAAAATGATCGAATTGAAAGGTGAAGAAAATTGCGCAGTTCAGATCGCTATTGTTAAGTGTTACTTCTACGATACAGCGGACCGAATCAACAAGGCTGCAAAAGATGCCCTGAACTCTTTCGCTGAAGGTGACGAATTGAGAATGATGTTGATGGGATTGAAACGTTTCACGAAAACAGAACCGTTCAACCCGAAAGAAGCAAGACAGATCATCGCACAGAAGATCATCGCAGAAAACAAATACACGTTATAAGAAAAGGGCCTCAGGGCCCTTTTTTACTGTCAGCTTATCAGGATTTCCTCACTTATGGGTGTAATTTTCGCAAAAAAAGATTCAAACTGTAGAATGAATAATTTAATAGCTTACTTTCACGGCATGAGTCATAGGGCATTATTTATTTTCTTCATTTTATTTTCAATCACTGGGAATTTATATTCCCAATGCCCAAGCGGGCAATATCCCTTGCAAATCAATATCAATCCAGATAGTTACCCGAATGAAACAACCTGGAGCCTATTTGTAGATAATATCTTAACAAATAATGGGACCACCAATGGATTAAATAGTTGCATCGATACTAATTCATGTATTCGATTTGAAATTTACGACTCCTATGGAGATGGGATGTGCTGTGGTTACGGATTGGGTTCTTATAACGTTTTATGGAATGGAGATTTAGTAGCCGAAGGAGGTGAATTTCAATTTCAAGCAAATCATTCTTTTAATTGTGATACAGGAACAATTTGTGAAAATCCTATTTCTATTACTCTTGGTAATCATGTAGCTCCAACTAATAATACTTATTTTACCTTCACTCCTGATTCATCAGGAAATTATAAAATCTCTACTTGCGGGCTCAGCAATTGTAATACACAATTATGGATATATGATAATTGTATGGATGTTGACGTAAGTTCTAATAATGGAGCACTCTATTACAACGATGATTACTGTGCTAATCAAGCTGAAATAATTGCATTTCTTGGAGAGGGGATCGACTACATCATTAGAGTTGGATCTTTAGGCTCTGGATCGTGTGGAATAGATATTCCATTTAATGTAGAATTTGATAGCCAACTATCTAGTGTCCTGCCAATCGTTAAGTTAACCACCCTAAATGCCTCAATAAATAACGACATTAAAGTTCCAGTTTATATGGAAATAATTGATAATGGTGCAGGAGAGCTGAACTTTTTAAATCAAGAGCAAATCGCCTATGAAGGAACTATTTTAACTGAATGGCAAGGATTCTCAGGACCATCTTATCCTAAAAAAAACTACGATTTTGATTTAATTGACCAGAATGGAAATAAAATAGATACATCCTTGTTAGGATTACCTTCTGAAAACGATTGGATTTTTAAGGCTGAATACCTGGATAACAGCTTATTGATAAATTCATTTACCTATGAGTTTGCGAGGCGCATGGGAAATTACGCTCCTAGGACTCAATTGTGTGAATTATTTCTTGATGGCAATTATATAGGAGTTTATACATTGACCGAAAAAGTAAAACGTGATAAAAACCGTGTTGATATTTCCAAACTAACTTCAATTGACACCTCAGGAATTGAGCTTACTGGTGGATACATCATAGAAATGAATATAAATGGAGATCCAGGTGCTTGGAATTCAAATTATCCTCCAATCAATTCTGCAACGTGTTCATACCCAGTTGAATTCAAGTATGTTTATCCTAAACCAGATTCGATACTCGTTTCTCAATCAAATTATATTAAATTATATGTTGATTCATTTGAGAATTCTTTGAATTCATCCAGTTTTCAGGATCCAATTGAAGGGTATCGAAAATTCATTGATGTTGGAACTTTTATCGACTTTCTAATTGTCAACGAATTCAGTATGAATTATGATAGTTATGGGAGAAGTACATATATGTTCAAGCACAAAGAAAACAAAGGGGGGAAGCTCTGCATAGGTCCACCATGGGATTACGACAGAGCGATGGCCGATCCGGCAAATTCTGGCTGGGTATGGCAAAATACGCATTTCTACTGGCCATATCCTTTTTGGTGGTCTAAATTTTATACAGACCCAACATATAAACATGAGTTGGCTTGCAGATGGTTGAATTTAAGGCAAGATATATTCAGAACGAGTGAGTTTCACAATTTCATTGATAGTTTAGGTAATCTATTAAGTCAAGGACCCGCCGAAAGAAATTTTGCCATTTGGCAGACCTTGGGAAATCAATCTCACAGTCAGAAAGTTGAAAGTCTAAAAACTCTTTTAGCAGATAGACTGACTTGGATGGATCAAAACTTATCTGGGTTTGGAGCGGAAACTCCTTTAATTTCGATCCCTTCAGACACTATTATTTGTGAAAATTCAATTTATTATGCACCATACGATTCAAGTTATTCGTATAATTGGGTGCCGGGCCCGGAAACTCCTGAGATTATTTTTCCATCAAGCGGCTTTTATCAATTGAAGGTCAGAGATGAATTCGGTTGCTTGAATATCCTTCCAATAAATGTAACATTATCAATCCCAAATCCTGATTTTACTATTTCTCAATACATTGATGAATCTGTCTTTTATTTCCAGAGTAATGCAACTGAAGGTGAATGTTCATGGGATTTCGGAGATAATACCTATCAAATGGGTGGGAACTCAGTTTCACATACTTATGCTTTGTCAGGAAGCTATTCTGTAGAATTAACTATTACGGATTCATTAGGTTGCACTAAATCAAGCTCACAATTTTTGTTTTGCACAGATGGTAATATCCAATTTATTTCATCCCCAAATCCTACTCAAAATGAACTGATTTTATCCCATAATATCCCTTTAAATGAAGATTTTGAAATTATTCTTGTAGATGTCACGGGAAAAAAAATAGCTGAATGGAAAAATCCGCAATCCCCATTCTCATTTTCAATGAGTAACTACTCAAATGGTATTTATTACATCAATTGTAATTTAAAAAACGAAAAAGGATTTTCTAAAATTGTAAAGTACTAAGATATTTTTGTTAAACAATTTGTATCTGATTCTTCCTCTTTCCAACGACTTTTCCTATCACAGCATAGAATTGACTTTTTTGAGTCAGCATTTCCTGAATCTCGACAAAGCGCTTTCCATCAACAGCGAACATAATTCCTCCGTTCGTCTGAGGATCGCAAAGCGTAAGCATTGAATCCCCAGAAATTCCTTCCACCTTCTCACCGTATGATTTCCAGTTGCGCATCGTGTTATCTGCGTAGACAAATCTGCCAGCAAGTTCTTTTGCACCATCCAATAATGGTACATTCTCATAGTTCAATTCTACCGTGAGTTTTGAATCTCCAACCATTTCCAAAAGATGCCCAAGGATTCCGAAGCCGGTAATATCGGTCATTGCGTGAACCTGATCAAAAGAGGATAAATCCCGCCCAATCTTGTTCAATTCGGTAATACTTGATAAAAACGATTGGTAGATATCTGAAGAAAGTCCTTCTCTTTTTAATGCCGTGGACAACATCCCGGTTCCAACCTTTTTAGTGATCACGATAAGATCACCCTCCTTCATTCCTTGATTTTTCTTAAGACGATTCGACTCAACGATCCCGTTCACACTTAACCCAAAGATCGGTTCAGGATTTTCAATTGAGTGTCCCCCTCCTATAGCAATCCCAGCCTCATCACAGATTGCTCTGGCTCCTTCTATTATTTTGGATGCGATGGTTGGTTCTAATTTGTCGACAGGCCAGCCTAAGATGGCAGTAGCCACAACGGGTCTACCTCCCATCGAATAGACATCAGAAATTGAATTTGCAGCTGCGATTCTTCCGAAATCAAACGGATCGTCTACAATGGGCGTGAAAAAATCCAATGTCGACAAAAGATATTCCCCATTCCCTAAATCCCAGGCTGCACAATCATCCCCGGAAGAATTACCCACGACCAATCCAAATTCATTGGTCATTTTTTGGCCTTGAAGAATATCTTCCAGGCTGGACTGTGGAAGCTTGCAACCACATCCGCCTCCCTTGGTTAAAGACGTAAGTTTAACTTCCATATTCTTTTACTATTAAATCTGCCACTTCTTCATGTGAAAGCTTGTCTGCTTCTATTCTGGCAAAGATCGAAAGGTGATTTTTTTCATTGTGAAATTCGTAGGCATTATCATAATAGCCTAAAGCAATTGAAAAAGCATCTTCAATCTGTCCATTTTCCAAAAACTCAACGGCTCTTTTAACATGTTGCGGCCCCAATCTTTTTCCGATCCTTTGCATTGCCACAATCAAATCATTGATCTCGAAACTACCATAGTCATGTACGATCTGTTCCAAACGCCTGGCGTCACTTTTTTCAAGGACGTATCTTTTTGCAACAATCATTTTCTTCCAGATCCCTTCCGGAATAACCTTATCTCCGATCGTTCGATTTTCATTTTCGATCCACACTGGACTTGAGAGATCCATTTTTCGAAGCTCATCGTAAAGATTATTTTCGAATTGCTCCTGAGTAGGTTGACTCCCCATCCCGATAGAACCAAAGCTTGATCCCCGGTGTTTGGCAAGTCCTTCTAGATCAATCACCTGAGCACCCTTTACTTTCAATTGTTTAAGCACCTCAGTCTTTCCTGTTCCCGTTTTTCCGCCAAGAATCCTGAAATCAATCGGTGAGTCGAAAAGGTCATGAGCGGCCTGACGAAAAGTTTTATAACCCCCGTTCAAAACGATCGGTTCAAAACCATAAAACCCGATAAGAAAGGACATAAATTCGCTTCTCATTCCACCTCTCCAACAGTGAACAAGGACCTTATCTTCTTTTGAAACCTTGATCACTTTCTTTAATCGATCCTTCAGGTAAGGACCGGATAATTCAAGTCCTTTAAAAACTGCCGCTTCCCTGCTCTGTTGTTTATACATGGTTCCGACGGCTTTTCTTTCTTCATCATTCAAAATTGGAACATTGACAGCTCCAGGAATATGACCTGCATCAAATTCCAATTCACTACGAACATCAATGATCACATACTTCTCGGAAAGTTCAATAAAGTCAGATAACCCTGTCCTTTTCATGGCAATAAAGGTAATGTTAAATGCAAAGAATGGACATAAAAAAAGGCTCTTTTGGAGCCTTCATTGTGAATAGTGGTAGGTATTATTTTTTTACAAGCGCAATACCATCGGCTTCAAATCCCATTTCAAATTTGGGCTCTGTTATTTTTTCGATCTCTTCTTTGCTCTTTCCAGCATCTTCAGCAAAATGTCTCAATAGTTCAACGGATACTGTATCCCAATATGCTCTTCCATGAAAATAGGCCTCAGTACCAACTTCTGTTTTTGTTGGAATAGTAAAGTGATCTTTAAATCGCACCATGAATGTTTCCCCATTCTTCTTTTCAATGTTCACCCAGCAACCTGCTTTAGAGCAAACCTCTAGCATTGGTGCTTTGAAGGTAAATTCCATTTCATCCTTTTGAACCTCAAATGAAGATAACATTTCATCCAACGTAACACTTTTGGAAGTATCCACTTTCACTGGTCCATAGCTCTTTCCAAGCTCAACTGAATCAGCTCCATCAGTTTTATTTTCATTGCCACAAGAGGAAAGTAATGCCAAACCGGTAATCAGAGCGAAAAAGAATTTTTTCATCATTTATTTTTGCAAACATGCAAAACTCGGGTCATTCAGGATTATAAAATTGGATTAGCGCATCATATCCATGATAAATGGACAAAAAAAAGCCGTCTCCTCAGAAACGGCTTCGTATAATGTCAGAACTACATTATTTCAAATAACCTTCAAAAAACTCGCCTATTGTTACCAATGTCCCTTCAACATTCACATGCTCAATTCCATTAGCGACAAAGAATCGACCGATCACACTTCTCGATTTTTCGTCATTGTTAACCATTGTTACGATCGCTTTTCTTGACGAACCATCGAATTGAACATTAAAATAATGCGTGTAATATTTTGTTGTTTGCTCAACTGATTCAGAAGAGATCCCTTCTGGAAATTGAAAAACATATTTACCGTTTTCTTTCGAAGCTGCCAATTCAGTTTTAGACGAAGCTACTACAACGCCAGAATGTTCCTGCGCATAAGAAGTAAAGCTCAACGTCAAGATAGATACAAGGGCAAAAAAGATATTTTTCATAATTTTCAATTTATTCTCAGACGACAAAACAAACGTAATAGTTGTATCTGATTTTACAATGCTAAGCTACAATATTTTCGCCAAATTTGTTTTTCAATGTTAAAACTTTCACCTTTTCATTCGAAAGGTCGCACAGAAGCAGGTTGCGACGAAGCTGGCAGAGGCTGTTTAGCAGGACCAGTGGTAGCTGCAGCAGTTATTTTACCGCCAGACTTTTCACATGAATGGTTAAACGATTCCAAACAGATCAGTGAGAAGAAAAGGCTCGTTTTAAAGGAGATCATCGAAAAGGAAGCCATTGCATTTGCTGTATCTGTAATTGAAGAATCCATCATTGACGAAATAAATATTTTGAATGCAAGTATTTATGGGATGCACAGAGCCTTGGATCAACTCGATCCAGTGCCGGATCTTATACTTGTAGACGGCAATCGTTTTAAATCCTACAACGAAATTGAACATCATTGTATTATCAAGGGCGATGGAAAATTCATGAGTATCGCAGCGGCGTCGATTCTGGCCAAGACCTACAGAGACGAGATCATGGAAACGCTTCACAAAGAATTCCCGGATTATGCATGGAACAGAAACAAAGGTTATCCCACCGCAGATCACAGAAATGCAATAAAAATTCATGGCCCGACAAAATACCACAGGACCACCTTTACACTTTTACCTCCAGAACAACTCAGTTTGTTCTGACCGATTGAACAAAACCATGTTCATTACATTCTGATTTCTTTCCATACACTGCCTTTTCAAAAGGTATCTTTGAAAAGTAAAAAACTATCATGTTAGGACGTTATTTTCTTGTCGGCCTCGGTCTCATTGCGCTTCTTTGGACAGGTTATCTTTCGGTTCAGTTGATCGATTCGAAAGACAATCTATCTCCATTGAATTTATTTGGGGTCGAAGACGGTAAACTTCTTGTTGTCAATAGACCAGAAGAACTCGATCTTTCGTTTGTCGAATTTTCAATCCCCGAAAAATCAAATGAATTGATCAATTCATTGGTCCTCAAAGAAAATTTTTCCAACCTGATCATTTCTGAAAACAGAGATCATTTCTTGATCATTGGAAAAGAAAGATGGAATAAAAGCCTGGTGAAATCACTTTTTGAAAATGCTCCAAACGATCTTCCGGATAACTCAATTACGGCTTTCAGCTCGGGGCCTTTTCTGGTAAGAACGGAGAAAAACCGGATCTATGTCAATTTGGACGTTCAACAGACAAAATTGATTGAGGGCAACTGGTTCCTTTTTGATCGTAAATCTTCAGCCACCTTATTTGACTTGGCAGATAAGGTGAAACGAAATGATGTTTATTTCAAAACTGATGGACAGATCCAGTATAAAGCTCAACTCGCTGATAAGATCAAAGGAAATCAGGTCGATGACAGGGAACTTTTTGCTCATGTACTTCCGCAGGGCTTGACCAACTATCATTTTACCGAAAAAGAGTATTTGATCTCCATGGATCCAATCTTCAAAGAAAGCCCAATGTCGCATTGGGTGGACAAAGGAATCGTTGAATTTGATTTCCAGGGAAAACACGTTATTATAACTGACTTTATTGATAATCAAGATCCTGTCAATTCCTTGTTTGACTTTATGAAACAAGATCCGTTGAATCAGCAATATGGATATTTCAAAAATCTAAAGCTGACGCAAGAATTTCCGATCTCATTATCAAAAGGATTTTACGCGTACAGCATGGATGATTACGTAGTAATGTGTCAGGACCAACAGATCTGTGAAAAAGTGGTTGCCGCATACAAGCTGGGAAACACCTTAATTCTGAAAGAAGATCAGTTGGCATCCATTTACGGGTCTCTGCCAGGAAGAGTGACCGTAAGAGAGATCAAATCGTCATCAAAGATCACCAAAACATTTTATCGTGGGCACTTGTTCCAAACGTTATTGACTTCATCCGGATCACAAGATTCAGGAAGTAAAACAAGTAAAGACGAATATTCCAGCTACAAGGCAGGTGCAGAAATTCATGATTTTGCGACTTTGAATGGAAAAGGAAATCTCTTTATTACCACATCAAACGGTAACTTGATCTATTTCCAGAATGGAAAACGTCAATGGGAAAGATATCTTGGGTCAAAACCCGTTGGCAATATTTCAATCGTTGAAGTGAATGGAAGACAAATCTGTGTGGTTTGTACAAAATCCTCAGTGCATGCTCTCGATCAACAAGGAAATCCGTTGAACGGATACCCATTCATCGCAGCTGACAAACAAATAATTTCTGGCCCATCCACATTCCTGTGGAGAGGAAAATTGAATGTGATCTACCTAAACGCTATGAATGAAATGATCAGGATCGATCAAGGCGGGAAAAAGATCTCAAGCTTTCCTACAGGCATGGAGCAAATTATTGAATTACCTGTGGCTTGGGTTAGTCAGCGTAAATTGTTCCTTGGAGTGTGGAACGCCGACAAGTTTAAAATGATCGATGCAGACCGCAACAAAGAATATCGCTCTTTCGCCGTAATTCCGAATTCAAAGTTGATCAAGGGAGAGGGTGAGATTTTTCTTACCGGAATTCGGGGAGATGAGCTTGTGTTGCTCGATCAGAAAGGAAATCAAAAAGCCTTACTGAGAGGGTTGACAGACTTTAAATTGGAGCGAGTTGTAGAGCGCAAAGGATCGAACGACATTTTCGTTTCCAACGGAAAAATGTACAAAGTGATCTCGAAAAACGGAAACGTTCTGAGTGAAGTTCAATTCGAAGGTAAGAACATTGGTTTTCTTGATGGTTTCATGGGTAATTCAGGCAATTCTTGCGTGCTAGCCTTTGACGATTTAGAGAATGATGTATATTTGTATGCATTGAATGGTCAAAAGATCAGTAAAGGAAAGTATCAGGGGATGAAGAAAGCAATTGTTTCAAACCTTATACTTACCACCATAGTTGATGATTTTGTCGTTCAATATGAATTGTAAATAAATCTACCAACTTATGAGAAAACTGTATCAATTTGTCCTTGCAGGATTCATTGCAATTCCTTCACTATTTAATGCTCAGACTTTTCTTGGAGTACATAGCAGTAACTACGGAGGAATTATGTCTCTTGATCTTCAGCCTGCCAGTTTTGTGGACAGCCGTTTCATTGTAGACATCAATTTGGGAAGTTCGGGATTTGCTGTATGGAACAACGGATGGTCGTTCAACACTGTGGACATGCCAAAATGGTGGAACAAATCATTCCAACCCGACAACTCCACAACGGGATATGACAATCCATACAATGACTGGATGGCTCCGGATTCAACGTTCATGGATCGATATCTTTCGAGAAATTACGATGCCACTACAAACAGAGTACTTGGTATATACAATAATGTACAGGTAGATGTCCTAAACTTTGCTTTCCATGTGAAACCAAACATTGCAGTTGGAGCGGGGGTAAGATTACGTTCGATCACCAATCTGGATGATGTTGACCCGAAGTTGGCAATTTTGTTTGAAGAAGACTGGGATTATCAATCATTATGGGATCAAAAGTTCAATGAAGAGCTGTTGGACATGAACCACATGACATGGATAGAATACGGTCTAAACTATGGACAGGTACTGAAAGATGACGGAGAGCACTTCATGAAATTTGGAGGAGAAGTGAAGTGGTTAAGTGGACTAACAGCTGCTTATATTCATACAAATAACTTCAAATACAACGTTGATAACGACACAACTTTTATTCATTTGTCTGGTGATATGTCTTACGGTCACTCAGGTGGAATGTTGGATGCATTGGGAGGATCTGATGTTACCCCAAGTTTAAAGTCGGCATCAAAATTCGGTATTGGTCTTGATCTTGGATTTGTATACGAATGGAGACCTGACTGGAAAGAATACAAGTACGACATGGATGGTGAGACCGATCTTTGGAGAAAGGACAAAGAGAAGTATAAAATGAGAGCAGGAATCTCGATTCTGGACATTGGTGGTATGAAATTCGCTAAGGGTGGTTTGAGTCGTGACTTCTCTGTTAACACAGATAATCCTTTCTACTTTAGAGATGTGTTCGATGGAGTAAATTCTTTAAACGAAGTAGATTCTGTTATCAATAACTTAATTGAAACTGACGCTGACTGGACCGCACAGGAGAATACAGGAAGTACTTTCTTCATGCAATTACCAACTGCAATTAGTCTTCAGTACGATTATCATATCTGGAAGTGGTTCTATGTGAGCGCTACAGGAATGATCAATGTTCAAAACAGAAAGAACCCGCATAGAGTTAGAGTACCAAATCAATTTGCTTTGACACCTAGCTTTGATCATGCATGGTTTGGTCTTCACTTGCCGATCTCTTACAATAACTACTCTGGATTTAAAGCTGGTATGGCTACACGCTTAGGACCACTTACAGTTGGAGTAAACGACTTTGGATTCCTTTTCGCTTCAGGAAAGAAGATCAACGGTGGAGCTGTTTATGCTGGATTGAGAGTGCCTGTACTTTATATTCACCCATCTGATATCGATGGAGACAAAGTATCTGATGACCTTGATGAGTGTTTGGTTGTACCAGGTGTTTGGGCGTTCAAAGGATGTCCTGATTCGGATGGTGATGGAATCAAAGATCTTGAAGATCTTTGTCCGCAAGAAGCTGGTTTGGCTCAATTCCAGGGATGCCCGGATAAGGATAATGATGGAATTCCTGACAAGGATGATGCTTGTCCGGATGTATACGGTGCACGCGAGTACAATGGTTGTCCTGACACTGACGGAGATGGTATTATTGACAAAAACGATAAGTGTCCTGAAGTAGCTGGTCTAGTTGCATTCGACGGATGTCCTGACACGGATGGTGACGGCATTATTGATGACGAAGATGCGTGTCCAGATGTACCTGGTCCACTTGTATACGACGGATGTCCTGATACAGATGGTGATCAGATCCTTGACTTCCTTGATGGATGTCCAACAGTATTCGGACCGAAAGAAAACAATGGATGTCCTTGGCCAGATACTGATGCTGATGGTTTATTGGATAAGGATGATGACTGTCCTACATTGAAAGGACCAATTGCAAACAAAGGTTGTCCTTACCAGGATACTGATAACGATGGAGTTCTTGATAAGGATGATGATTGTCCAAACACTCCAGGAACGATTGCAAATAAAGGATGTCCAGAAATTGAAAAGGAAGTCGAAGAAATCTTAAAAACAGCCTTTGATAACCTTGAATTTGAAACAGGAAAAGACATCATAAAGAGTGTTTCTATCCCTTCACTAACTGAACTGGCAGAGGTTCTTCAGAAGAAGCCTGAATGGGGTCTTCAAATCACTGGGCATACTGATAATGTTGGTGATGACCAAAAGAACATGATCCTTTCTAAGAAGAGAGCGGAAGCAGTTAGAAACTTTATGATTTCTCAAGGAATCGACGGAACTCGTTTATATGTTCTTTACTTCGGGGAAACAATGCCAATTGCTTCGAATGATACTCCCGAAGGACGTCAGAAGAACAGACGCGTTGAAATGAAGATCATTTTCAAATAACAGATTGCAAGATCAGATAGAAGGCCGGTTTATCCGGCCTTTTTCTTTTACCTTTGGTCCATGATAGAATTGAGTAAAAATCGCAGATTGTTATTGAGCTTACTCTCAGGGCTCCTGATGGTTATTGCTTTTCCTTATACAGGAAGTATCACTCCAATTGTCTTTGTTGCCTGGGTTCCCCTATTGCTGGTTGAAGAAACGATCTCTACAAAAAACTACAGGTCTAGAAAAGTATTCACCAATGCACTGATCACCTTTTTCATTTTCAACATTGGTACAACATGGTGGGTGTGGTTCGCAAGTCCTTTAGGTGCAATTCTGGCTTTTGTCTTCAACACGATCTTCATGGCAACGATCTTTCAGTTTTTTCACTGGACAAAAAAATTTGTCGGCAAAAAAGAGGGGTATTTGTCTTTATTTTTTTTCTGGATCGCTTTTGAGTACATCCATTACCAATGGGAGCTTTCGTGGCCTTGGATCCATTTTGGAAATTTCTTTTCCATTCTCCCATCCTGGGTACAATGGTACAGCTACACGGGTGTTCTTGGAGGAACATTCTGGGTGATCCTCGTGAACCTAATGGTTTTTCGGATCGTTTCTAACGTGTATTTCAAAGGAGAATCCAAACGGATTCAGACCCCACTGTATATTGTGCTTTTCGCAATACTATTCATACCTATTTTGGGGTCACTCATTTCCTACAATAGCTACGAAGAAAAAAAGGATCCTATGAACGTCGTGTTGATCCAACCGAATATTGATCCCTACAATGAAAAATTTAGTGATCCAGTCCATGTTCAATTAAAAAAACTTTGTGATCTCGCAAATCCAATGATCGATTCTCTGACCGATATCGTTGTCGCTCCGGAGACTGCTATCAGTAGGGGTTTCTATGAGGAGGACGCACCAGTGATCGATTATATCAGATACCTCATCGATCGAAAGAAAAACTGGAAAGTACCAACGCTATTGACAGGTGCTTCAACGGCCAAAGTTTTCGAGCAGAAAAATTCAAGGGCTTCTAGACCAATAATGGACGGACCAGGATTCGTTGAATACTACAATACTTCAATGCTGGTTGATGAAAAGAATGAATTGTCTTATATCCATAAATCTCTTTTAGTACCGGGAGTAGAGATCATTCCATTTTCACACTACCTTCCTTTTCTTGAAGATCTTTCCATTGATAATGGAGGTACTTCTGGGTCATTGGGAATTGAAAAAGAGCCTAAGGTTTTTACTTCTAATCAAACGACGATCGCTCCAATGATCTGCTATGAATCCATTTGGGGAGAAATGTTATCTGTTCAATGCCGAAAAGGTGCTGAAGCCGTTTTTGTGATCACCAATGATGGTTGGTGGAAAGATACACCGGGATATAAGCAACACATGAGTTTTTCGAGATTGAGAGCGATCGAATCGAGAAGATATGTTTCGCGCTCAGCTAACACGGGTATCAGCTGCATCATCAATCAGAGAGGAGATGTGCTTCAGCAAACGAAATGGTGGGAACCAGCAGTGATCAAAGGACAGGTCCAAAACAACAAGGAGCTCACATTCTACAGTACATATGGTGACGTCATGGGAAGATCTTTCCTCTTCGTTTCTGTTCTGTTACTGTTACTAACATTTGTCAGGTACTTCAAAAAGAACTTTATAAAATAAAAAAGGCCGGAATCTCCCGGCCTTTTGTTTTGTTGATTAGAATCAATCCATATCAAGACTCATCAAACCAAATTTTTCTTTCTTACCGTATACTGCATACAATAACATCTCATTGGTAGAGTAATCGATCACGAACTCCTTCGGCACAGCAACAGCAGTGATCTCTTTTCTATCGAAGAATGTCTTACGCGATTCATCTCCTGATTCAAGATCGATCTCTACGATCGCAACAACATTCTTTTTCTTTCCAAAGTTAGCTGGAGACACTGATTTACCTGAAGCAGGCTTAATGAATTTACCTGCAGTCTCATCGTAATTCTTCACGTTATCATTGAAAATGAAACAAAGCTTACCATTGTCGACGAATCGTGCATAAGAGCTAAAAGGACCTCCATCATTTGTAGAAACCTGATACTTATTGATCTTCTTCAACCAGTCGAAATCACCATCCTTGTTTACTTTAAACGCTACGATGTCATTGTAGTAATACGTATAAGTCGTTCTTGTGGCCCCTGTTTTAGGATCAGTATACGTAGTTACTACCACATAATATTGCTCAAGTGATCCAACGATACTTCCGTCTTTTAGTACTTCCGTCTGTCTCATTACGTAGTTGTACAACTGTGGGTCTCCTTTGCCTTTCGCCGACTTCTTATCTGCTTTCTCTTTCTGACGATCTGACCATCCCTGAGTAATGAAGTCCTTTCCAAACTTAGAGAATCCTTCATCGATCACTTCTTGCTTGGCGAAATCTGCTCTCATATAGAACAATCCAGAAACACCTGCCTTACCCTGATCACCATAGATCCCAGTCAAAGTCATGACTCTGTCATTGTCAGAATTCATTGTCATTGCCTCTACTCTCTTCCCTTCGAGATTGATCGCAAATTCTTCGATCCCTTCCGGCGTAATCTGTAAAATGTGAGTTGCTTTGTAATTCACATATGATTTGAACAACTTCTTATCCCCTTCCTCATATTCCATCACAGAGATGAAATAATCTCCTGTGTTTGACAGGTAATGCTGATGAATGGTTGACAATTTCCCTTCAAAAGGAAGCTTATATTCTCCATCTGAAACCTCATTCATTTCATCATCGAAGATTTTGAAACCGTAAAGATCTTTTTCTTCTTTCTTACCTGGAATTTCCCAGATCACACCAAAAAATTCCTTCGATCTCGAATTGATCACATCAAAGAAACCTCTTGATCTATTTTTTTCTAAATCAAATGATGCCAATTTTTTTGCTGTTCCTTTAGGCGTCATATCGTTTGCATACTCCTGCATGAAGATGCTATTCTTTCCTTCCTTTTTGTCTGTAAGAAACACATATAATTTCCCTCCAATAACTCTCGCTGTTTCGAAATTGGCCATGCTCCCATCTGCCATCATTTCGATCTTTCCAGTAGCCGTAATTTTAAAATTATCGTGCATTGAAAATTTGTACGATCCGAACATTCCTCCGGAATATCTTAAGGCATAGAAATCAGCTCCTGATTTAGGAAGGATACTCACCATTCGAGCAGATCTCTTTTCCAGATCACCCCACTTTATTGAGTAGGACTGAGCCATGAACATTTGCAGAGAGACAGCCGTCAATGCAAAAAATGTAAGGGTTTGTTTCAACATTATAATAGTAGTTATTGGTTACTTTACTAATTGTACTCCGGTGTAATTCTGCGGAGTTATTCTTTTTAATTCAGATTTCAAACTTTCTGAGACGTCTAATGTATCAATAAATGCGTGTACCGACTGCATAGAAACCTTTTCATTTTTTCTTGTCAGTCCTTTTAGCGCTTCATAAGGTTTCGGGAAACCCTCTCTTCTTAAGATGGTCTGAATTGCTTCGGCGACTACCGCCCAGTTATTTTCAAGATCGACTTGAAATTCAGATTCGTTCAATAATAACTTACTCAATCCCGTCATGGTAGCTTTCATCGCAATCATTGAATGAGCAATTGGAGTGCCCACAACCCTTAATACTGTTGAATCAGTTAGATCTCGCTGTAATCTCGACACCGGAAGCTTCGCTGCAAGGTGTTCATATAAAGCATTCGCCACTCCAATATTCCCTTCAGAATTTTCGAAATCGATAGGATTCACTTTATGAGGCATTGCAGAAGATCCTACTTCTCCTTCTTTTAGACGCTGCTTAAAGTAGTCCATGGAGATATACGTCCACATATCTCTGTCCAGATCAAGAATGATCGTGTTTATTCTTTTCAAACAGTCAAAAAGAGCAGCCAGATTATCGTAATGTTCGATCTGGGTAGTCGTTTGACTTCTGTTTAATCCCAACTGGTCATTCACAAAGCGATTCGCAAAAGCCACCCAATCAATTTCTGGGAAAGCAACAAAATGAGCATTGAAGTTTCCTGTTGCGCCACCAAATTTCGCAGAGTACGGAATGTTCTTTAACTGATTTAACTGAATAGAAAGACGCTCCGAAAACACCTGGATCTCCTTCCCCAATCTCGTTGGAGAAGCTGGTTGACCATGTGTTCTGGCCAACATCGGGATTTCCTTCCAGTCATGCTTCATTTCTTCAAGCTTACCGATCAATTGTTCAAGTTGTGGTATGTAAACTTCACTAATTGCTTCTTTCAATGAAAGAGGAACTGAAGTATTATTAATATCCTGAGAAGTTAAGCCGAAATGGATAAATTCAAGATACTTTTCCAAGCCCAGTTTTGTCATTTCTTCTTTTAGAAAATACTCCACTGCCTTGACATCATGATTCGTCGTTTTTTCAATTTCTTTGATCCTCAGTGCATCATCTTCTGAAAAATCATCGCCTATTTTTCGAATCCCAACGATCTTCTCCAAAGGAAAATCATTTAATGGTCCAACTTTATTTTCGCATAGAGAAATGAAATACTCGATCTCAACGATCACCCTGTATCTGATCAACCCAAATTCTGAGAAGTATTTCTGCAGTTCTACTGTTCTACTGTTGTATCTTCCGTCTATGGGAGAAATTGCTGTTAATGGACTCAATGACATTTACAAAAATTGAAAAATCAAGGGTCAAAGATAAGAAATCCCTCGATTGCCCCGAAGAACAAATGAGTTTGATTAATTTTGATCATGCGCTTCTTAAAAGATCTTATTCTTGGCCTTAAAGCATATGTTAAAGCCATTCGTTTTATACGAACGCATAAATTGTACTGGTTTTTTATCCCTCCTGCTATATTGATGCTCATCCTTTATAAGTTGGGCAATCATTTACAAGAGCGACAAACCGAGATCGAAGCAGACTCCATGAATGGAATTGTATGGAGCCTCATCCGAATGTTAATTGAAATAACGATCGGCTTGACATTGATGAAATTTGCGAAGTATCTCGTCGTAATTATTCTTTCGCCATTATTGTCCTATCTAAGCATGAAATGCGAAAAGATCTTAACAGGGAAAACCTATCCCTTTGACTTGAAACAGTTGATGAAGGATATCATACGAGGGATGAGAATAGCCTTCAGGAACATTCTCTGGCATTATTTCTTTTTCACGATCATTTATCTCATTTCTTATTTTGGCTGGGAAGACCCGACCTCATCGCCGATATTTTATTTGACTTTCATCATCGGATTCTTTTACTACGGGTTTAGCTTTCTTGATTATGTGAACGAGCGCATGGATCTCAATGTAGAAGAGAGTATCGTATTTATGAGACAACACAGAGGACTCGTCGTTGGAATAGGAATGATCTATTCATTGATGATCCTTGTCCCGGTTAATATTAGCATCTTATTCTCGGGAGAACATTTTTCTGATGGCTTTCTCACCGGCTTAAGTTCGTATATCGTTCAGTTGATCCTTTGGATAAGTGCAGCTTGCGCTCCAATCCTTGCAATAGTAGCTGCAACGCTTGCGATGCATGACCTTGTCGATCTAAAAAAATCAACTCGAAAAATTTAAAGAGGAAGTAAAAGGTTTTCACTCATTTAATTTTAAGAACAAGGAAAAATTGCTTTCTTTTGTATCTGCAATTCAACAACGACGATCTATGCGTTCAACCATTATCATTTTGAGCTTTTTGTTCATTAGCACATTAACATTCGCTAACGGTTCAACTCCTCCTGACAGCACGACTAATTTAACGGACAGGGCCTCCGCACTGTTAATGATCGATAAGGGAAAAACACTTTTCCTTCAGGGAAAAGTTAGAGATGCTCTGCAAGAATTCAGATCTGCAGCGGTTAAGGATCCTAATTCTTCTAAAGCACCTTATTGGATCGCTCAGTGTCATTATGCACAAACGAATTACGGGTATGCATTAAAATACGCTTATGAAGCAGTTGCTTTAAGTAAAGATGACGTTGACAAGGAGGCATATGAAGTTCTTGCTAGATCACAGCATCGCTTGGGTATTCTGGATTCAGCAATCATAAACTATGAAAATGCCAAGAAGTCAATGTCAGGAGCGAGAGCTAAGGAATTGTTCATTGAATTACGAATTAAACAGGCCAGATTCGCACAGGCTGAATTGGCTTCGGGTGCCAAACCAAAAAGAGAAAGAATGTCGGATGTGATCAACTCAGGTTATGATGATTATCTACCGATTTTCACAAATGACGGGAAGGAGATCTACTTCGCTTCACGAAGAAGTGATACGAAAGGTGGTAATATGAATCCTGAAGATCAGAACTTCTTCGAAGACATCTATCATGCCGTTTGGAATGATGAAATTAACGACTGGGATAGTCTTACCAATGAATTGGGAAGATTAAATTCTGAAGGATTTGATGCCCTAACTTACATTTCTCCTGATGGGATGCGTGCTTTGTTAACGGTAAATACAGAAGCGCTTGACAAGAAAAAAACGACAAAGGGTTCTGATATTTTTGAGGTGGAAATGACAAGTAAAGGAACTTGGTCTACTCCAAAAAGAATCTCCAATAAGTTGTTGAACTCAACTTTCTTTGATGGAAGTGCAACCATGACAGATGATGGTAACACTATGTATTTTGCTTCAGACCGAAAAGGAAATAAAAGTTCTGTTGATATTTATATAGTTGAAAAAGTTGGAAAGAAATGGGGTGAACCAAAAGCCCTTCCGATGGGAGTTAATACCACTGGTTATGAAACTACACCTTTTATTTCAGGAGATGGGCGTTTCCTATTCTATTCCTCAGATGGTTTAGAAGGAATGGGAGGACTTGATGTGTACGTGGTTGAAAACATGGGCGGAGGCCAATGGGGAGAACCAATAAATCTTGGAGGAATGGTGAATAGTGTTAACAATGATATTCATTTTAAGTATTACCCAAAAATGAACAAAGCAGTCATGACTGGCATTGAGTTAATTGGACAAAAGGCAAGTATGGATATGTATCAATTGGATATGACAGGTTGGTCAATTCCTGCTGCATCGAAAAAATAATCGCATGAACTTTGTGAAAATTTCATTGTATATGCATCTGAAAAACACCACTACATGTGGTGTTTTTTGTTACTAAAAAATCAACTTATGAAAACACACTATTCAATTGTCATTTTCCTTCTTTCCACTTTGTCAATTTTTGCACAAAAGGAAGTAAATCTTGATTCAGAGATCAAGAAGGTTACCGTTTTCTTTTCAGGAGCTCAGATCGAGCACTACAAAAGTAGCGAGCTCAAAGCCGGACGTCAGGAACTGGTTTTTACAAAATTGACAGATTTCGTCGATCCAAACTCGGTTCAAGTGAAAGCAAAGGGGGAACTTACCATACTCTCTGTAAGAACCAGAAAAAACTATGAAGATCTTAAGATCAGTAATGCAGAACTTAATGAGCTGAACAAGCAAAAAGAAAAACTCGAAGCAAAAGATCTGATCCTTAGGGATGAGTTTAATATTTTGAGTTACGACAAAGACCTTTTACTTAAGAACAGAGACCTTAAAGGAAATGATCAGGGATTGAAAGTCACTGAGCTCAAAGAGGCCTATGCGTTTATGCATACCAAACTAACTGAGATCACTGCCAGACAAAGTGCAATAAAAAGTGAATTGGAAGGCATTGATAAAGAGATCAATCGTATCGAACAAGAGATCTACGCACAACGAAGTAAGCCAGTGCTTAATTATACCGAAGTTATCGTAGAGGTTGATGCACCAAAACCTACAAAGGGAGAATTTTTCTTTTCATACATTTCTCCAAATGCTTCCTGGAAGCCCTACTATGACATGAGAAGTGAGGGAATTGGTAAGCCTGTCCGTCTCGAATCTAAAGCCTTAGTGATCCAAACAACCGGCATCGAGTGGAAGAACATCGATCTAGTTTTATCCACCAATGATCCTTATGAAAATTCGGCAGAGCCGAAACTAAATCCATGGTACATTCATTACAATAACTATCCGCAACAACGTCAGGTTGGACAAAGACAAGTTCCAACCTATGATTATTCGGGTGAAAAATTGAGAGGCGAGGTTATTGATGCTTCAACAGGTGAGCCACTGGCCTTTGCCAAGATCAATTTCCCTTCTTATCCAAATCAAGGAACGATGACTGACTTTGACGGTAAATTTGAAATTACAGTACCTAAAGGAGAAAAATGGGTGAATGCAACTTTCATTGGGTACGACACCAAGCAATTGCAAATCTCCTCTCCATACCTTAAGTTCTTTCTAAAGCCTCAAAAAATGGAACTTCAGGAAGTTCAGGTGACATCAGGCTCTGTTAGCCGTCTGGAATCGAAAAGCATTGATGCTGTATCTGTTGAAATGATGAGCACAAGAGGAAGTCGACGCAAGAAAGATAAGTCTCAGATGATGTATGATTATGATGATTCTCGTGCTGCAGCAGGAGCCTCTTACACTTGGTCAAACAATGCGGCCACAACCGTTATTCAAAAAGATCTTAGAGTTGAATTTGTGATTGAAACGAAATTCACCATTCCATCTGACGGAGCTGATCACAGGGTACATATCAATGATCATATTCTCCCTGCCAGTTACGAATATCATGCAGCTCCTAAACTGGATCCTTCGGTATTCTTAACTGCTCAGGTTACAGGATGGGAAAAGCTGAATCTTCTTAGTGGTGAATCAAACTTGTATTTTGACGGAACCTTTATTGGTAAGACATATGTAGATATCAACTCTACGAAAGATACTTTGACCTTCTCTTTAGGGAAAGACAGTAAAGTTCAGATCGAAAGAGTTAGAATTCAGGAAAAATCATCCAACAAGATTATTGGAAACAGAAGAAAATTTGAAGTAGGTTGGGAAATTAAGATCAGAAACAATGGTGGAGCTGCAATCCCATTGTTGATCAAAGATCAGTTCCCTATCTCAACAGATGCAGATATTAAAATAAAGAGAGGAGATTATAATGAAGCGAGTCTTGACGATAAAACAGGTATACTGACCTGGCGATTACTGCTAAATTCAGGTCAGAGTAAATCGCTGTTCTTTGACTACAGCGTTGACTATCTCAATGGAAGGGTTATTTATATCGAATAAAAACAGGGGCGAAAGCCCCTGTTTTGTTACTAAGGTTACAATCAAGGGGGAGTAATTGCCTAACTTGACGTTCCAAAAAACAAAATCTATGACCAAAATATACGGTACTATCTTTTTTGTCGGAATTTCACTCCTTGGTTTATCTCAAAATCCCATTATCATTCCAACCGCCTTAACAGGTACAACCTTTGATCTGACTCTTCAAACCGGGACTACTCAATTCTTTCCTGGGACCGCTACAAATACTATGGGAGCGAACGGTTCATTACTTGGACCAACATTGATCATGAACGAAGGTGATAATGTAACGATCAATGTTACAAACAACCTTGGTGAAGCCTCTACGATCCACTGGCATGGTATGCACGTACCGGCTATTGCTGACGGTGGCCCACATACCGAAATTCCAGAAAATACGACTTGGTCTCCTGCTTTTATGGTGCGTAATTTCGCTTCGACCAACTGGTATCATCCGCATTTGCATATGAATACCAACAAGCATGTTCAAAAAGGTATTGCAGGAATGATCATTGTGCGCGATGCTGAAGAAGCAGCACTTTCCTTGCCCAGAACATACGGAGAAGATGATTTCCCGATCGTGGTTCAGACCAAAGGCTTTGATGCAAACAATCAGATCATTATTGAAACGGCGCTGGATACTACGTTACTCGTAAATGGAACAAAAGATCCATACCTTGATGCACCGGCTCAATGGGTAAGATTGCGTTTATTGAACGGTTCTTCAGAGCGCTATTACAATTTCGGATTTTCGGGCAACCTTCCCTTTAAACAGATAGCAACGGATGGAGGATTGTTAACTGCTCCTGTTGATCTGACAAGAGTTATGGTGGCTCCGGGAGAAAGAGCAGAGATCGTTATTGACCTTTCGGCTTTGCAAGGGAATACGATTCAGTTAATGAGCTATGGAGCTGAGCTTGCATCAGGAATTTACGGTGCCGCACAACCTAGAATGGGTGCCGGACAGACTATTCCTAACTATGCATTGAACCCATTAAACGGCGCAAACTTTACGGTGATGGACATCAAAGTTGTAGCTCCAACTGCAAACCCAATTACATCGATTTCAGCAGCCTTAACAACTCATACCCCATGGCTTGAAGCGAATGCAGATGCATTGAAAACTCTAACGTTTACTCCACAGACCATGGGACCAACTGCGATTCAAGGTCCATTCCTTATCAATAATGCAATGTTTAACATGGATGTGATCAATTATCAAATTCCACTTGACAACATTGAAGTTTGGACGCTTTTTAATCAATCTCCAATTGGTCACCCTTTCCATATTCATGACATCAGCTTTTACATTCTGGATATTAATGGTACACCTCCTCCTCCAAATATGCAAGGAAGAAAGGATGTAGTTCATGTCCCTTCTGGAAATGGAACGGTTCGTTTCATTACGAAATTTGAGAATTTTGCGAATGATACCCTTCCGTATATGTATCACTGTCATATTTTGACTCATGAGGACATGGGTATGATGGGACAGTTTATAGTTTATGATCCACTTGGAATCAAAGAGGCTCAAACGAATTACAAGCTATACCCTAACCCTTCTAACACATCACTATTCTTTGAATCTGCTTATTCAAATGAAACATACATGGTGACCGATCAATTCGGAAGAGAAGTGTTCGAAGGAAATTTGATTGGGGGATCACTTCATCTTGATCTTGGGGAAATATCCAATGGTATATATCTACTCTCTATTCCAGATCAACAGATCAATACCCGTTTCATAAGAAATTAAGAGAACTTCGTTTCATATCTTAAAAGAAGTAATTTTGAGACATGGAACGCTTTTTCTTCGAGATCAGTTATAACGGAACTGAATATTTTGGCTGGCAAAGACAGCCGAAGCAAATTTCCGTTCAGGAGGAGATCGAAACTTGCCTGAGTAAACTCTATTCGAATAAAAAGATCGAGATCGTTGGCTGTGGAAGAACAGACACGGGTGTCCACGCCAAACAATATTTTTTCCACGTTGATCTCGATCTAGATGCAGGCACAGAAGATCAGATGCGTTATAAGCTGAATAAAATGCTTTCGCCAAATATTTCGGTTCAACGCATTTTTAAATTAGAGAAGCATGCTCGTTTCGATGCGACATTAAGAACCTATCGATATTTTATTCATTCTAAAAAGGATCCATTTCGTTATACTCAAAGCTGGTATTTGAATCAAGTGTTAGATGTAGAAAAAATGAATTCTGCAGCTAAACTTCTGATCGGCAAAAAAGACTTTACTTCCTTCGCCAAATTGCATACAGATGTCAAGACAAACATTTGTACCGTTTCAAAAGCGGAATGGAAAATATCTAATGAGGGAGAGCTTTATTTCGAGATCTCAGCTGATCGTTTTTTAAGAAACATGGTGAGAGCAATCGTTGGCACCCTGGTTGATGTGGGTCTCGGAAAGATACAATCTGAGGAAATAGTTGAGATACTAGAAAATATGGATCGAGGTGAGGCATCAACAAGTGCCCCTGCCTGTGGACTTTTTCTTTGGGAGATCCAATACGAATGAGACCGGCACTACTTACATTATTTCTATTCTGTTACACGTATAGTATCCTACGATATCATATAGGAGCGGAAATCCCCTTACAGGAATGGATCTTTATTCTAAATAAAAGCATTGCCTGGACGGGTTTCACATGCATTGGCTTAAGTCTATTACCGGTGACATTAATTGAAAGGATTCGATTGACAAAAAGAATCACCGGAATCTATGGTTTCGTTTTCGGTTGTATTCATATAAGTATAAGTTTTTACTTGCTTTATGATGGGAATCATCTCATCTGGAGCAAACTTGAAACCAAAGATTTCATGTTCTACAGCTTTATCGTCAGTGGAGCTTTATCATTCTTGATCTATCTTTTTCCCCTTGTTGCCACCCTTAAGGACCTTCCCTCAATATCCAAAATGTTTGGAATTGCCAAGGTAGGATACCTCATCAATATTCTACATCCACTCCTATTGGGTTATTCCGGATGGGGATCAATCAGTAAATGGCCATTGTTTTTGCCGCCAATAACCTTACTAGCCGTTTTGTCTGCGATAGTGTTCTTTGGATTCAATTTGAACTCAAAAAAAAGCTGAATCAATCCACCTTAATGATCTTTCTACGCTGAAGTATTTTATTGCCATCACCAATTATTTCGACAAAATAGACTCCTTCCGATTGATCTCGAAGATCTATCGATATGGATGTTCCGTTGAAATCAAACTTTCGTATTTCAGAACCCGTAATATCCTCAACACGAATTACTGTGGCATCAGTCGCATTGCATTCAATGGTAAAAATATCTTTAGATGGATTCGGGAAAATTCTAATCGTACTTGATAATTCTTCAAGAGCAGCAATTCCACCTGTCAAAGTCAAAGTCTCTGATATTTGATAACAACCTCCACTAAAGACCTCCAAAACGTATTCTCCATTATATTCAGTTGTCAAATCCGGATTGGTCCAACCTGGTACTGCATACCCATTCAAATACCACTGATACAAATACCCTGTTCCTTGAACAGCACTCAAATCAATGGTTCCTCCTAAAGGAATATCTGTGTTTCCTGGAGGCACGATTTGAGCAGTAGGCGTTGGGTTTACAGTCACTGAAACAGGATCCGACAATGCAACATTTGGTCCTAACGTTATCTCCACTGAGTACGATCCGGAGGAATTCGCAATGAGTGAATAATTGTTCTCTCCAGGAATATCAACACCATCTTTTTTCCATTGATAGGTATATCCTTCTCCTTGTATGGTGGTTAGCTCAACAGTTTGCCCATCACAAAAGGTGGTTGATCCCTTTGGAATCACTCGCTTATCCATGATCAAATTTTCGTCTCCTGGCAAGAAGGGCAAGTAAGCAAAAAACATCAACATCATTTCATCTCCTGTTCCTTCTCCAAGGGTCACAGTTTGAGGAGGAACGTTTGGATTTTCAGGATTCGAAGAAGTATTATCGTATGTGGCTGTCGCCTTTAGTGTTGTTCCAACGGGTAGAACCACTGAATTGGCAAAAGCAAAATTATCCTGCCAGTGAAAATCCCAGTCATCGATCTTTACAAATCGAATGGTATCACCAGTAACTGGTTTAAGGCCATATGAAATAACGTTTCTGGCCAACAAATGCATGTGAGGGAAAATGTATAACGCAGTGAACTTCGCCGGAATTGTAACCGACTCAGTGAACGACTGAATGGTATTAGCAGGAATCACTAAAGGACCATTTTCAAGATTAGTCTGGTTAAGGACAGGCGAAACAGTAATCTTCCTCAGCGGTGTAGTTGATGTTTTAAAGTTGATCTCTGTGTTATCCGTTTGTCCGGCGCTACCAGGCGCATAATGTATTTGTAAAATTATTCTGGTGTTAGCCGGTAGTCTGAATCCCGTTCCTTCAGGGCTAAAGTAAGGAGCTGCGCCTGGCACCCAACTGTAAAGCAATTGAGATGCAGATGAACCTGTGCCTCCTATGCTATTTGGATTAATTGGATTTGCTGTAGAATCTGTAAAAACCAACACATGGTGAACGATTGAAGAATTACCCGGTAACACTTCAATCGCCGTTGCGTATTCAGCTTGACTCAAACCACTTGGTATTTCGAAATTGCGATAAACATCACCATTTCCTGATACCATGTATGATCCAATGGATAGATTGAGATTTGCTGTCCCTAACTGAGAACCCGAAGGATAAGTTGGAACAGGAGGTGCAAATCTAAGATCTCCTGAAGGAGTACCCGCTGCAACCCAATTTTGAAAAGTTGTGATGTCTGCATCGGAGACTACTCTCTCATGTACATAATTCTTGTAGGTGTGATCGGGTGTCCAGGGTGGCATATCTCTTTGTTCAATTGCCTGTTGTACCCAATTTGCCATGGCACTAACCTCATCGTACGTTTGCAAAGAGAATGGACCAATACCCCCCGGACGATGACAGGTGGTACAATTCCCGTAAATGATCTTGGCAACATCAGTCGACCAAGTTGGCGCCTGAGCGAGACATAATAGAATAGTATTCAGGGCGATAGTAGTAGATATCAATTTCATAATGGTCACGCTAATTCAAGAGCAAATTAACCATTATTGATTGAAATTCCTACTCCAGAATAAGGATGTAGTTGTTCTTTTTACCCTTACTAAACAAGATGTAACGATCGTTGATCAAATGTTCCTTTGTCAACATGAAAGACTCACCTACTTTCTCTTTGTTTACCGCTATGGCATTTGCTTTCAACTCTCTTCTCGCCTCTCCATTTGAAGAAAGAAAACCTGTTTTTGAGGCCAGCGCATCGATAATAGACAATTCAGCACCAAATTCTTCTCGTGAAATTGTTGCCTGAGGTACACCTGTAAACACACTGAAAAAATCTTTCTCTGATAAAGAGCGTAAGTCATCAGCTGTAGATTTTCCGAATAGAATGTTAGAAGCAGCAATCGCAGTTCTTAAAGCATCCTCTCCATGTACTCGAATCGTGATATCCTCAGCGATTGCTTTTTGTAATATTCTCAGATGAGGTGCTTCAGCATGCTGGCGCTCCAATTCTTCAATTTCCTCTTTGGACTTTAAGGTAAAGATCCTGATGTAATTTCCTGAATCGGCATCACTTGAATTCAACCAGAACTGGTAAAATTCATATGGAGTGGTCCTTTCCGGATCTAACCAGACGCTACCTCCTTCAGTTTTTCCGAATTTTGTTCCGTCCGCTTTTTTGATCAACGGTGTTGTTACGGCATATGCCTCACCTCCAGATTTTCTTCTGATCAATTCTGTTCCGGTCACAATGTTTCCCCACTGATCAGAACCACCCAACTGTATGATGCAATTCTTGTGCTGATTCAAATAGTAAAAATCGTAGCCTTGCACTAACTGATACGAAAATTCAGTAAAGGACATTCCAGTTTCAAGTCGCTTCTTTACCGAGTCCTTCGCCATCATGTAATTTACCGAAATGTGTTTCCCCACATCTCTGATAAAGTCCAGGAACGTCATGTTTTGAAACCAGTCATAATTGTTGACCATTTCAGCCGAATTGTCACCACAGTTAAAATCAAGGAATTTCTCAAGTTGCTTTTGAACGCAATCTACATTGTGTTGCAATGTTGCTGCATCCAATAAATTTCTTTCCTGGGATTTCCCTGAAGGATCTCCTACCATTCCTGTTGCTCCGCCAACCAAAGCAAAAGGTTTATGTCCTGCACGCTGAAAATGAACAAGCGTCATGATCTGAACAAGGTGACCTACATGCAGAGAATCTGCGGTAGGGTCAAATCCGATATATCCTGAGGATACTTTTTTATTCAATGCTTCTTCCGTTCCAGGCATGATATCATGGATCATACCTCTCCATTGCAATTCAGCGATGAAATTTGCTGGCATAGTTTGTTACTTCGTTAATTGTTTAAATACTTCTTCTAGAGACTTTTCTTCCGCTTTCAGGGTGAGAACGAGTAAGTTATTTTTCTGTGCGAAACGCGAGATCTCCTTTCTCAAATCCACATCATCTGTCGTCTCAAGTAACCATCCCTCTCCTACTTTCTCTACCTTTCTTACGTGAGGAATTTTGTTCAAAAGACCTTTCGAAACATTCCCTTCAAATTCTGTGTACACCGTTTGATGTGTATGGTCGTGCTGCAGCTCAAACGCTGTGTTATCTGCAACAAGCTGACCTTTATTAATGATGATAACACGGTCGCAGATTGCTTCTACTTCCTGCATGATATGAGTTGACAGCATGACTGTCTTGGATTTACCGATCTCTTTGATCAATTCACGAATCTCAACCAATTGATTGGGATCGAGACCAGACGTAGGTTCATCAAGGATCAATACCTCCGGATCATGGATGATCGCTGCAGCTAATCCCACACGTTGACGATATCCTTTTGAAAGTTCCCCAATTCTCTTATTCTGCTCAACTTCAAGTCCAACAGATTTGATCATTTCGGCAACTCTTTTTTTCAAATTCTTAACATGGTAGATCTGCCCGACAAACTCCAAATATTCTTTCACGTACATGTCCGTGTAAAGTGGATTATGTTCAGGTAAGTAACCGATCAATTCCTTTGTTCTCAAAGAATCTTCTTCAACTGAAACACCGCAAACCTTTACCTCTCCTGAAGTTGCAGAAATAAACCCGGTGATCACCTTCATGGTAGTAGATTTACCTGCTCCATTAGGTCCAAGAAATCCCAGGATCTCTCCCTTTTTGACAGAAAAAGAAACATCACGCACAGCAGCCTGTTCTCCGTAATATTTAAAAAGGTTCTTTACCTCAATTGACATGTCTGATAATTTGAATTGCGAAGATAGGTAATTATTGGTTGAATTGGCTTTCGTCCAGTCATCAGAAGTTGCAGTTCAATCAATCTAAAAAACAAAATAAGGCTCAAATGAAACAACTATCTTTGTCATCATGCCGAAAACAGGAAAAGTAAGGAAATCGACAGGAAAATGGTACACCGTTGAAATACCGGATGGTACCGTCGTCAACTGTCGTATCCGAGGCAGATTGCGACTGGAGGGGTTGAAAACGACGAATCCAATTGCTGTAGGAGACACTGTCATCCTTGAGAATGACCGCGACGAAGAAGGAAAAATGGTCATCAGTGATTTCGAACCAAGAACCAACTACATCGTTCGGAAATCTACGAATCTCAGTAAACAAATGCAGATATTGGCTGCAAATGTGGACAGAGCATACCTCATTGTTACTTTGCGCTCACCGGTGACTCAACTTGCATTTATCGACAGATTCCTGGTGGCAGCAGAATCATTCAGAATACCCGTCACCATACTGTTCAATAAGATCGATCTGTATAACGAGAAAGAACTAGAAGAGATCGAACGATTGTCAAAAATGTACGAGACAATTGGTTATCCATGTTTCAAGATCAAAGCAGAAGATCCGGAAACTGTTGCATTTTTGAAAAAAGAGATCGATGGCAAACAGGTCATTATTTCTGGGCACAGTGGTGTGGGGAAAAGTACACTCGTCAATTCGATCGATCCTGAATTAGACCTGCGAACTGGTGAGATCTCTCAAGCACATTTACAAGGACAACATACGACCACTTTCGCCGAGATGCATAAATTATCGTCCGGTGGTTACATCATTGATACACCAGGTATCAGAGCCTTCGGGATCGTCGATCTGGAGAAGGAATATATCTCGCATTATTTTCCTGAAATGAGATCGCTGATCGGTGAGTGTAAATTCCACAACTGCATGCACATCAACGAGCCGAAATGCGCCGTTAAAGAGGCGATCGAAAATGGAAGCATCGAACAAAGCAGATACAAAACGTATCTACAATTGATGACTGAGGATGAAAGCGAAGTACACAGGAAAAACATTTACGGATGAGAGTCGTACTGCAGCGTGTGAGTGAAGCCAGTGTAACCATTGATCAAAAGATCAAAGGAAAGATCGGTCTGGGGATCCTGATCCTGCTTGGGATCGAAGAGGAAGATTCCAATCAGGATATTGAATGGCTGGTTCAAAAGATCACACAACTTCGCATCTTTTCTGATGAGAATGGGAAAATGAATCTATCCATTCAGGAACTAAAGGGTGAGTTCCTTGTCATCAGTCAATTTACATTGCATGCTTCGACGAAGAAAGGAAATCGACCAAGCTATATTAAAGCAGCAAGACCTGAAACGGCAATTCCGTTGTATGAAAGATTCATCATGGAACTAAAAACCGTTAGTACACTCAAGGTTGAAGAAGGAATTTTCGGTGCCGATATGAAAGTATCACTGATCAATGATGGTCCGGTTACCATCCTGATCGATTCAAAAAACAGAGAATAATGAAAGTTTCGGAAGCACAAACGATCATTGATCAATGGATCAAAGACTATGGAGTAAGATACTTTGATGAATTGACCAATACGGCGATCCTAATGGAGGAAGTTGGCGAAGTCGCCAGGATAATGGCAAGACGCTATGGAGAACAAAGTGAAAAGGAATCGGATAAGAACAAAGATCTTGGAGATGAGCTGGCCGACGTTCTTTTTGTTCTGATCTGTATTGCAAATCAGACTGGCATTGACCTGGAAGAGGCACTCAAAAAGAATCTGGAAAAGAAAACGAACCGTGATCACAACCGACACAAGAACAACGAGAAATTGCAATGAGTAAATTAAAGATCAGGGAAGAATTGATCCCTATTTTAGGTGATTTGGGATTCGATCCAGTAAATGAAATGCACCTTAGGATCTATAAAGCGATCCGAGGAGGAAAAAATCTACTGATCGAAGATCAGGACGAACAAGAAATGTTTTCGGTGATTAGTACAGCGTTGTTGCAGTTAATCCCGGAACCAGGAGAGGGTTCACCACGAGCAATAATCATTGTAAAAGATGATGAAACTGCCAGAAGATTTCACGCAAGACTGGAGAACTTTACTCGAAAATTTGACCTGACAGTTGATCTTGTTGTTGAGAAGGGCAACATGTTGCAACAAAGAAATGATCTGTTTGATGGAACGGAGATCATTATTGGTACGCCTCAACGTCTTTTTGATCTATATATCCAGAATGGATTTAACATTGGAAAAGTGAACCTTTTTGTCCTTTTCGGTGCTTTAGAGATCATGCGCGCAGGAAAAAAAATGCAGATCTCAAGAATCACTGAAAGCTTACCTAATTGTAGACGTGTACTTCTATCCTACAGTTTTAGCGACTCGCGTATTGAGGAATTTATTGAAGAATTCCTCCCTGTTTACGAAACGATAGAAGATTAACCTCTTTCTTTTAAATGTTTGGAAACGATCTTATCGATCGGAAAGTTGAACAGCTCTTCATCCAGTTCCGATTTACTGATCCAACGATGCTTTTCACCATCTTCGGTTAAAGGTACATTATGTTTGCCATGTTCGATCAGATCGATCGAATCAGAGCTCACAAGATAATAGAAGCTAAAGATCTGATGATTTGAATTAAAGGCAGATTCCTGATAAAATTCGTTGAAATAAAACAATTCACCTACTTTAATTTCAATGTTGAGCTCTTCCATAAATTCACGTTGAAGTGCATGCTTGATTCCTTCTCCAAATTCAACACCTCCACCCGGAAATTTGGTAAATGAATAACCATTTCTGCATTCATCGGATACAAGCACCTCATCGAGATCATTCATCAACAATCCGTATACCCTCAGATTAAATTGCTTCATTACTTATCAAGGATCGATTGAATGTCTGGCTTAAAATAAAGTGAAGACTTCAATACCTTGCCATCTTCACGATAGATCGGCTTTCCGTTCTCATCAAGTTTACTCATATTTGATCTCTGGATCTCTTGGAAAACCTCTTCGATCTTATCCTGAAGTCCGTGTTTTAAAATGGTACCACAAAGAATATAGAGCATGTCTCCCAAGGCATCAGCAACTTCAACCAGGTCGCCCTTCTGAGCTGCCTCAAGGTATTCTTCATTCTCTTCTCGCATCAATTTATAACGAAGAAGAACATCTGCATCACTAAGATCCGCCGTTGGTGAATAGTTGTTTCCAATTCCAAATGCTTCGTGAAATTCTTCAACAGCTCCTATCGTATCTTTTAATGTCATTTTATTCGATTTTCCTCAAAGATACAATGCCGTTTCCGCTTTCGCGAAGCACTTTTTTCCTCAGTTATCAACAGGAGTCACTACGAATCGGAATCCTACTGTAGGAGAAGGGTCTGTATATGTTCTTTCAGATTCTACTCTTACATCATATCCTGGATCTTTCCATGAACCACCCATAGCGATGCCTTTTTCTGAGATCATTTCTGAAACATTCCCATTCATATTGTACAATTCAAATTGATTCGGCCAATATGATTTTGAAGGAGCAAGAACATCCATGAACGTGTTATGATCCATTCGTGCAACTTTGATCTGGTAGGCATTTGTTTCCGGATCTCGATGAATGTGTTCACCTGTCAGTTGGGTGTGATTGCACATTACTTGTCCTTTTTGATTTCTCAGGTAATGAGTGCCCCAAGAATACGTACTTTGAGAATCTCCTCTTGCAGCACGGATGTACTCCGCTTTTTCCATTAATCTAAACTTAAGCTTTCGACTGTGCATCACCTCATATTTTTTACCGATCCACTCACAGTACAGTTGAGCTGCTTCGTATGAAATGTTCACGACGGGATATTCATTGTACGCTGGATGAGTATGGTAAAATTGAACGTATTTTTCATTCAACTGATTTTTTCCATTCCATCGGACTGAATCGATCATTGCAATTTTTAATTTCTCTAGATCCCCTTCTTTCTTCAGATCCGCCAGAAATTCTTTATAATCAATGTTTGTCACTTCTATGTGATAGATATAAAATCCATTCACCGCAACGGTATCTTCGCCAACTATTGCATTACCAGAAGGAACATATACAAATGATTTCGTAAGGATCTTTTTAAGATCACTTTTGTCTTTTTCGACCTTTGCGGAGAACAGTAGCAGAGCACCTAATAATAGTGCAATTGAGCAAGAAGTAGTTTTCATAATCTAGTTTTGAAAAGGATAACGAAGAACATAGTCAAGGTTACATTTCAACTAAATTATTCTTTCAAACTGTTTAGATCCTGCCAAAAATCGGGATAACTTTTTGCGACTACTTCAGGATGACCGATCGAGACACCATCCTCAATGAACATAGCTGCAATGGCCACGCTCATCGCAATTCGGTGGTCTCCGTGTGGATCAATTTGGGCAGAATTCAATTGACTCATCCCTTCAATGATCAACGAGTTGTCTTCTTCATAAATGTTCAATCCAAGCTTTGAAAATTCACTGATGAGCGACTCGGCACGGTTACTTTCTTTGTTATAAAGTCGGTTTGTCCCCTTAATTTTACTTGTCCCCGAAATGAATGCAGCTAATGTTACCAAAGCAGGGAATAGATCCGGGCAATGCGATGCTTCGAATTCAAATGGATGCAAATTACTACCCTCCACCTTCATTCCATCATTCTCATTTTTTATTTTGCATCCTGATGCAAGCAACACATCCAGTATCATTTTGTCCGCTTGGAGACTATTTAAAGCTAGACCTTTAATCTGAAGGTTATATCCTAATGCGGATGCAACGATCCAATAAGATGCAGCGCTCCAATCACCTTCAACGAGGTAATCAGTCGCTTGGTACTTTTGATTTCCTTTTATTTCAAAGGTATCATTCGCCATTACTTTAACAGAGATGCCAAATTCTTTCAACGTATTTATGGTCATGAGTACATAGGGTCTACTCTTGAGATTTTCCACCTTAATTATTGAATCCTTCTCGCAAAGTGGAAGAGCCATAAGTAAACCGGAAATATATTGAGAGCCGTGACTACCATCCACGATCATTTCCCCTCCGGATAACTTTCCATTCAAACGGACAGGCACACTTCCATTCGTAGTTTCAATTTGAACACCTAATTCGGGAAACAATTCACTGTAGACGTCTACTTTTCTCGTCCGCAAAGATCCTTTTCCGTCAAGAACTACATCTTGGGCATTTGTCGCAAGGATCGCGATCAACAATCGACTTGCCAATCCACTTTCACCGGGAATTACTCTTCCAGAAAACGGAGCCACTATGGGTTTTGAGATCAATGCTGATCCATGAGAAAGATCAATTTCAGCACCTAATAACCTTAATGCATCAATCAAATTGAATACATCTTCGCTTTTTCCTATATTTCGAATAGCAGAATTCCCTGCCAGTGCTCCAGCAATCAAAGCCCGTTGAGCGTCACTCTTAGATGCCGGGACATGAATAGTTCCTTGATAATTCTCCCGCCTTACTATCATTTGTTCATGATCTTCACCTGATGACGAATAGATTCCTGATGAATAGCATCCATGATCTGGCGGATGAATATTTGAGTCAAGTTAATATCCTGTGCCTTTGACAACCTGTTTTGGATCAAATGCGCCCAATGTTCTTGCTGCAAAACAGTGATCTTATTCTCCTTCTTAAATTGACCAACTTCTTCACTCAATGCCATCCTTGCTGTCAATAATTCGAAGATCCGGTCATCGATCACTTCTATTTTGTCCCTCATCTCAATCAGAAAATCTCTCGCATTTAAAGGGACATTACTCGTCCTCAATATCAGAGAATCAAGTAAAGACTTCAGACTATTGGGTGTTACTTGCTGTGCCGGGTCAGAAAGCGCATGATCCGGATCAAGGTGAGTCTCTATCATGAGTCCGTCAAAATTCAGATCCAGTGCTTTTTGTGCAACTTCTGCTACCATCCCTCTGTTTCCTGTAATATGACTGGGATCACAGATCATTGGAATTTGACTATTCCTCTCTCGGAAAGCGATAGGAATTTCCCAATTGGGTACATTTCGATATTTGGGATGATTGTAGAAAGAAAAACCTCTGTGAATCGCACCCAGATCAGTGACCCCTGCTTTCTCCAAACGCTCAAAAGCCCCGATCCACAACTCCAGATCCGGATTAACCGGATTCTTGATCATTACCGGAATTTTGACTCCTTGCAAAGCATCCGCAATTTCCTGAACCGCAAATGGATTCACAGTTGTTCTCGCGCCGATCCATAAAATATCTACTCCTGCAGATAATGCTTTTTCTACATGATCCTTATTTGCCACTTCTGTCGTGACCGGTAGACCTGTGATCTTCCCAGCTTCCACCAACCATGTAAGTGCCTCTTCTCCTATTCCTTCAAATGAATCCGGGCGTGTTCTCGGCTTCCATATCCCTGCTCTCAGCACACTCACAGCAGCCTTTTGCGCAATTTCTTTTGCGGTTGAAATCATTTGTTCTCTGGACTCTGCACTGCATGGCCCTGCGATGACAAATGGTTTTGGCTGGTTTGCTATTAACCTCTTCAACTCCATTAATGTAAAGGTACTGCGTTAAGTTCATTTATGTAAATTTGAGATCAGAATTCCCTATGAAAAAGTTGAAGAAAACAAGTATCTGGATTTTATCCATTTCGGCATCCATCTATCTCATTATCTGTGGATACATGTACTTAGCACAGGAATCCCTGATCTTCCATCCCGATCAATTGTCGAAGTCAACGACAATAAGCTACGGAGCAAAAACTGAAGAGCTTATGATCAAGACGGCAGATGGAAAAAATTTAAGTTGTGTGATCAGTAAAACTGATAGCACATCCAAAGGGCTTGTTTTTTTTCTTCACGGGAACGCCGGTAATCTGACAAATCAAAAAGAAGCAGCGAATTTCTACAATCAGCTTGGCTATGATTTTTTCACTATGGATTATAGAGGATTTGGAAAAAGTGAAGGCGAAATAACATCTGAAGAACAGTTTTTCGAAGACATCGAGACTACCTTTGATCATGTTTCCAAGGGATATTCAAAAAAAGAAGTTATTGTGATAGGCTATTCCGTTGGTACTGCCCCTGCAGCCATGATCGCTTCGCGAAAAAATCCTGCCGGGTTGGTTTTGATCGCACCCTATTATTCATTGATCAATATGACGAACAGAAACTATCCATACATCCCTTCCTTTTTGCTTAAATATCGTTTTGAAACCAACGAGTTCGTTAAAAAAACAAAATCTCCAATCTTCCTGGTACACGGAGACAACGACGACATTCTTCCTTTTGAAGGTTCCAAAATGTTATCTAACTTTTTGAAAAAGAAGGATCGATTTGTACCCATTCAAGGTCAGGACCACAATAATTTCGAAGAGAATATCGTCTATCGATCGAATCTGGTCAATTTCCTTTCGGCTTGCCAGCAATAAATTCTTTAAGATAGAACGGTTCGAAATACGCCACATCTTCAAATTCTTTATTATCAAACTTTTGATATGCGATTTCGATCTGTCCTCTAGCTGAAGCTTTCAATTCATTATCAATACTTACGTTTCTTGAACTCCATACATCGATCATCTTATCTGTGGCATCACCGACAGCGACGAATGGCTCAAACTCCTGATAGCTTTGTTCGTCGAGAATGTCTGCTGAGATAGGCTTAAGAAGGTTCGACTCTTCATCATAGATCGCAGAATACACCTCCATTCTTCTAGCATCGATCATTGAGCAGATCTTCTTTCCTCGGTATTTTTGTCGTGCAAGAACAGCGAGTGAAATGAGTGAGTCGACGGCTATCAAAGGAATTTCAAGAGCATAACATAATCCCTTCGCAGTTGAAACACCTATTCTTAATCCAGTATATGAACCGGGTCCAGACGAAACAGAAACGGCTTTCAGCTCCTTCATTTCTTTTCCTGCGCTTAACATCACCTTTTGAATGAAAACAGTTAGGTTTTCTGCATGAGTAAACTCAGCTGTATGGATCTCTTCCAAGGCAATCAATTCGCCATTTTCAGATAAGGCAACAGAACAACTTTTAGTGGAAGTTTCAAGGTGAAGAATAAGGCTCATATTGTCTCCAGTTTAAAGCCGATACCGTGAATATTCTGTATTTGAATACTTGGATCTTCCTTAAAGTACTTTCTCAATTTGGTAATGAAAACATCAAGACTTCTTCCTACAAAATAGTCATCCTGACCCCAAACAGCATTCAAAACGACCTCTCTGGCAACCACCTGATCCTTGAATTTGCACAGCACCTTCAGTATCTGAGCTTCTTTTTTCGTCAGGCCTTTTTCGAAATTTTTATGGGTTAACGTGTAGTTCTCCGTATCAAAAGTATAAGTACCTATCTGAATAACTTTTTCCAGTTCTTTTTCGGGTTGGATCTTTACTCTTTTCAGTAGGGCCGCAACTCTTAATTGCAACTCCTCAGTACTGAACGGTTTGGTGAGATAATCATCTCCCCCAGCTTTAAACCCCTCCACCTTATCTTCTGTCATGGATTTAGCCGTGAGAAAAAGAATTGGAATATCCGAATTCATTTTACGAATCTCTCTCGCTAAGCTGAAACCGTCCAGTTTTGGCATCATGACATCAAAAACGCATAAATGAAATTGCTCTTCGTTGAATCGCTTAAAGCCATCTGCACCATCCGTACAAAGAGTTACCTGATAACCTTCGGACCTTAAATTATCGGAGATCACAAATCCAAGATTTGTATCGTCTTCAACGAGAAGGATCTTAATTTTCATATTTGAAAGTTGGGTGAGATAAAAGTACAAAGAAATTCAACCCGTGATAAAATGACAAGAGCTCCAGACGGGATTCCGAAGCTCTTATCACACTAATCAACCTAACCTACTACTACTGCGACAAAAGTAAAAAAATATCTTAAGAAGGACTTCTGTTTAACGATCTGCTTCATTTTGTTCAACATTAAGGTTCTTAAGGATTGTATATTTTTTTGTGAAATCCCAACTTTAAAAACATCTATACGACTTCTGATAAATAAAGATTTAATCAATTACTTAAAACTTTAGATTGAGTATGAATCTTAATTTTTACTAGTTAAGATTCCAATATATTTAGACCAATTTGATGAAGGCTGAATTTCTTTTATATAATTTTAGACAATGGCAAAGATCTTAATCATAGATGATGAAGAAGATATCAGAACCCTTTTGGAATATAATCTCAAAAAGGAAGGGTTTGAGGTATTGACAGCTGAAAACGGGGAACAAGGGATTGAAGTCGCAAAAACCTTTGTGCCCGATTTAATCGTCCTGGATGTCATGATGCCTGGTATGGATGGCATAGAAGTCTGTGAAGCAATTCGATCAATGCCTAAAATTGCTCATGTTCTTATTTGTTTTTTAACAGCAAGAAGTGAGGATTATTCGCAAATAGCGGGGCTTGAAGCCGGTGCAGATGATTACGTTTCAAAACCTATTAAACCCAAAGTACTCATCAGCAGATTAAACGCTCTTCTTCGAAGAACCTCGATAAACAAAACTGATGAACCCATGAACGATCAACTGGTCATCAATCGTGATCGATACCATGTTGTCTTTAAGGGAGAAACACTTCATTTACCTAAAAAGGAATTTGAATTACTCGCACTTTTGCATTCGAGGCCTTATCATGTTTTTGAACGAGAAATCATCCTTGAAAATGTTTGGGGAGATGGAGTTGTTGTCGGTGACCGAACCATCGATGTTCATATTCGAAAACTTCGTGAAAAAATCGGGGAAAATTCGATCAAAACAGTAAAAGGAATTGGTTATTCTTACATACCGGAATAAATCCGGCACCTAATGTTAAGTAATTGTTATCCCATATTAATGTAATATTAATACGGTCTTAAACACTGAATCAGACCTTGTCCTTTCCTTTGCAGCGTAAAACGAATTTATCTATGAAAATCGTATTTTTCGCAGCATTACTTTTATCGCCAACCTTGATCTTTGCACAAGGTACGATCAGTGGGCAAGTTACAGATGCAAAATCTAAAGAGACCATTCCGGGAGCCAAAATTATGGTTGAAGGTCAACAAAAAGGGGCCTTTTCGGATCTTGACGGTAATTATCTCATTAAAGACCTGACACCTGGAACCTACTCTTTATCCTTTAAATATGATACCTATAAGGTTCAAGTGGTCAATGATATCGTTGTAAACGACGGAGAAAACACAGTCATTAATGTTTCTCTGGTTTCTGATGTTCTTGAGATCGGACCAATTGAAGTTTCTCACACTGTTGACAAGCAATCCAATAGTGAATTGATCAGAATGCAAAGAAATGGTGCAAGTGTAATGGATGGAATTACGGCTGAGACCATCCAAAAAACACCAGATAACAAAGCAAGTGACGTTTTAAAGAGAATCAGTGGCGCAAGTGTTCAAGACAACAAATTCGTTGTTATTCGAGGACTAAGTGATCGTTATAATTTTGGATTGCTTAATGGAGCATCATTACCTAGTACTGAAAGTGATCGAAAAGCTTTTTCATTTGATCTCTTCCCTTCAAACATGCTAGACAATTTAGTTGTCTACAAGACTGCTACACCTGATCTACCAGGAGAATTCGCAGGAGGAGTTATTGACATTAATACAAAAGAACCAAAAGCGGAAAATTTTCAGGAAATACAACTATCTGGTGGATACAACGCCATTACTACGTTTAAAGATTTTGCACGATCAGAAGGAAGTAGTACGGATTTTCTTGGACTTGGTGCTGGTGCAAGATCACTACCGGGCGATCTACCTTCAACCATTGATTTCCCAAGCTCCAAAGCTGATAAAGCAGAGCTAGCAAAATTGATGAATTTCAATTGGGCAGCACAACACGGAATTGCGATGCCAAATACCTCTCTTCAATATGTAATAGGTAGAAATTACACGATCAAGGAGAAAAAACTTGGATTCGTATTCGCCTATAACTATAACAACAATGCTCAATACAACCAGCAGATCAGAAGAGATTATGAAGAACAAGCCGGAGGAACAATCCTGAAAATGGAACTGGATGACTCTGTCTTCACTAAGAGCATTGTTAATAGTGGTATGCTAAACTTACAGTACAAGTGGAACAGTAAGAACAAAATCTCTTTAAAGAATCTTTATTCGATCAATTCTGAAGATAAAGTTAACATCAGACATGGGGTAAGAGAACTGGACAATGATCCTCATCAATATGAACGTTCAACAAACTTTATGTATACTCAGAATAATCTATTGACAAGTCAACTCGTTGGTAATCATGAATTCGACAAGTCAAAATTAAACTGGACAGCAGGATTTAGTGACATAACCAGAGAAATTCCTAACCAGCGACGAGTTGTTTACCGTAAATATGCAATGAGTGAGGATGATCCAAATGAGTCTTTTGTTGCTATCATTCAGAACAATGGTACAATTCCAACTGCAGCGGGAAACATGTTCTGGTCCACATCAAATGAAAAGATCGGAAGTTTGAAATATGATTATTCTTACAAATTCGGAGAAGAAAAAGACACCAATCGTGTAGAATTGAAATTCGGAGGAATGAATCAGTTCAGAACTAGAGATTTTGCTGCAAGAAATTTTGGGTTCTCTCAATACAAGCCTAGTGGAAGCAATTTTGATAGTCAATTGTTACTGTTACCTGAAGATGAGATCTTCGCTCCAGAAAACCTTGGGTTACTGGATTCAGGGTTAGGAGGTTTCAAATTGGAAGAGGCTTCAAAGGTTGATGATAGTTATCAAGCTAGCTCAATGTTAAATGCTGGATTCTTGATGGCTGATGCAACTGTCCTTAAGAAACTTAGAATGATCGGAGGATTAAGATTTGAATCGTACAGACAGGAATTCAATTATACAGAATTCGGTTCGAACGTTGCTCGCAGTCTTGATACAACAGTGAATGACCTATTACCTTCATTGAACTTAGTATATGCACTGAGTAAAAAGGTGAACCTTCGAGCAAGCTATTACAGAACGCTATCAAGACCTGAATTCAGAGAATTAGCGCCATTCGCATTCTATAACTTCGTTATGGATAACATCCTAAGCGGTAATCCTAATTTGCAGCGTGCTACGATTGACAATTTCGATCTTCGCTACGAATACTATCCAGGCGAAGGACAGATCCTAAGTGTATCAGGATTCTACAAGAACTTTACAAATCCAATTGAATTGATCAATAGAACAGGTACATCAGGGGCTCCTGAATTGTATTACACGAATGTACCATCTGTAACAAATGTTGGTGCTGAATTAGAGTACCGTGTGAAAATGGATTTTGTTTCGAAGCAAGAAAACCACCCATTCTGGAGTAACTTGACACTTTACACAAACCTTTCATACATCAACTCACAAGTTGACCTGACGGATTTTCCAGGATCTGACCCTCGTCCTTTGCAAGGTCAATCTCCATACATCATTAATGGTGGTGCTTATTATACTTCTCCTGATACAACATGGAACGTTAGTGCATCATTCAACAGAGTTGGACAACGTATTTACATCGTAGGTAACGTTCAAGAACCAAACGTGTGGGAAAATGGTCGAAACGTACTTGATTTTCAGGTTGCGAAAAAAGTGGGAGACCACTGGCAGTTCAAATTGAATATTAAAGATCTACTTGCACAAGACTTAATTTTCTTCCAGGATTTGAATGGAAATGGAAAATTTGACAACAAGAAGAACAAGAACATCTTTGAAAGTGAGGATCCGACGACAAACAATAAATACGAAGCTGGACCTGACAACGTATGGCAAGAAGTCACTTACGGACAGACAGTTACCTTACAAGTAAAATATACTTTTTAAGAAAAATCCTTTAGGATAAGAAAAAGAGGGAAGCATTACTGCTTCCCTCTTTTTAATGTTACCAGTTTATTTGTATTTCTTAACATAACCTTAAGAAACAGATAAATAGTACATAACTATCATCAAAGAAGTTTGGACTTACTTTGCATCAGTAAAAAATTATAAACATGAAGAAGATTTACATGACAATTGCCGCTGGTCTACTTAGTACCACACTATCGGCACAAGGATTTTGGGAAGCTGTACCTTATTTGGGTGCTTTTCCAGTAACAGACAACACTCCTGCAACAGACTGGACAGATTCATGGGCAAATTTCGATCCTGAGAACACTGTATATCCAGCAACAACATCTACAGTATCTACAGATATTACATCAAATACGACTTGGAGTGGGGTGATCTTATTACAAAACAAAGTATTCGTTAAGAACAATGCAACTTTAACTATCCAGCCAGGAACTATTATCAGAGGAGATCTTGCAACTCAAGGTACACTGATCATCACCAGAGGCGCGAAAATCATTGCCGAGGGTACAGCTGCAAATCCAGTTGTGTTTACATCAAACGAAGCTATTGGTGACAGAGCAGAAGGTGACTGGGGAGGTTTAGTGATCCTTGGGAAAGCAAGAAACAATCAGCCTGGAGGAATTGCCAACATTGAAGGTTTAACGGTTTCTACAGATACAGAATTCGGTGGATCAGATGACGCTGACAACTCCGGATCATTAAAATATGTGCGAATTGAATTCCCTGGTATTCCTTTACAACCAAATAAGGAGATCAATGGGTTGACTTTTGGATCTGTAGGAAGTGCTACGCAAGTAGATTATGTACAAGTTTCTTTTTCAGGAGACGATTCTTTCGAATGGTTCGGTGGAACTGTGAACTGTAAGCACTTGATCGCCTACAGAGGTTTAGATGACGATTTTGATACTGACTTCGGATATAGAGGAAATGTACAATTCGGTTTGATCGTTCGTGACCCAAATTTATCTGATGCTGCCGGTGATTCTAATTCATTTGAATCAGACAATGATGCGACAGGTTCAGCTGCTTTGCCACGTACAAAAGCTGTATTCTCAAACATCACAATGGTTGGACCAAAATACGATGGTACCGCAGTACTTCCTGTAGGAGAGAAATTTGAAAAGGCATTCCGTATCAGAAGAAATTCATCAATCTCAATTTACAACTCTTTGGTAACAGGTTGGGAAAAAGGACTTTCATTGGAAGGGAATGAAGATAATTATCTTGCAGTTGGAGCTGATTCTACAACAAGATTCTCTCACAATGTTGTTTATTCAAACTTTGCAAATGCAACAGTTACAGTGACGGCAACGCCGGTATTCTACGCAACAATGTTTGGAACACAGATGAACGATTCAGTAACAACTATTTCTCAGATCAACTGGGTGGATATGTTCCCTGGTTTAACTTCGAAGCCAGATGCTCGTTTGGCAGCTTCTTCAACAGTTGCTACCGGTGCTGATTATCCTTCTGACGTATTTACTTCATTCGTCGGACTTGAAGAAATGGCCGTAATTAGCGATATGATCCTTTACCCTAACCCAACTGCGAGCAACGCAACATTGATGATCTCTTCTCTTGAGAACTCATCTGTAAACATCGCGATCTACAACCAAATGGGTCAAATGGTAAGCAATGTAAATGTTGATCTTAACACTGGAAAGAACAATGTTGAATTATCAACTAATGATCTTCCTGCAGGAATCTATACAGTTTCTGTTTCAAATTCAAATAGCGTTGTAACACGTCGTTTGATCATCCAGAAATAATTAAAAATAATGGGGGCTATCTGGACATCAGATAGCCCTTTTTATATCCTGTCGTATGGAAAACAAAAAATTTACGATCCTTCTTGTCGATGATGAACCGGATATAATAGATTTCCTTTCCTACAATCTGAAAAAAGAAGGATTCAAAGTAGTCACCGCCAATAATGGAATCGAGGCACTTAAGATCACCAAACAAATCTCGCCCAATCTGATACTATTGGACGTTATGATGCCAAAAATGGATGGTATTGAAACTTGTCGGTTGATCCGTGAAGACATTTCGATCAATCAGCCTATCATAGCATTTCTAACATCACGATCAGAAGATTATTCTCAAATTGCTGGCTTTGAAGCTGGGGCAGATGATTATATTTCAAAACCAATTCGTCCAAGACTCATGGTTAGTAAAGTGATCTCATTACTTCGTCGTGACATAAATTCACCAAGAGAATCCATGGTTGCGCCCACTCAATCCGTAAAGATTGATCGTGAGAGATTTCTCATACTAGTTAAAGGTGAAGAAATTTCATTGCCTAAAAAAGAGTTCGAATTATTGGAATTACTCGTCAGTAAACCAGGTAAAGTTTATAACCGTGAACAAATTCTATCCTTAATTTGGGGAAATGATACCATTGTAGGTGAAAGGACAATAGACGTACATATTCGAAAATTAAGAGAAAAACTGGGAGATGCGTATATTCGTACTATTAAAGGTGTCGGATATACATTTCAAGACGTGTGAAAAACCTCAAGCCTATCCATATTGTACTCGGAGGAAGTGCGGTGACAATGTTCCTGACCTTTCTGTTGATACTATTTCTGGATTTTAAATTTCATAACCTCCCATACTGGTTAATGTTTGGATTACCCTTTGCTACGGGAATTGTATCATTCGGAGTTTTCTATTTCTTTATCAAGAATTTTATAAATGATCGACTGAAACTGTTATACAGGTCAATCCGAAAAGGGAAAATAACCAATTCAGAAGCATTAAAATTTAGTTTACGAGAAGACATCATCGCTACCGCTGAAGAGGAGACGAAAAAGTGGGCAGAAGAACGGTATACTGAAATCGATCGGCTGAAAGAACGTGAAGAGTACCGCAAAGAATTTTTAGGAAATCTTGCCCATGAATTAAAGACACCCGTTTTTAGTATTCAGGGATATATCCTTACGTTACTGGAAGGAGGACTTGAAGACGAAGAAGTCAACCGGCTGTTTCTCGAACGAGCCAGTAAAGCTACTGATCGAATTGTGAACATCCTTGAAGATCTGGATCAGATCACTAAACTTGAAGCAGAGAGTCTCCATCTTGACTATAAGAATTTCGATATTGTAGAGTTGACGAAAGAGATCTTTGAAGCCCTTGAATTGAAAGCAAAGGAAAAAGGGATCAAACTTAAATTTTCAAAACCTTACTCTGCAATTATTGTTCGTGCGGATAGAGGAAAGATCGCTCAGGTATTGACGAATTTATTGATCAATTCGATTTTCTATGGAAATACTGAAGGTACAACCGAGGTTAGATTTTACATTATTGACGACATCATCACTGTTGAAGTCTCGGATAACGGACCCGGTATTGATGAGAATAACATCCCAAGACTTTTTGAACGTTTTTACCGTGTTGAAAAATCCAGAAACCGAAATGAAGGCGGATCAGGACTTGGACTTTCGATCGTTAAGCACATTATTGAGTCTCACGGTCAAACGATTTCTGTGAGAAGTACCGTTGGTGTCGGAAGCACATTTACCTTCAGTTTGGATAAAGGGTCGGGAACGTCAGCAATTTATTCATCTAGGGGTGTACAAATTAAATAAGTAAAATCTTTAATCTCCAATTTCGTTAGTTAGATTTTTCTTAGATTTAAGAAATTCGATTGTATGTGTTTTTCAGCTGAGGTCAGTTTTAGCGCTGGTGTAGCTCTGGTTGGAGTGGGTGCCTATGCCCTTAAAAAAGTAAATTCCAAAAAGAAGATCGCTTTTGCATCCGTGCCGATTTTTTTTGGACTCCAACAAATTTCTGAAGGTTTTTTGTGGGTGAGTTTAAATAGTGGAGACCAATCTCTTATGTTGGATGTATCCATGTACATATACATCTTCTTTGCACAAGTGTTCTGGCCTATATGGATCCCTTATGCGATATGGAATATGGAACCTGACAGCAAGCGCAAGAAGATACTTTTCTATCCGTTTATGATTGGAATACTTGCATCATTACAACTCGTTTATAGTCTGATCTTCTACGATGTCGAAGCAACTAGTTCCCAAAACCACATTCACTACGATATTGAAATTCAGCGTTTAGGTATACATCAGGTGTTGTACGTGATCAGCACGGCAATTCCTTTCTATGTTTCCAGTTTAAAATATATGAAACTTGTTGGGACAATTCTAGTAGGATCCCTAATCGTTGCAATGATCTTCTACTTCTATCATGTGATCTCGATCTGGTGCTTCTTTGCTGCTATCCTTAGCTCTTTAGTATTACTCGTAGATGCTAAAAACCCTAAAACCCTTGGGGTATGAAATACTATAGTTCATGAAGGGTATTTTATTGTTTATCTCTTTGATCACCTCGAATTCAATTGAAGCACAAAATAACAATTGCATGATCATCGGACACCGAGGTTTCCGTGGTGTATATCCTGAAAATACCTTAGTCGGTTTTCAGAAGGCCCTTCAGCTTCCAATCGATGGTATTGAGCTAGACGTTGTGGTGAATAAAGATCATGAGCTGGTAATATCTCACGATCCTTTTTTCCAAAAGGAATTCTGCCTTGATTCAACAGGAGAAAAGATCACCAATGAGAAAGACTACAATATTTACAAATTATCTCAGGAAGAGATCATGAAATTTGATTGTGGATCATTGAAGAATCCTAAGTTTGACGAACAACAATTGATCACACAATACAAACCGCTCTGGAGAGAATTTAAGGAACTCAAAGAACTGGATAGTAATCACATCATTCTATTTGAGATCAAATCTGTAAAGGCTGACTGCGGAAAATCACAACCTTTTCCGCATGAGTATGCAAAACTCGTTGTCAACGAGCTTATTGATTATCCTTTCCAATCAAATATCATCATCATGTCTTTCGACCCAGTGATCCTGAATGAGATCTTTAAGATCAATCATAAATATCGCATGGTATTGTTAACCTACAAACCGATCAATCAGATAAAGCATCCTTTAAAGAAACTCGACTTTATACCTTATGCCCTGGGCATATTCCATCCGATGATACATCGCAATGTTATAGATCAGTTGCATGAGCAGGGATTGAAATGTTTTGCCTGGACAGTGAATGATCAGAAAAATGCAGATCGCTTACATGAGTTAAAGGTAGATGCTTTGATCACGGATTACCCGGATAGGATCAAGTGATCAAAATTGAGATCCATATAAACTAAAAAACCCTGACTACGGAGTAATCAGGGTTTAGAAAAGCGGCATCGACTTACTCTCCCACCCGCGAAGCAGGCAGTACCATCAGCGCTAGTGGGCTTAACTTCTCTGTT